>Ga0265297_10006959_pt1 | contig 15992 bp, 19 predicted proteins | sample Munlanlwell13791_FD_192502 | JGI IMG/M metagenome (GOLD analysis project Ga0265297, IMG submission 192502) | Leachate microbial communities from a municipal landfill in Southern Ontario, Canada - Leachate well 137-91 | ecosystem: Engineered > Solid waste > Landfill > Unclassified | place... | reverse complement strand
GAGCTAGTGGAGCAATCCATGGGAGTTCGAGTCTCCCTCTGCCCACCGATCGCAACTTTATGCAAAATTTCTTTGAGCGAAACGACCGCTTCTCTTTGGGTTGGCAAAATTTTTTGAAAATGCGACAACAATTGACACAAAAAGTGTCCTCCACTATACTTTACCAGAGTAAAGCGTATGAATAAAACCAAGCCAAAACAAAATAAGTGGGTAAACCCTGATACGGACGCCCTGTTTGAAGCTGTTTTGAAGCTGAAAAATTCTGACGAGATACGCCGATTTTTCAGAGATTTAATGACAGAGAACGAGCTTGTGGAGTTGGGGCAAAGATGGAAAGTTGCCAGAATGTTGGCAAGGCGAATTTCCTATACCAAAATTGGGCAGGAAACCGGTATGAGTTCTACAACCATTGCCCGAGTCCACAAATGGCTCAAAAAGGGTATGGGTGGATATAAACTTGTCTTAGAAAAAATGAAAAAAGATCACTAAATTTTTTTATTTACAACGCTTTATTAAGATAAAGTAATTATATGAAGAAATCATCAAAAAAAATACAAATCGGGGTAATGGGTTCTGCCGCCGATCTCAAATACTCAAAAAAAATTGAGAAATTAGCAGAAGAACTTGGCTATTGGGTGGCAAAGAATGGAGCAACTCTGATTTTTGGGGCGGAGAAAGATTGTGATTCTCTCTCCACCGCCGCCTGCCGCGGCGCAAAACAAGCTAACGGTTTTACTGTTGGCGTAACTTACGGAAAAGGATTTGATATTTTCGAAAAGAAAAATGTCGATGTTGTTATCGCGAGTGGACTTGAACGCGGTGGTGGGCGTGAGCTTACTCTTGTTTTAAGCTGTGATGCTATTATTGCTCTCAATGGTGGTTCCGGAACGCTGACAGAGATTGCGATCGCTTACCAAGCAAATATTCCGATTGTTGTTTTAGAAAATACTGGCGGTTGGAGTGAAAAACTCGGAGGACAATTTTTAGATAATCGGAATAGAATGAAAATTGAAATCGCCAAAAATCCCAAAACGGCGGTTAAATTAGCGATAAAATTGGCCAAGAAATATGAAAAGAATAAATAACATTTTTCCTTATTTGAACGATATCCGATATCGTTCAAATAAGGGGATTTTGGGCGTAGATTTGCTATCGTTTTGCTTCTATTTTTAAAGATTAAAATTGGTCAATTTTTACTTGACTTTTGTACTTAAAAGGTGTATAATAATAGATAGAGTTGTTAAGGGGGTGTTCCCCTGTTGAAAACGTGATGAACACGGAAAACATGGGGAAACCCTAAAAGGAGAAACACGATGTGGAGAATTTTTGCTATCGCCTACGGGATACTCTTGTTGCTCGCCCCAATTGCGGGCTTGGCAACAGAGAATATCCCCATCCCAGGCGACTGGGACATTGACCTAGGTTGGCTTATGGTCTCGGCTCTTGGAGTTTACACTGTCGCGTCATTGCGAAGTGTAAACAAAGATGAGATCGGTGGCCTGGTTTTCTTCGGCAAGCCGCTGAAGCAAATTGGGCCAGGATTACATTTTGCGCCTCTGGGAATTCTTCGTATCGAAACTGTGCCTAGCACGGCAATCGATATCAGAATCCCGGGACCGCAAGACAAGGCCTACCGTGGTGAAGATCCTCCCCCGCCAGGAATGTTCGTTCCCGTCAGAATTACTTTCAAAAAGTCTGACGAGTCGGCAGATCCGTTGGACCAGAGAATCACGGCCGAACTTTACATCTTCGTCCGAGCAAAAATCGAAGATGTGATGAAGTTTTGGCCGAACATTGGAACCGTTGATGAATTTAGAAAAGAGATTGCAGACACCGTTATCAGCGCCGCATCAGCTATTCTAAATCAAAAGACGGCTGCCGAAGCCTTGCTGAGTTTCGAAGAAATCAGCAAGGTTATAACAACCGCCATCGAGAACTTGATTGGCGAAAACAGCAATGACCCCAACGGTTGGGGCGTAAATCTCCTCTCGGCCCGGGTGGAAATGATATGCTTCAACCATTCCCTGAACAGCGCCCTAACAGACCTCCCCGAAAAGATCTTGGGGCTTCAGGTTATAGAGAGAACGGCCGAGATTGAGAAAAAACGCCTGACCCTTACGGGGGAAGGCCAAGCGAACGCCGCAAGGTCTCTTCTTGAAGCCGAGGCTGAAGGCCTCGCAAGAAAAGCCGAGGCTCTGAAAATGGAGGGCAAAGATTTGCTAGCTCTCCAAACCTTGATGGACGCCCTCAAAGAGGGCAAACAGGTCGTTATCAGTGGCCCAGACGGTCTGAGCAATCTGTTAAAGATGAGCCAAGCCGTCTTGGGGCGAAAGGAGTAGCCCATGTGGATTCCGTTGATTCTTTTCTTGGGGTTTGTCGTTTTGTGGCTGGCAAGGAATGCGGGATTCCGTTGGAATAAAACCATTCAGCCAACACAACCCTCCCCTCCGCCGCCAGCACCAGCACCGAACCCGACCCAAGGCGGGACACTGCCTCCGGCCAACGCACAGACGCCAGCCCCAAAAGCGACGCTCGGGGGTTGTCTCGGAAGCCTGATTGTGATTGTCGGCTTGGTCGCGCTGGCAAGCGGCTTCGTCTGGATCTTCGGTGAAGAGCACGAGGAAGCAAAAAGACCCGTTCTCTACGCCGAGACTGTCGACCTTGAGCCTGGGCCATGGCGGAAAGTTGAAGAGATTGACTGGAAGCAGGTGAAGACCGGTTTTCAGGCTCCAAACGTCCGAACCTACAACGTGAATGTCCAAACGACTGGCGAGTGGTGTTATGCCGCACGCGAGCCAAACGGACATATCATCGTTGTCACCCCGAAAAATGACAACAATGTCGTTTTTCGGGCAAAGAAGGGCCAATGGGTCCAGTTAGTATCCCTTTCCGACTTCGCCACGACGGTCAAGGTGGAGTGGAAAGAATAGACCGTGTCATCACGACTGAGGCCCGACGCGCAAGCGCGTCGGGCCTTTTCTAATTCTTTTTTTCTTTTTTTTGTCCTAACAACTTTGACCAGACATGGCGCAGATTGTGGCGACAAGAAAATGCATAATACCAAAAACCGAAACCATAATAGTCATACCGACTACTCCCCAGGTAATATTTTTCACCGCTTGACGGTTGTCCCCCTGACCATCTTTCGCCTGCCAAAAATATTCAACCAAGCCATACAAAAACATCAACATTGCCAAGCCAAACATCAAAAAGATGAGCGGATTTAGAATGTAGTTCTCAATGTTTCTAAGTAAAATCACAGGTCAATTTTAAATTAACAGGGCAAAATTGTTGTTTATTTTTATATTGGATTATAATCCGTAGGGGTTGGGATATCTGGCGTCTGGAATTCTGCAGTGTCGCTATCAACACCAAAAGCTCCCTGCAAAACTTCCACCAAACCCCAGACTGAAACCATCACCGCAATAATTACAATTCCCCAAACCATTGAGCTTCTGGCCGCTTTCTGATCAGCTTCATTCCCCGCTTTCAAAATATATTTAACCAAAGATACAAGAAAAAAAATTACCGCTAAAGCAATAATAAAAACAACAATGTAATTCATCACATCAGCGGCAGCGTCAAACAAAGTCTCAATATTGGAAGAATCACCCTGCAGTAAACCTCTATTTGAATCCAGGCCCTGAGCCAAAGCCATCATCGGAGCAAAGGCAAATGCGAATGGAGCGATTTTTGTTAATTTTCGAAACATAATAATTTTATTAAACTTATAAATTTATAATTTTTTCGACTTATTTCTAATCTATTTTATTATAACATCAATTAACCCAAACTTCTTGAGTTTTTGATTATCTGTGGATTTCTTTCGTTGTCATTATTTAAACCAGTCATAGGGATTATACGGGGGATCGTTCTCACCCGATCCGGCATTGTCCGGACAATTTTCTCCTTGGAAACAAGGAACGTCTGGAGCGCCGGTCGGAACCGAATCGCCAAAAAATATTCCCTGCAAAACTTCCACCAAACCCCAGACTGAAACCATCACTGTGATGATAATTATTCCCCAAATCATCATTGATTTGGCTTTGTCTATTTGGGCTTTTTCTCCCAAGCCGGCCCTCAAATAGTTGACCAACCCTAACAAAAAGAGCGCAATCGCCACACCGACCAGCAAAACAATCATCGGCGAAACAATTCCTGTTAAAAAATTTTTGATAATAGAGTCAAATGTCATATTTTAGACAAGATTTTTTTCGATCATTACTCCTTCAATCACCTCTTCAGCTGTTTCTTTAATTACTTGAGCAATTACAAACGCCCCCAAGATAATCGCCGAGCCGATCAAAACTCCCCTAATTACTGTGTGCGCCTCTTTGATTTTACGTTCATTTCCGCGTGCGGTAGTGTAAAGGAAACCAGCATAAATTATCGCAATGATAACAACCGTCGTGCCGATTTGTACCATTATATCTAAAACTAGGCCCAAAAGACCAGGCAAGCTATCCACACCATTCTTAAGCGGATTGGTAAAAATGCCTTCACTGGTATCACCACTGGCCGCCCAGACTGTCATCCCTAAAACACTCCCGACAAAAAACATCGCGACCACGGCCAGACACAAGATAAATTTAAGATTTTTTTTCATAAATATTTTTACTCAACTGCCACCGAACACACTTTTAATTACTTCTTGGAAAGCACCTTCGTCATTAAAAAAGAGAGTAATGAAAGTCCGAACCAAAGCATAAGCGCCGACAGCCAAAGCAATTCCGATAATAACATTTTTTAAAACCTGACGATAAAAAGACGGATCCTCTCCTTTTGAAGATTTCCAGATAACGTTGAACCCGGACCAAATCAGAACGATTGTTGCCACCGGCAAAATTACCCATTCCAAAAGATAACGAAAAACATTGCCCACCGTAGTTTTTAAATCTTCAAAATCGCAATCAAGCGCGCCGTCTTCTCCTCGACCGCAAGTAATAATCTCAAAACCTTCACCATTGTCAGCCATCGCAAATTGAGACGGAATTAAAATCGTTAAAAACAAAAGACTAAAACAAAAGATTAAGACAAAACTGAAATTAAAAATTTGAAGGGTTTTTTTCATTTTATTTGTTAAGCAAGCCAGCGGCTTCTTTGATCGCCTCAACCGCTCGCAATCTACCACTTGAATAATTATCGACTAAATCACTGAAAATTTTCGCGCTTTGAGTTGGACGAAAATCCAACCACGCTTTAGCCACGATAGATGCTTCGTAAAAAATCTGTTGATAAGGGTCAACGGCGCCTTTAGCTAAAATTTCTCTTTTAACAGAAACGGCCGGAATCGCCGAGGCGATTTTTTCGGCTTCTTTTGAAACACTGATCGCATAAACCGCCGACAAGGCTGCTTGAATTTTGGAAGAACTTTTCATGATTGCCAAACCATAAAAACGACCGAAAGTTTGGCGCTTTGAAATATTTTGTTGGGGGACTTCGGCCACGTCAAAATTCAAATGCGGATTTTTATCCTTCAGATAATTGTATTCACTGGCAAAACCAAAATAATTTACCAATTTCCCAGCTAAAAAACTATCACTCGAAGAAGGCCAGGAACGATGCCAACTATAAGTTGTCTTGGCCGGATCGGCAAATTGAACAAAAAATTCTAAAGCTGCTTGAGCCGGCATTAAGGCATAGCCCAAATTCTCGGCCAAAGTCTGCCGAACACCTTGACCGTCAAAATAAACGATTGGGTTTCCGGCTTGAAGCAAAAGTAACGAAAAAATATCCTTGGCATTAGTTATATTGGAAAAAGTGCCAAGCGCGACGGCGCTTTGGTTTAGATTGCCGGAATCACTAAGAGACGTTAGCTTGGATTGATTTCGCACGAACTCTTCCCAGGTCGCTGGCGGGTTCGTCAAATTGTTTGTCTTATAAATTTCTTTGTTGTAATAAAGCACCAAGGGATCAACGGCCACCGGCAAAGCAAAATAGGCTTCGTCCGTTTCAAACAATCGCGCGCCATCGATGAAAACGTCATAATAATTTCGCTTCGGAAAATAATTTATGGAATATGGATAAATTCGATTTGTTTGACTCAAGATTATTTCATGTGGAGCTAAAATCACATCCGGCCCATAACCAGAAGCTAACGCCTCGGTCAATTCTTCGCCAAACGTTTCGGCATTTTTTTGGACGTAAGTCAAAACAAATTTATCTTCATTGCCCTTGTTTAGTGAATTGAAACTATCAAGGATGATATTTTTCGACACCGTTCCCCAAACAACAACAGTCCCAGCCGAACCGACTGACTCTTTTTTAAAGGGCGAAGGAATAACTCCGGCGAACATTAAAACAGCCGCCGCCGCCGCAAAACCGAACGCCAGCAACAAAATTAATTGAAAGGTACTGCTTTTTTGCATATTTTGTTAATTTATTCTTTACGAAAAACTAGACCATAATGATTATCGCCCGCTTCAAACTCCCGAACCAAAACAAAACCCGCCTCTTCAAAAGCTTGTCGCGCTTTCATTTTATCAAAAACATCCCCCGATTGTGGCCCAAGTCCTCCAAAAGATTCGGTCCAATCGACAACCATTGCCCGACCACCTTTTTTTAAAATCCTTTTCGCCTCTGCGATTGTGGTATAAATAGATTTCGTCAAAAAAAGGACATTAGAGATAATTACCGAATCAACCGCTCCATCCGCCAAACCCGACCCTGAAACTCTTTCAACATCGCCCCAGATAACATTGATATTGCGGAATCCGCGTCGGTCAGCTTCGTTCTTTAGACGTTCGAGCAATTCTTTCTGAATATCAACCGAAAAGATTTTGCCATCCAATCCAACCAAAGGCGCCGCCGCCAAACTATAAACACCAACGCCACAACCAAGATCGGCGACCTTGTCTCCAGGTTTCAATTCCAGGGCTGTGATATTTTTTTGCGGTTCGCTAAAAGCCATTTTTCCTTAATTATATTTTAGCATTGAGCGAAAGACACAACAAGAGAAAGTGTTAATAAAAAAAAACGGCAGGAAAATTGAAAATCTTTCTACCGTTCTTTTTTTGTGTTTTTTAATTTCTACAGTCCGGTCATTGACGCAATTTGATCTCCTTCGCGAAGTTTCATAATGCGAACACCTTGCGTTTGGCGACCGAGCGATGGAATTTCTTCCAAACCGGTTCTGATTACTTGGCCTTGTTTGGAAATGGCGACTATCTCTACCAAATTTCCATCGATTACTTTGGCCGAAACCAAAGCGCCAGTTTTTTTTGTGGCACTAATTGTCTTAATGCCGGAACCTCCGCGTTTTTGGACCTTATATTCTTTGAGTTTAGTTTTTTTACCGTAGCCATTTTCGCTAATAACCAAGTAGTCGCCGTCTTTATTCTCCTTGCCAATAACCTCTGCCGCGATTATCACATCGCCCTTCTTGAGCTTCATTGCTCGTACCCCGGCTGCGCTTCGTCCCATTTCTCGGATATCAGACTCTTTAAAACGAATAGCTTGGCTACCTCGCGATGAGGTAATAATTTCATCACCCTTATGAATGGCCCGCGCCGCTAAAAGCAAGTCGTTATCAACCAATTTTATGGCAATCAGACCGCTTCGACGGACATCTTTGAAGCTTTCGGCTGAAACTTTTTTAGCGACACCGCCAGTCGTTACCAACATCAAAGAAAAATCGGCATTTTTATATTCCTTCGGCATCGCCAAAACCGAAGTCACTTTTTCATCATCAGTCAAAGACAAGAAGTTCATCACCGACTTACCGCGTGTCGCTCTTTTGCCTTCCGGCACTTCATACATTTTTAGTTGATAAGCCTTCCCTCGATCGGTGAAGAACAAGAGATCGTCATGAGTGTTGGCGGTCAAGAAAATCGTAACAAAATCTTCTTCTTTCATGTTGACATCCACCACTCCGACACCGCCTCGTTTTTGAGCGCGAAATTCCGATGGATCGGTTCGTTTGATATAACCCCCGGCTGTTACTGTCAAAACTTCTTCCTTCTCTGGGACCAAGTCTTCAACTTTAATTTCCTTTACACCACCACGAACAACCTTGGTTTTGCGTTCATCCCCGTATTTTTCGCCAACCTCCAATAATTCTTTTTTAATAATCGCTAAAACTTTTTTCGGATCGGCCAAAATCGCTTTCAATTCTTTAATCAAATCCAGCTTTTCTTTAAGTTCATCTTCAATTTTCTTACGTTCCAAACCGGCCAACTTCTGAAGCTTCATCTCTAAAATTGCCGTTGCTTGAATCTCGCTGAATTTGAAATTCTTCATCAAGGCGGCATGCGCCTCGGGTGTATCTTTGGCTTTTTTGATGGTTTTAACAATCTCGTCAATATGATCAAGAGCTTTTTTTAAGCCCTCCAAAATATGCGCTCGTTCTTCCGCTTTTTTTAGATCAAACTTTGTACGACGCACCACTACCACATCACGGTGTTTGAGAAACTCTTCCAAAATTCCTTCAAGTGGTAAAAGCTTCGGCACCCCATCAACCAAAGTCAAAAGGTTATAATGAAAAGTCGTTTCTAATTCGGTATGTTTATAAAGAGCATTGAGAATTTTTTGCGGAAAAGCGCCGCTTTTTAAATCAATGACAATACGGATTTCTTTGGTTGATTCGTCTCTGATATCTCTAATTCCCTCCAATTTTTTATCTCTGACCAAATCGGCAATTTTGATAATCAATTCCGATTTATTAACCTGATATGGAATAGAAGTGATGACGATCTGAAAAGTTCCAGCTTTGGCCTCGACAATTTCTGCCTCACCCCGAACCAGTACCCCTCCCTTGCCGGTCGCGTAAGCATGTTTGATATCTTGCTCATTAAAAACCAGCCCACCCGTCGGGAAATCCGGACCTTTAACAAACTGCAACAAGTCTTCGGTCGTCGCGTCTGAATTATCCGCTAAATAAATCAAGGCATCAATTAACTCACGCAAGTTATGCGGTGGAATTTTGGTCGCCATGCCAACAGCGATACCGACCGCGCCATTTAAAAGCAGTCCCGGCACAGCTGACGGCAAAACCACCGGCTCTTCACGAGTCCCATCATAGTTTGGGATAAAATCAACTGTTTCTTTTTCAATATCACGAAGAAGCTCGTCAGACAGACGAGACATTTTGGCTTCCGTGTAGCGATAAGCCGCCGCGGAGTCCCCGTCAATCGAACCAAAGTTTCCTTGTCCGGCAATTAACGGATAACGCATGGAAAAATCCTGCGCCATGCGAACCATGGCGTCATAGACCGAAGAGTCGCCATGTGGGTGATAAGAACCAAGCACGTCTCCAACCACCGTCGCTGATTTTTTGTATTTAGCAGAAAAAGACAAACCATTTTTGTGCATTGAATACAAAATTCGCCGATGAACCGGTTTAAGACCGTCGCGGACATCAGGCAAAGCTCGACCAACAATAACCGACATGGAATAATCCAGGTAGGATTCTTTCATTTCTTTCACGATGTCGATCGGCAAAATTGAGTCACGCTTTGGTTGTTCTATTTTTTTGTCTTTCTTGTCTTCTTTTTTTGCCATAATTATTCATCCATCTGGCCGGTGAGAACCTTAAATCCTTCTCCAACAGCCGCAAGGTTATTTTTAACAAAATCAAACCAGGCGAAACTAGCGGTTTCTTTTTCTAGAGGTTTTTCTACCATCTCGCCCCTTTCTAGTGAAGCTTCCGTTTTGGCAACCAATTCCGCCTCTTCCACACTTTTATTGTAAAGAACGTAATTAAAATTAACGAACCAAACCAAAGCAATCACCAAAGTCAAACCTCCGCTCCAAGTCAAAAGAAGGGCCTTTCTCTTTGATTCAGGTTTTTCCCTAACTTTGGAAATATAATTTTTTATAGCATTTAACATTTTTTTGGATCTAGAAAAATTTAACTAACTTTAACAACTATAACTTCGCCTTCTTTCCCCTCAAGATCTTTGCGTTTTAAAATCAACTTATCCACCGCTGAATTAGCGCTAACACCAGCTTCTTTCAAAAAAGTTTTCAAATCCTCTTCCCCTTCATCATACATTACCGGGATGATTATTTTGGGCTCCAAAGAATTCGCCAGTTTGAAAGCTTCTTTGGGTTTCAGGGTTCCATCTCCGCCAATTGGCACACATAAAACATCAACTATTCCAATTTCCTCATTGATTTCTCCTTTAAGTTCAGCGTTTGTCAAAGCCCCCAGATGACAAAAACGAATGCCATCAATCACAAAAGTGTAAATCGTATTAATCAAACCCCCAGGACCCTCGGAGGACAAACCCAAAATAAAATTCCCGCCGATTTCATATTCACCAGGTCCTTCAATAATAAAGGGTGTTTTATTGGCATAAGAAACCGCCTCCGCACCGTTAAAATCTTTATGGTTGATAGAGATCATCGCCAAATCAGCCCCAAAACGAGAAGCTTTGAAATTGGACTCCTTGCTTGGCGGATTAAAGGCTGCCACCAAATCACCCTGCTGAACCTTTATGAACGCTTTTCCGTGATAACTGATTATCATGTTTGTCTTGTTTTCATTTTAACATAAACTTTTGTAAAAAAACAGCTCTCCCCCCCACAAAACATGATCGGTCCGCCAAACTCTGTTTTGTTAAAATAAAACACAATCCCCTTTTAAAATCTTAGTCTTAATTCTTCAATATTTTTGACTTTTCTCTTAATTTCTCTTATACTTTCACCATTATGAATAACACACAACAAGATCCGTCCCAAGTTATTGCTACGGAAAATCTCGATGATTTGGAATCAGAAGATTCCGAATTAAAGGCTCAAAAAGCTGGGGAGCGCCGAGTAATGGACGAGGTTCTCAAAAATTCCCCTCTGCCACCGGAAGTTGGCAGCCTCATTGAGGGCAAGGTTATTGCTAAGGGGAAAAAATCTATTTATATAGATATCCCACCCTTTGGTACTGGTATAATTTTTGGCCGAGAATATTTAAACGCCAAGGATGTTATTAAAAAAATCTCCATCGGGGATTTGGTTACCGCCAAAGTGATTGATTTGGAAGGAGAAGACGGCTATATCGAACTCTCTTTAAAAGAAGCCAAGCAAGCCATAATCTGGAGCGAAGCCGAAAAAGCAACCAAAAGTAAATCTTTGTTTGACCTGGAAATCAAGGACGCTAACAAGGGCGGACTTATCTTGGACTGGAAAGGTATCGACGGCTTTTTGCCCGCTTCACAGCTGAAGCCAGAACATTATCCTCGCGTTCCCGACGGTGACAAAGATTCTATCTTAAACGAGTTAAGAAAATTTGTCGGACAAATGATGACCGTTTCGATTATTGGTACCGACTCCAAAGAAGGCAAACTGATTTTTTCAGAAAAAAGCCAAGATTCTAAACTTAAAAAGGAAATCGTAGGTAAATATTCCCTCGGCGATGTCGTGGAGGGCGAAGTAACCGGAACTGTTGATTTTGGTATTTTTATCAAAATTGAAGAAGGTCTGGAGGGCTTGATTCACATTTCAGAGATTGATTGGTCTTTAGTAGAAAACCCTCGTGAATTATTTAAGGTCGGAGATAAAATTAGGGCCAAGATTATCGATATCAAAGAAGACAAAATCTCTTTATCGATAAAAGCACTCAAAGAAAATCCTTGGCAAGGCGCTGAAAATAAATACAAGCGTGGCGAAGTGGTTAAAGGCGTGGTAATAAAACACAACAAACATGGCGCTTTGGTTAGTTTGGAAGAAGGAGTCGCCGGTTTGGTTCATATCTCCGAATTCGCCAGCGAAGACGAGTTGAGAAAATCTCTTGAATTAGGGAAAACCTACACTTTTACAATTAATGTTTTTGAGCCAAAAGATCAACGAATGACTCTGTTGTTCGGTTCGGTCCCTCATCGTGTCACTGACGAAAAAAAGAAAGTTGAAGAAAAAGAAACTACTGAAAAATAAACAATTGAGTTTGACTTAGACACTTCACCGAAGCCGAGATTATCAAAAAAGGAGCTTGCAAGCTCCTTTTTTGATAATCTCGGCTTCATGAATATAACATTGACATTTTCTTTAATATTTGGTAGAGATTAACACAGTGGTTGTGTATCTCCAATTCGGTGCGTTTTGCTGGGTGCGGCAAAAGGAGGAATGGAGAAATGCCACAATTGTTCTTTGGCCGAAGCGGGATCGGCCACAACCGGGAAAAGGGTCGGACCTACGTGATCCGAAATCACCTTTTCCTTAAACAAGGAGGATCGAACTAGATGAGAAGGATTCGAGAACCCGTTTAAGTTAGGGGCCCATGGCGAAACACAAGCGCGCAGGGCCTTTTTTTATCTCTTTTACAATCTTTACAAAAAGATAGACTCTCTTTTTAAGTTGACAATATTACGATTATCTTGGTAACATTGAATATGTCCATGGTTGGGGAAGTAAACACTACCATTGGGAGGCTACAAATGAGGCTTGATCCTCGCCAAAAAGTAACCTTTGGTCTTGTGTTTACTTCCCCCCTCCCCAAAAGTGGGCCCCGACTTCGGTCGGGTTTTTCTTTTTTTAAGGAACTTCTACTTATTGTAAATATTCATTGTCTTAGAGAGTCCATTTTCTGCCAAACAAGTCAATGCTTCGGTCGTACGCTTAAAAACTTTTTCTAGAATTATTTCTTCGTTCTTTTTAAAGTCAGCAATTACAAAATCTGTAACTTTTTCGCTTGAAGGCTTTTTTATTTTCCCCAAAGGTGTTGCCGGTGAAATTCCCAGGCGCAAACGAATAAAATCTTTTGTCTTTAAAGACTTGATTATTGAGTCCAATCCACGATGCCCGCCCGAACCACGACCAAAAGAAAATCTAATTGTTCCTAAGGGTAAATCGATATCATCATGAATGACAACTAGTTTTTTGACGGCAGTCACACCATAAGCCGTTACCGCTTGACCCGATTTGTTCATAAAAGTTTCGGGTTTAATCAATAAAACATCTTTCGAATTAAGAGAACCGACACTTTCCAACGACTTGGTTTTTTTGTTTAATTTCCATTCTCCGAATTTTTTTGACTCAAACAAAAAATCTAACGCCATTCTTCCAACACTGTGGCGACTTTTCTCATATTCCGAACCTGGATTCCCCAATCCGAAAAACAGAAGCTTGAGCATCCTTTAATTATAGCGAGCCTGTTACCTTGCGTCAAAGCTTAATTTGTAATATTATTTGGAATATGAAATTTCCTTTTGGCTCGCCTAAGGGCGAGGAAAACTTTCTTTCTCAGCCCGAAAAGCCGATTAGCGAAAAGAAAGAAAGTTTTTGGGACTTAATAAAATTTGCAATTCTCTTGACTGTAATCGTTGTCCCGTTTCGTATGTATATTGCTCAGCCTTTTATTGTTGATGGGGCTTCCATGGACGAAACCTTTCATGAGGGAGATTATCTTATTGTTGATGAAATTTCTTATTCTCTGAGAAATCCCGAGCGTGGCGAGGTTATTATTTTTAAAAATCCTACTAATTTATCTCAATATTTCATCAAAAGAATAATTGGATTGCCTGGCGAAACCGTCAAGGTTCGTCAAAACCGAGTGGAAATAACAACCCTTGATGGTAAAAAAATTACCTTAGGGGAACCATACCTGGGTTCAAACGGAAATCGTTTTGCCACCCAGACTCTTGAGAGTGATGAATACTTTGTTATGGGCGACAATCGTTCTGTTAGTTATGATTCAAGAATGTGGGGACCATTAAAAGAAAACTTAATTAAGGGCCGAGCTTTTTTAAGACTTTTCCCGCCTAAAACAATTTCTTATTTGCCGGGTGATTATAATTTTGAAAATTAATATGAAGAGGAAAGAAACAAAAAAAACTAAAAGTGGTGAAGAAAACCTCAAAACAGTCAAGGGAATGCGCGACTTAATTGGAGACCAAGTTTACATTTTCCAGGGCTTCTGCGAAAAAGCAGCAGAAATTGCTCTTTATTACGGTTTTAAACCCATAGAAACACCCATTTTAGAAAAAGAGGAGTTATTTAAACGCGGGGTAGGCCTTGATACCGATATTGTCAGCAAGGAAATGTTCAATGTCAAAACTAAAGGCGGAGATCACCTGGTGATGAGACCCGAAGGAACCGCCAGTGTTATGAGAGCTTATGCCGAACATGGTATGCAATCCTTACCTCAACCGGTAATGCTTTACTACAGCGGACCGTTTTTCCGGCACGAAAACCCCCAGCGTGGACGTTATCGTCAATTTTGGCAATTTGGATTAGAAATTTTAGGTTCAAAAAAGAGCATCCTAGATGCCACGATTATCAGACTGGTTACAACAATTCTAGAAGAATCTGGTTTCCCTAATTATACCTTAAAAATTAATAGCATTGGCGATGTTGATTGCCGAAATATTTATCGTCGCGAATTAGTTACTTATTATAAAAAACATTTAAAAGGAATTTGCCAAGATTGTCGCGAACGTTTAAAAACTAACCCCCTCCGACTTCTTGATTGTAAAAACCCAGCTTGCCAAGAGATTAAGAAAGAAGCGCCAGAAACAATTGCTTCACTTTGTGGACCTTGCAAGGCTCATTTTAAAGAAGTGCTTGAGTATTTAGACGCCATGAATATTCCTTACGAAATCGATAATACCCTGGTTCGTGGCCTTGATTATTATTCACGCACTGTTTTTGAAATTTTTGTGCCAAATGAAAACGAAGGCAATGAGAGTCTTCCCTTGGCTATCGGTGGTGGCGGTCGTTACGATTATTTGGCTAAAAGCCTCGGCTTAAAGAAGGAAGTCCCGGCTGTTGGCGCTTCTATCGGCGTAGACCGCTTGGTAGAATTATCCTCTTACGTCAAGCACGCACCACGAATCGTCAAAAAATCAAAAGTCTTTTTCATTCAGCTATCTTTTGACGCAAAATTGCGCAGTTTTGAAGTAATTGAAGCCTTACGCAAGGCCCACATCCCTTTGACTCATTCAATTTCAAAAGATTCTCTTTCAGCACAACTCGCCATTGCTGAAAAAATGAACGTTCCTTATACCATTATTCTTGGTCAAAAAGAAGCCTTAGAAAATACCGTGATTGTTCGAAATATGGACAACCGATCTCAGGATACGGTCAAAATTGACAAATTAGCTGAATACCTAAAAAAAATCAAGTAGGGACGAGGATTTTCAAAAAAACTTTTAAGAAAGAAATCGCCCTTGCCCATTCTTTTTCTTCATGCTATCCTATTAGAACTTATGGACACCATAGAAATCAACAAAAACGGAGGAGAATCAAACGCCAGCATGATTAGACGTTTCACTAAACGCGTCCAATCTTCAAACATTGTCCGCAAGGCTCGCGGCCGACGTTATTCCTTAAGAAACAAATCGGAACTTAAAAAGAAGCTGGATGCTTTAAAACGTCTAACTAAACGTGCGGAATATGAGAGAATGAAGAAACTTGGCAAAATAAAGGTAAAGTAATGAATTTGGGTGAAATTGATAATTTCTCATTAACCAATAAGACCAAAAGGAATGTCCCCGACATTCCTTTTGTCTCTATAAAAAATAAAATCCTAGGTCCGTCCTACGGAATTAGTTTAGTTTTTATCGGACCAAGAAAGGCCAAAGATTTAAATAAAAAATATCGTCACAAAGATTATTTTCCCAACGTTCTCACTTTTCCGCTTGAAAAAAAGACTGGTGAAATTTTTATTAATCTCTCTCAAGCCAAGAAAGAAAGTGCGAGCTACCAACAAAGTCCAGACCTTCATATCGCTTTTTTATTTATCCACGGTCTTTTACATTTGAAAGGAATGTCTCATGGTAGTAAAATGGAAGGTGAAGAAAAAAAATTTTTAGAAACTTTTTTTAGAGATGACCAAAAACTTCATCACCGGTTTGGATATAGGAACGAACTGGATTCGTCTCGTCGTTTGCGAACAAAAAAACGGCGATAGCGTTCCACAGGTTTTAGCCTTGGTTAAAAGACAATCCAAGGGTTTGCGTCGTGGCTATATAATCAACCAAGAAGAAACAACCGAGTGCATTCGCGAAGCTCTAGAAGACGCTGAACGAATAATTCGCGCAAGAATTAGAAAGGTAATTATCGGC
>Ga0265297_10006957_pt1 | contig 15994 bp, 6 predicted proteins | sample Munlanlwell13791_FD_192502 | JGI IMG/M metagenome (GOLD analysis project Ga0265297, IMG submission 192502) | Leachate microbial communities from a municipal landfill in Southern Ontario, Canada - Leachate well 137-91 | ecosystem: Engineered > Solid waste > Landfill > Unclassified | place... | reverse complement strand
CGCGGGGATAATCATCACCCCGGTCGGCCATCCGCTGGCAAAGCCGGTGGAGGCGCCGAAGCCCGGCTTCCTGGAAGGGGTGCGGAGGCTCGCGGATCAGCACAAGGCGGTGCTGGTCTTTGACGAGGTGCGCACCGGTTTCCGCGTTTCGCTGGGCGGCGCTCAGGCGCGCTACGGCGTCACTCCGGACCTGGCGATATTCGGCAAGGCGATCGCGAACGGCTATCCCATCGGGATCGTCTGCGGTCGCAGGGATATCATGAAGCCCCTTGCCGAGAACCATGTCTTCATCTCCTCCACCTTCTTCCCAAATGGTCTGGAGATCGTGGCCGCCCTGAAGACTATCGAGATACTGGAGCGCGAGAAGGTATGCGACAGGATATGGGAGCGCGGGACGAAGTTTCTGGCGGACGTGAAAGAGATCGTGGGCTCATCCGGCGTCGCAGCGGAGCTCTCCGGCATCCCGCCCATGCCCTACATCACCTTCAAGGCCGACCCTGAGAAGAAATACAAGGAACGGCGCAAACTCTTCTTCACCGAGTGCATCCGCCGCGGCCTCTTCATGCAGCCGTATCATCACTCCTACATCATGCACCGCCACACGGACGAGGACCTGAACGAGGCGAAGGGGATAATCAAGGAATCGCTCTCCGAGGTGGCGAAGAAGATTCCCTGACAGGGGACAGTCCGCGAACAGTGACCGACCTGAAGCTGCTTTCGCAGCGGTCGCGGTTTGTGCGACCGACCGAAAGCAGCTTCAGCAGCGGTCACCTCAAGTTGTCATCCTGAGCGCAGCGAAGGATCCCCCGGATATCGATATCCAATCGTTGCGACAGGCTCATCGGGGACGCCCCATTGCGACGGCGCCACTCGCTCCGTTTTTCGTCGTGAAAAATCGCCTGGTTTCAGAGCATTATAGCCTCTCACTAAGGAAGCGAATTGGATGTCTTCCGCTTGTCAGCCTCCAATTCGCGAAACCAGTCCGATTTTTCACTTCCGAATACACTACGCTCGAAGCTGCGCCCGATTGTCGCAAAGGGGCGTCCCCTGCGCCTATCGCAGTGACACACAACATACGCCTCCAGGCTCCGCTTTCGGGCCTTTCCAAGGGAGCGCCTTTAGGTCTCCTCCGGAAAGGCCCGAAATCGCTAGATCACAGCACCCTTGCATTCCCATCGCTCCTGTGCATTTAACTCATTGATATCCTTAAGTATATCACCCACGCTTTCAGCTCTCCCAAATTGCGCAACTTATTCAAGTCAGTGTCGATAATAATGCTGATATTTTTCCTGCGCCCGTTCGAGCGCGTAAGGAGTGGGGATGTCCGATGACGTGAAAAAGGTGGGCCTGCGGCCGGTCGTGCCCGCGACTCAGGATGCGATCGAGCCGCACGATCACGATGCGCCTGTGGCTGATGATACCGTGGCGGATACCTATGTGCAATTTGAGTTGAATGACCAAATCATAACAAATTCAGCGTCAGGGCCGGCCAGCGCATTCTTCCGCCCGGAGGAACAGGCGATATACATCGAGGCTGCGCGACTTCGCGGCGAGCTGACAAGTCATATTTGGAATGTACGGCAGGCAGCGGTGCATCTCTATGGACATCTCGCCCTGAAGTTTGCGGAGGGTGCGCCCGAGGTCTATCCGGGTGCTGCTGCACTGCGCACTGCGATGAAAGATACGAGTCTCGGAGGTGGTATATTCGCGGCCTACGAACATCTTGCCGGAAAGTTTTCTCATGGTTCGCCCGAGGTCTATAGCGAAGCAGAGGCCCTGCGCAGACTGATGCAGGACTCTGAAAGGGGTGTGTGTATTAATGCGATCGCTGCCTATAAAGCCCTGTCCACGAAGTTCGCAAAGGGCTCGCCTGAGGTCTATAAAGGTGCCAAGGTCATGCGCAGACTGATGGAGCACTCTGATGTGGACGTGTGCATGTTAGCGACTGATGCCTATAGAACCCTATGCGCAAAATTTGTTGAGGGATCGTCTGAGAACTATAGTGAGGTACTAGCCTTGCAGAGACTGATGGAGCATCCAGAACCGCAGCACATCTCCCTATCTTCCATCGGTTTTCCCTTCCGGCTCCCCTCCCTCGAGCGTATGGGTTGGGAAGTGACCAAAATCTCTGTGCGCGTGATAGCGAAAATTACAGAGGGCTTGCCAAATGTTGCTGTAGAGGCGAATGCAGCCCTTAAACTATATACGCAAAACCCGACCTTTATAGGCGATTTGCTGAAGGCGAATTTCATTCAACTCTCGCGCGTAGGGTTCTTCAAGGCCGGATTCGAGTCCGGCATATGGATCGAGGACCTGGGGCTCTCGGATAAGGCGGCGCGAAACCTCAGGGGCTTCGCTGGCCAGCCGCGGTTCATCGGATTCCGCGACTCTGTAACAACGATGCTGGATTTTCTATCCAAACTCGACGACGACAGGCGCGCGGTGGCGAGCAGGGTATTCGAGGCTACCGACCCTGCGAAGTGGAAATCAGTTCGCAACACCCTGAGCACGATCAGGGCCATCTCCGCACTCGATTCCCTGCCTGAAGAGGTTAGCAAAGAGTTCTATCGCTCGCATCGTGATATTGAGGGCGATTCGCGAGCGGTTCTGAGGTCAGATGTCGAGAAGACCCTCCTCTCGTTCCTGCGCGAAAAGGCCGGCGAAGACGAGGGCTCTGCAATGCTCTTCAGGGAGAGTGCGCCTGACGAGCCTGCCGATGCAATGCGCTGGCGCGGCGCGCAGGCCGTGCGCAGGCACCTCTTGGAGAAGGGACTCATCACGCTCTTTGCCCAGTCCGCGTCGTTCATGGACGAAGAGGGTGTCGGCATACTCAGGTCGCTCCTCGGCGAGTTCTCCGTGATCAGGGTGGAGGGCGGCGAACTTCAGCATCAGAAGAGATACGACCGGATGGTCGAGAAGCTCGGCTTCTCGCCTGTGTTCGTGGAGCGCTGGCGCAGGGAGTGGAGGAACGTGCGCGAATCAGCTGGCGAGGCGGTTGATGCCGGAGCGGCGAGGGCCCTTGTGATGAAGCAGGCCGCGGCCCAGCTCGCCGCGCACGTGAATTCGATACCGGGAGTTGGAGGCGAGTTCAGGGATCTGCCCGACAGGTTGCGCATGCTGATCAATTCGCTGAGGAGCCAGGAGGCGGACGACAGGGGAATAGGCAGTCTCCATGAGATCATGGAGCTCAATTATGGAAAGATCCGCGAAACCTACGGCGATCTCTTCGCCAATGCCCGCATAGATCTCAAGAATCTCGTCACGGGCCTTACGAGGGGTGTCAAGGTGGCCAGGCGCACAGTGCTCACCGAGATAACAGGGCTGGTGGAGAAGCTCGCGTTCCACGGCATGATCCCTACGGAGACTTGCCAGAGGCTCTCAAGCCTTTATGCAGAGATGACCAACGGCCACGGTCAGCCGCTGAACAAGCTCCTCTGGGGTCAGTTCAAGCTGGCGAACTACGTGATAGACGACGAGGTGATGGCGAGGCGCATGCTGGAGGTCACTCGCGACGAAGAGGGCATTGAGCACCTGCTGGTGGAGAGGGCCTACACGGCAGGCGGATTCGCGAGGCTCGAGGAGTTCGACGAGGATATCGTCGAGCATGCGCGCGGGATCGGCATCGACCGCGATCGCGTGCATTTCCTCGATCGTCACGAGAAACGCCCTGTCCCGGGCCCTCTTGCCACCGGTGCGCTGATCTACAGGGACTCTGGGCTCCGTGAAGTTAGTCCTGCCATGATGAAACCCTTTCAGCCGCTGCCCGTAATGACAATGCCGATGATGTCAGCTGCAATGATGCTGCGCACGGGGACATGATTCAATAGAACACCTTATCATCGCAGTAATATCGCATTCCCATCGCCTCATCTCCTACCAAATAAACCCTATTTTCTTCCTCTTCCCCTGCGTTGGGGACATGAGCATTCTTATCGCCTGAAACATCGAGACGATCGCCTTGTCGTGGGTCCCGACCTGTCGCTCCAACTCGATAAGCTTCTCGGCCAGCTCTTTGTGAGATGCTAGAAACTGCCTCAACTTCACGAACGCCCGCACTACAAAGATACTCGCCTTGACCGCTCGCTTTGATCTTAGGATGTTGGCAGCCATCACTGCGCCATGCTCGGTGAAGGCGTACGGGAGATAGCGCCTGCCGCCCCAATCTCGTTTTGGCAATAAGGATTCCAAATCATTGAATTCCTGATTTGAGAGTTGGAAAATAAAGTCCTCGGGAAATCGATCCCGGTTTCTTTTTACCGCTTTGATGAGGTTCTTTGTTGATACGCTATAAATAGTGGCCAAATCGAAATCCAGTATGATCCTCTGCCCTCTGAGGCTCATAATTTTGTTTTCGACAATACATGCTGAAAGGCTATTGTTTTCTGTCATACAATCTCCTTTTAATTCATAATATTACAGACTTGAGGTTCCAAATTGGAACCTCAAGTCTGCACGTATGTTTGTTTTTTGCTTTCACGACATAAAAGATGTGGAATGCAATCTGCGGGCCAGGGAAAAACTCTTAAGAATCAGGCGAGGAAGTTTCGCAGGTGCAGCGTTTCACTGCACCCCTGCATTGTTTCTAGGCATTGAACAGGATTGCGGCTCCCAGGACCGCCACCGCGGCGCCCAGGGCTGCCTTCCACGACACCTTCTCCTTGTGAAAGATCCTGATTGCCGTGGGGCCGCGTTTCTGGAATCAATTGCGCATGGTCAAGAAGCGCATCAAATGCAACAGGCTCCTCGGCGCGCATTGCTCGATCGCGGGCGGGGTGGAGAACGCGCCGCTAGCGGGGGGCATGATCGGTGCAACCGCCATCCAGCTCTTCACCGGCTCCAACCAGCAGTGGCATGCCGCAACCATAAAAAAGGCGCAGGCTGAGGGCTTCCAACGCAATATGAACGAGCAGGGTATCCGCGTCGCAGTGGCGCATGCCTGCTATCTCATCAACCTCGCTGCGCCCGATGCCGTGATCTGGCGCAAATCCATCGATGCCATGGAGGGCGAGATCGAACGTGCCTCCGCTCTCGGCATTCCCTGGGTCATCGTCCACCCTGGTTCGCACAAGGGCAACGGCCTCGAGTGGGGGATAAAGAGGATCGCCGAGGCGCTGACTTCCGTGCTCGATGCCACGGAAGCCCTCTCGGCCGGAGTGGCGCTCGAGACCACGGCTGGCCAGGGTGCTTCCATAGGGGGTCGCTTCGAGGAACTGGCCTCGATCATCGCCCATATAGATGATAAGCGCAGGGTCAAGGTCTGCTTCGACACCTGTCACTCCTTTGCTGCCGGATACGAGCTGCGCACAAAAGAGGGCTATGCCAGGACCTGGCGAGAGTTCGATGAAGCGATCGGGATCCGAAACCTCGTCGCCATGCATCTCAACGACAGCCAGGGAAAGCTGGGGAGCCGCATCGACCGCCACGCGCCTATCGGCAAGGGCAGGATCGGGCTGCCCGGCTTCAGGCTCATCATGAACGACCGAAGGCTTGCCGATATCCCCATGATCCTCGAGACGCCGAAGGAAGGGGATGCGGTTCGGAGCGATACGAATAATCTGAAGATATTGAAGAGGTTGGTCCGCGCATAGCTGTCCGCAGTCCTGAATTTGTGTTCAGGATTCGGCGCATCTCCCCCATCAGCCCGGCATCCGCTCGCCATATCATTATATGTTCTGCCCGTGTCTTTGCTTGGCACGGGGTTTGCTTTGCTGCAGTCCCATGCACCTTCCTTGCCGATTCGGCAGGTACACCCTGGTTGAGAAGATCGCGAGCGGCGGCACGGCCGAGATCTACAGGGCCCGTCTGGATGCGCAGGAGGGCTTCTCAAAGACGCTCGCCATAAAGAGGCTGCTGCCGTCGTGGTGCACGAGCGAGGAGCTGACGAAGATGCTCAAGGACGAGGCGAGGGTCCTCTGCCTCCTGCCGCACCAGTCGATCGTCCAGGTCCATGAGCTGGGGACCGAAGGCGGCGCGCCGTTTCTGGCGATGGAGTATGTCCATGGCATCGACTGCGCCAGGCTCATAAACAGGCTGATCCGCGACCGCTCCCCCATGCCGCCGCAGCACGCGCTATATATAATCGAGCAGGTGCTCGTCGCGCTCGAGTTCGCGCACCGATGCAAAGACGCGGACGGGAAACCTATGGGGCTCGTGCACCGCGACGTCTCGCCCTCGAACATACTGCTCTCGTGGAACGGCGAGGTGAAGGTGACCGACTTCGGCATCGCCAAGGGACTCCACCGCAGCGAACGCACGGACGCGGGCCAGATCAGGGGCAAGTACTCGTACATGTCCCCTGAACAGGCGCGCGGGGAGCCGATAGACGCGCGCACCGACATCTTCGCCGCGGGCATCGTGCTCTACGAGATGCTCTCGGCGCGGAGGCTCTTCGCGTGCAGGTGCGAGTACGAGACGCTGCAGATGGTGGCGAAGGCGGAGTTCGCGCTCGAAGGGATGAAGGGCATGCCGGCCGAGCTTCGCGCGCTCGCGATGCTCGCCATGGCAAAGGATCCTTCGGGACGTTTCCATGGCGCGGGCGAGATGCTCTCCGAACTCCGCAGCGCCGTGCGCTCGCTCAACTTGATCGGCTCTAGCCTGGACCTTGCGGCGTATCTCAAGGACCTCTTCCCCGAGGAGATCGCGCGCGAGAGGAGCGCCTCTTCGTTCAGGGTCGAGGGTCAGCCCACGCGGAGGATGACCGCGCTGCGCGGCCGGGCGCTTTCCGGGTTGCCCACCGCGATGGGATACGCTTGGCGCCTCGCCGTGATGGCGTCGATCCTCACTGCGACCACCGCGTTTGCGCCGATGCCGAAGGGTGCTGCGATTGTCGCCAGGTCGGCAGAGACGGGCGAAGAGAGGGTCGATCGACCGCCGGCGCAGAAGGGAACGATCGCCATAGAGAGCCTGCCGTCGGGCGCAAAGGGTTTTCTCAGGATCGGCAAGGAGTCGCGCGAGATAACCACTCCCTTCACGATCTCCGGCATTGATCTCAACGAGACCGTTCAAGGCCGCGTCGAGCTACGGAGCGAGGGTTTCGAACCTGTCTCAGAAGATTTCAGCATCGGCCCTGAATCAACGGCGTTCGTGAAGAGCTTCTCTTTGAGGAGGATGGCGGCGGCCAAGCTTTCTGTCGCGGCGAGGCCCTGGGGGCTCGTCACTGTGCCGGGTTACGCCAGCGGCCGCGAGACCCCTTTCGCAGCGCTGGATGTGAAGCCCGGCTCCTACATGGTTCAGGTGGTCCATCCGCCCACCGGCCGCGTGCTGAAGAGGGGTGTTGCGCTTCCCTCCGGCGCCTCGCGCAGATGCATCGCGATCTTCGATGGAGAGCCGGGAATCAGTTGCCGCTAGGTGCTGCGTTTCTGGGCAGCACTGCACAGATTCGATGCACCCTGAAAAATTCAGGCGAAACCAAGTCCTCATTATATCTCGTCATTTTTTTTGCGGGCAGTTGGCACGGATCCTGCTTTTCGCAGGTCCCATGAAACGATTCTCCGCGATCATCATCCCCATCCTCCTTGCACTCATGTCAGGCCATTCTCTGGCAGTCAGCGAGATCCATCTGGCCTCCGATGCGTCGCAGATCACGGACACCCTCTCCCTCGACGGCGTGGCAGGTTTTGTGGAGGGCCGCGCGCGAGAGGCGATGCGTGCTGCGATGACGAAGGAGGGGAGCGACTGGCTCTGCGATGCGTTCGCCCGCGCCGTGAACAGCTCCGGCCGCGGCGATGGGCCGATCGATCTATCCGTCCTCTTCAGGCAGGATGCGGGCCTCAAATCTGCGGTCCAGGCCGATTTGAAGGAGAGGCTCAAGGCCTGGCTCCCGGGAAAGGCGCGTGAGCTGATCGGGCGCGACCTGCTCGGTGCGGTACTCGGCAGCGAAGGGGCGGAGGAGGCGATGAAGATCGCGGAAAGGGTCGCGGCCGAACTCGACACGAGCCTCAATGACAAGCTCGATGCGATCGCGTCGGATCTCTACGATTCTACTCTTGATCGCGTGAGGAAGGAGTTGGCGGAAAAGGGGATATCGCAATTTATCGACATCGAGGACCTGCGGGGCTCGGTGCGCCGGGCTTTCGAACTTGAAAACGTCTCCAGCCTCGCTGCATCGAACCTGGCCCGTGTGTTGGGCGAAGGGACCGTGCTGGGCATCAGGGGCCGCATCGAGGATGCGCTCTCGGGCAATCTTCCGCCCGAGGCGATGGAGGCGCTGCGTCGCGGACCCGAGGCCTTTGACCGCTACGTCGAAGAGGCGAGGGCGAGGATGCCGGGCAATGTGCTTCTGGATTTCAAAGATTCCATACTGAATCGACCGATCATCAAACTGCCCACCGCGGCCTACGCCTCCATGCTCGCCGCCGTTGCGGCCGAGCACTACGCGCGCGCGTACAGGGGCGCGTTCGTGGACGCGCACGAGCTCAAACGCGCGGTCGAGGTGACGCGGGTCATGGTCTGGCAGATCGAGAACAAGGAGGCGATCAGCCTCACCCTCATGCAGCTGGGCGCTATGGCGGGGGATCTGGCTGGCGCCCTTGGCATGGGTGTCTCGTTCGACAAGGCGCTGGCAAAGGTGACAGCGCCGCTGGACCGCGTACAGGAGAAGGCGGATCGCATAGATTCCATGCTCGCGAGACCCATGGAGCTTGCGCAGGCCGAGCTCAGGGGACTGGCAATGCAGATGGAGGCGGAGCTCAAGAAGATCCAGGAGGCGCTCACAGCGCCCGTGCGAGGCGCGCTGGCCAATCTTGAGACAGAGATGAAGAGGCTGGGGGAGGCTGCGGCCGATGCCCTCCCATTTGACGGCGTGCCGACATCGTTCGACGAGCTGAAGGAGAGGCTCGGGCTTCCGGAGGAGCTGCTCGGAGAGCGCGGCAGATGGAGGCCTGCGGATGCGATGGGCGAGACGCTGGACAAGGTGAAAGGGGATATGGCCGCGCTCAACGAGCGCGCGAGCGATCTGATTGCGCAGGCTGCGGCAGATGCGCTCGAGACGACGCATCTCCTCGGCCCGGCCGCAGCTATAATGGAGATCGAGCGCGTTCCGGCGCAGGAGCCGTCCGACAAAGGCCCGCTCGACCCGGTGCTGCTCCACAACGGCGAATATGTGCAGGAGGTGACGGACTTAGTGATCCCGGGCCGCGGCCTCGATTTCCGCTTCGCGCGCATCTATCGCGGCCGCTCGGACTTCAAGGGCGAACTGGGCTGGAGATGGACCCACTCGTTCGCAGAGCGCTTGCTCCCGTGGGAGGATGAAGGGCGCTCGGGCCTCACGCATGTCGACGAGCGCGGTAGGAAATTCTTCTACGCGAGAGAGAAAGACGGGTTCTCATCTTCGTCCGGCGTGCTATCGAAACTCTCTGAGGTCGACGACGGAAAATTTCTTATCACCTCGGTCGATGGTGTTGTCACTGAATTCGATTCGAGAGGGCGGCCGCTCTCCAAGTGCGAGAGGCACGGCAACTGCATGGTCTATGAGTACGGGGGAGACGGCATCCTTGCGGCGATCGTCGACGTCTTCGGCAGGAGGGTGGTGTTCGAGCGGAGAGATGACGGGTTCATCTCATCAATCGAGGACTTCGCAGGGAGAAAGATACGGTTCGAATACAACGGGCACGGGGAGCTCATCGGCGTCCGCTCGCCCGCTGTCGCTGAGTTCCCAAAAGGAAAGCTCACCGCATACCGGTACGAGACCCCTCCGGAGGGAGACCCGCGTTCGCACCGCATATCCATGATCATGGACCCGGCCGGCCGCGTCTTTTTGAGAAATCGCTATGACGGAGAGGGACGTGTGATCGCGCAGCGCTACGGCGACGGCGCGTGGATGCGCGTGCAGTATGCGGCAGGAACCGGCGCCATAGCATCCCGCGCGTGGATCGTCGACGAGTCGGGTGTCACGACCTTGTACGAGCACGACTCAGAGGGACACCTCGTCAGGCGCTGGAGATGGCTCGGCAACGCGTATCGCATTCTGGAATACGCAGGCTTCAGCGACGGGGCCCTCGCATATTCGTGTTCCCCGTCCGGCAGGTGTGAGCAGTACGCGTATGACGAGAGGGGGCTTCCCATGATGATCGCGGAGAGGCCCGCGGGCGAGGGTCCCGTGCGCGCGACAGAGATGAAGAGGGAGGAGAGGTTTGGGAGGATCGAATGGGTCAAATATCCCGATGGCCTGGAGGAGAGGACGGAGTACTCGCAGCAATCCCCGTATGATCCGGAGGCTCGCTACGAAAGATGCGACCCTGATTCGGATTGGGTGAGAAAGGCGGCGTTTCTTTTCGACGGCCGGGGGCAGCTTCTCGAGGAAAAGGACGCGAACAACGTCGTCACGACCTATGAATATTATTCTGCACAGGACCCTGACGGCGACGGAGTTGCGATAGTCTCGAAGGACGGGCCCGTCTTTGTCGAGGACGACGGGGACGGGGGCGGTTATCTGAAGCGGGTTGTTACGGACGCGAGGGAGGGCGCCGACAGGCGCGCCTTCGGAGCTGTTGCGCAGTCCTCGCAATCCTTCAGGTACGATCCGATCGGCAACGTCATAGAGCAGACGGGGCCCGACGGCTCCTCTGTGAAGTTCGTCGTCAACTCCATCAACGGGGTGATGAAGGAAGAGGCCGAAGGCCTCTGGCCGATCGCATACAGCTTCGACGCCAACGACAACGTCTCCGCGATCGAGATACAGAGACCCGGATCGACCGTTGCACATCGTTTTGAGCACGACTCCCTGGATCGTCTCGTCAAGAGGGACATGCAGGAGTCCAGCGAGGCGCGCCTCGTCACCAAATACGCGTACGATGCAGGGGGCAGGCTCGCGTCCAGTACGATGCCGGAGGGGAATCGCACCGAATATCTCTACGATGACGACGGCAGGATGCGCTGCATCGTGCGTGGCGCAGGCTCGGAGGTTTCGTCGCGCGAGTGCGTGGAGCGGGACCTCGACGGTGAGGCGATCGTTTACATCGACGGCGGAGGCGGTATCGCGCGTCTTGAGCGCAACGGATTCGGCGAGATCGTATCAGAGACGGATGCGCTGGGAAACCGGATCGATTACGCGAGGGACCGCGCGGGCAGGATCGTCGCGATCAAGAGGATGGATGCGGACGGGGTGCTCCTCTCCGAGGAACGTTTCGAGTACGCGGGCGAGATGATCGCGCAGCGCTCGCAGAGGCTCTGGCGCGAGGATCCTAAGAATTCGCGCTGGGTGAGCACGAGCCGGAAATACGACGTCCAGGGCAGGCTCATCTCCGAGGCGGATGCGCTGGGGAGCCGGACCTCTTATGAGTACGACGGACTTGGCGAGCTCGCTCGCATGGTGGCGCCGGACGGATCGGCCGAGGTGTTTGTGCGCGATCGATCCGGCAGGGTGATCGAGAGTTTTGTCGAGAAGGAGGGGAAGAGGTATGGCCTCGTCGAGCGAAGATACCGCGGTGCGGGGATGCTCGCATCTCATACGGAGGGCACGGAAAGCCCGTGGAGATACAGATATGACGGCATGGGGCTGCTTCGGTCGGCGATGGATCCCTCCGGCATCGAATCGATCTTCGAATACGACGACATGGGCAGGCGCATCGCGATCGCAAGGCAGGGGGATGGCCTTAAGTCCATGGCCAAGTTCGGATGGGACGGCAACGGAAGGCTCGCAGCGATCGTGGACCCCAACGGGAACCGAACCTCCTTTGAATACGACGCCCAGGACAGGCTCTCGATCGAGCGATTTGCGGACGGCTCGGAACAGAGGAGCGCGTACGACGGCGCAGGCCGCGTGTCGAAGATGATAAACAGGGATGGCGGCGTGATGGAGATCGAGCGCGACCCTGCAGGCAGGATGACGAGGCGCACTGCAACGCAGGGCGCCCCCTCACCCTTCCCTCTCCCTCGAGGGGAGAGCCTGCCTGCCGGACAGGCAGGGGTTAGGGAGAGGGCGACTATTCAAACATTTGAATACGACGGCATGGGGAGGCTTCTGCGGGCCTTCGACGAGAACGATCCCTCTGATTCGTGGGACGATTCAGAGGTGCGCATCGCTTACGATTCCATGTCGAGGCCAATCGCAGAGGGCTCCGGGGATTCGTGGATAGTGAGGAGCTTCGACGACGCAGGGAGACGGATCGCGCTCTCCCTCCCCGGCGGCGGGTCGCTGTATTACGCCTACGACGCCGCGGGCGGGCTCGCCTCCATGATGGGGCCGAAGGGCAGTGTGGCGCAGATCTCCCGGGATCCGCTGGGCAACCTCATTGCCGCGAAGATGGCTGACGGCGTCTCTCTTTCAGTGGATCGCGACGCGTGGGGGAGGGAGATCTCCAGGAGATATGCGAGAGGAGACGATCTCCTCGCATCGTGGAAGCGCGAGAGGGACGGCGCAGGCAAGGTGGTCTCGACGAACGATTCCCTCTTGGACGCCACGATTCGATACGGCCGCGACGGGCTGGGGAGGTTGACGGAGGCGGCCTCCGTCGGCGCGATCAGCTACGGGTATGAATACGATCCTGCGGGCAACGTGCTGGCCATGGACGACGGAAGCGGCGTGCGCCGCATGCGATACAACGCCCTCAACCAGGTCGTGTCGTCATCGAGCCAAGGCGGGGAGCTCCTCTTCGAATACGACGGCGCGGGCAGGCTGATTTCGGATGGGGAGCAAAGGTACGGCTACGATCCGTTCGGCAGGCTCTCCTCCATTATCACCCCCTCTGAGCTCTATCACCGCAGGCGCTACGACGCATTCGCGAGGCTCGTCATCGAGGGGGGCGAGGGGGACACTTACGCGCGCTTCATCTGGGACGGATGGAGGCTGGCCTCTTTTTACGACGACGAGGAGGAGCGCTTCGACTTTGCGCACGCGGAGGGGTTGGCCGCGCCGCTCGCCTATCTCCGCGGCGATCATACCTCCTCGATCGTGACCGATGGCAATGCCTCGGCCAGAGCCGCGGTCGAGGAGGGGGCGCTGAGCCAGCGCTGCGACTTCCATCCGTATGGCGAGGCGATCGATGTGGAAGTTTGCATGGGCAGGAGGCACCCGTTCGGGTTCGCGGGCCAGCTCCACGATGTGGCGGACGGCCTGGTGTATATGCGCTACAGGCATTACGTGCCTCGCATCGCCGCCTTCGCGACGCCGGATCCGCTTGGCTACAAATTTCCGCAATACGCGGATGCGACATTCGAGATGGCGCCAGGGCTGTCGTATCACGCGGGCCAGGGACAGGCCTCGCGCGCCGCGATCCCCAATCGCCCGCTCGGCTCCATGGAATCATTTGGCGCGTATCCGTTCGGCAGGTGGTTCGCTGATGGTGCCTTCGACGCGGGCGTGGGCGAGATCAACCTCTACGCCTATGCGCAGGGCGACCCGATATCCAATTGGGACCCTTGGGGTCTGGCGAGCCTCTTCTTCGATCGTGACAGGGAGACCATGATGCTCTTCGACGGCGAGGGCTATCTCGTCACCGAGTATCAGGCAGCCAACCGCACGACGAGGCCGAAGGTGGATCCCGCGGTCGTGGGCGGCAGGGGGCCCGTGCCCGACGGTGAGTTCACGATAGGCGTCCCGGAGTTTTACTCCGTGCAATACAGGAATGATTTTTACCGAAGGTTCGGGCTGGGCCACCCGCTGCCGGGCGAGAGCAGGGTCTCAGGGCCGGGCTGGGCAGGTGTGATGGACGGCAGCTACAACGTATCGCAGGGCCGGATACGTTTCAGGGTCGGCGCGCCGACGGGAGGCGTCGATCGGATCGCATGGAACCGGGGCCTCTTCGTGCACGGCGGCCGCTACAACAGGCACACATCAAGGACCCACGGCTGCATACGCGCGCGCGACGACGAGCTGGAGACCCTGGCCGCCAACTTCATCGCTTTCCAGAGGCAGGGCGACGCGGTGGATATGCTCTACGTCGAATGAAACCCGCGATTTTTTTGTGGCCAACTCCGGATCGTTATTATATCCCTGCGCATCTGGAAAGGGGGCGGCATGCATCCTCTCATAATCACCGCAGCCATCACCGGGGCCGAGACCACGCGCGATATGAACCCGAACCTCCCGATCACGCCCGAGGAGCAGGCGCGAGAGGCCTCCGAATGCGTGAAGGCCGGCGCAGCGGTCATCCACCTGCACGTGCGCGATGAAAAGGGCGTCGCCACCCAGTCCCTCGACCGCTTCCGCGCCTCGATCGAGGCGATACGCAAGGCCTGTCCGAAGGAGACGATCATCCAGATCTCCACCGGCGGCGCGGTGGGCGAGCCGATGGAGAAGAGGGTCGCGCCGATCGTCGCGCTGAAACCGGAGATGGCTTCGCTCAACCTCGCCTCCATGAACTTCGGCGACGACATCTTTCTCAACCACCCCAGGGACGTGCGTGCGCTTGCCGGAGAGATGCAGAAGCTCGGCGTGGTGCCGGAGGTCGAAGTCTACGACGCTGGCGACGTGGAGGCGGCAAGGCGCCTTGTGAAGAAGGGTCTGCTCAAGAAGCCGGTGCACTACCAGTTCGTGATGGGCGTGGACGGCGGGCTTTCGGGAGAGCTCAAAAACCTTTCGTTCATGACGGGCCTCGTCGATCCTGACGACACCTGGGCCGTGGCTGGCATCGGCCGCTACGAGACCCCGTGCGCCGTCGCCGCGGTCGCGTACGGCGGCCACGTGCGCGTTGGGTTCGAGGACAACGTCTATTTTCACAAGGGCGAGCTCGCAAAATCAAACGCACAGCTCGTCGCGCGCGTGGCGCGAATCACCGGAGAGATCGGAAGGCCGGTGGCGAGCCCGGCCGAGGCCCGCAGGCTCTTTGGAATAGCCTGATATCGCCTTGTATTCCAAGGCGTTGATTGGTCCAAAAATAGCGAGCTTTTCTATAGACACCCTGGGTTTTTTTGGATAATAGCCCTTCAATTCCATGGCTCGAATCCTCATTTCATTAATATCTTTTGTGATTCTCGTCTCGGGCTGCGCCCAGAGCGGGAGCATCTTTCCGGAGCTCGGCGATGGGCTCGCCACTCCATCTGCCATGGCCTTCGACGTGGCCGCGAACCGGCTCTATGTGGTCAATTCCAATGCGGAGGTCCTCTACAACTGGCAGGAGGGCACCTTCCAGGTCTACGACATAACCAACCCGCTGGCGCCGGTGCTCCTTGAGAGTACGCCCACGGCGAGCTTCTCAGGCCAGATATATCTCGACGCTGCGGCCGGTCGCGCTTACGTCCCCAACCGCTACAGCCCGAGCGAGGCCTCGGAGGAGGACAGGCTCTACACGTTCGACGTGGACGATGGTTCGGCGAACTTCGGCACATTCACGGAGCAGGCTGCGGGCCGCGATGCCTATGCCATCGACTGCTGCTACCCCGCGGACCGCGTCTGGATAAGCACGAGCCTCAACGAGATCCAGTACTTCGACCTGACCGGCGTCGTGCCTACGGGCAGCATGACCCTGAACTCGGACCTCGATACGGGCGGCAAACTCACGAACACCGAGTTCAACCACATCGCGCGCGTAGGCAACCAGGCGTTCCTCTCGCGCGAGTACGGCGGCGTCCTCGTGGTCAACCTCGACAAGGCGGGCCAGACTGGCGCCAACGCCCTCGACTACTGGATAGGCGACGTCCCGAACCCGCGCGGGATCGCGACCGACGGCACCAATATCTACGTGGTGGGAGAGGGCAACGAGTGCGGAGAGGACTATTGCCGCTTTGTCGAGATCATAAGGATCGTCGATCTCGTCCCGCGGACCGGCAACATAAACGCGATCCAGGTGGACAAGGACGACTCCGGGATACTCGTGGCCACCATCGAGGTCGGCAAGAACCCGCAGGAGATACTGTTGTCCACGGATTATATCTTTGTGACCAACCAGGACGACAACACCCTCTCGGTCATCAATCGCTCTACTTTGGGGGCGATAACCCCCCTTGCGGTCGGAGAGGCGCCGTTCTCCCTCGCCCTGTATGTGACTCCGGCCGGCGAGGAGAAGTACCTGTACGTGGGCAACGCCGAGTCGAATACGATCTCGATCGGCGACATCCC
>Ga0265297_10006956_pt1 | contig 15999 bp, 29 predicted proteins | sample Munlanlwell13791_FD_192502 | JGI IMG/M metagenome (GOLD analysis project Ga0265297, IMG submission 192502) | Leachate microbial communities from a municipal landfill in Southern Ontario, Canada - Leachate well 137-91 | ecosystem: Engineered > Solid waste > Landfill > Unclassified | place... | reverse complement strand
ACTCAGTAGAAGTGCAATTTATAGATAATAACGAAACAATCGTCTGCTCACGACATTCTATTAGACCTTACCCATCTTAACACCATTAACATCTTAAAATATCATAAAAATTTCTGGTAGATGAGATACCAATAACTAAGGAGATGAACGATGACTAAAATCAGACATAAAAAAACAATCTGCTTCGACTTCGACGGAGTATGCTCGACCTATAACGGCTGGAAGGGATTTAATGTATTCGGCAAACCAGTTCCGCAAGTGGCCCTGCTCATCAATACACTCCGGCAGAGAGGATATAACTGCATCCTCTGGACTACCCGACTACATACACCGGAACTCGACCAATGGCTAAGAACAAACGGATTCAACTTCGACTCAATAAACTCCTGCTGCCATAACCCACCCAATACAAACAACAAACCTGTAGCTGATATGTATGTCGACGACAGAGCCTTCCGATTCAGTATTAAACACGCAGTAGAGGACACCAAGAAAATATTAGATGTGCTCGATGGCAGCCAAAAGTCAACACGAAATAAGGAATTATAATTACCCACCTTAACATCATTCCAACCCTAAAAATCATATAAAATTTTCCACCGCAGTTATATATCTGCTTACCCATATTAACACACTTATAGTCTTAAAATATCATAAAAATTTCAGATTAGAGTTATCTACCCACGTGGCACTCCTTAGCGGGCCACCTACACCCCCTCTATGTTATCGGACTGGCCCTGCTTGGCTGCTTGCCTATCGATTAAGTATAGCAACAGACACAGACTTAATAGGGGGGTGCTTTGGTATTGACTGGCGGGCGTTCGGCCATTGTGGGGCATCCTGCTGCGTCTGATATAGTCCTATATTACTATTTTCGCTGATAATGACTATTTTATTTGGAGAAGGGGCGGTTATGGATTATACTATGATTAGTTGAGGGTTAATGACAATTACATACCGCCTAAACTCTCTCTATTGCTTCACGGGGCAGGGAGGCCCAGCTATTATATGATAATGTTCCACGTGGAACAATTTAACAAGGAGTAATGATTATGAAGATTAGAATTATCTATCTCGGTAGTAATGCCAAGCAGAACTATGAGGCGTTCTGTAAGGCACATAAGGACGGATATAATTACAGTCACACGGACGGCAAGGCGAGACTAATGTACTTTATTAAGAGGGCATAATGAAAATACTATCTAATAATCCCAAACCCCTAACTACGGCTGAATTAGATAAACTGTACGACCGGATATACTATATGGCGGACAAGGCCATTAAGAAACATAATCCCTGTCAGATTGAGATTGTCGGGGAAAAAATAAAATGCAGGGGTGTTACCGAGCCGGAAAAATCTGTATGTTGTGGTGGTTGTCCGTATATGAGACACGGGACGGGATGTATGGCAGATAAACCTATATTCTGCAAATTATATTTCTGCGGCAGACCCCTCGACCGAGGTATGCCAAAAATGTTATTGAAGCTTAGTTTATATATCGATAAGTATCTATACCCTGATTACTACGTCGATAAAAAAACCTTGATGAACAAGTCTAATCTCCGCAAGAAAAGGATAAGAGAAGAATAACCCGCATTATTAACCTGATAATGAGGGTATGTCACTATATGCACACCCCCATTTTTAGCTCGTTAATAAGCATTATCACGGCTTTATACCTTCTCAATGTCACTATATGCATAAATCACTGTAAATCACACTCCCCAAACCCCTAATATCACTTGTGAATAGAAACACAGCTTTCGTCATAAGTGCTTGTAAATAAAGGAGTTAAGGATGGATAAAGAGTATAGTTACCCTTTGATGGGTAATTAGTGGTTATTAGTATTAAGAACAGGGTTATCAGGTATATGTATTAGTATATATAGCGATATGATATTTACCATAATCACTAATCGGCGAATAATTACTTGTGGGATATATTATTGTTGACACGGGGTATATTGGGATGGTATAATACACAACAGTTGAGGATTGATTATTGCTATGGTTTGTATCGTTATATTACTGTTTATCACAATGAATTGGAAAGGGTAAATTTATGACAGTGGCTAAGATGTTAAAAACTCAAAAGCGATTGACGCATAAAATCGCAAATCTACAAAGAGAGATAAAGTCGTATAATAGGTATCGGACTGCCCGCCCAGTCCCTAAAGTTAATGCAGCGGAGCAATACAAGTTACTCCTCGATGCAGTTAGGGAGCTTATAGAAGTTAAAGTTGCTCTGTTCAAAGCCGGTGAACCGATAAGACTCGATTTAATGACAATGGCCGAAAAGAAGGGGCTAATTGCTTTTCTTGCTGAACTGGACACGACCGAAACAACTGGTTATGGCGAAGATACGGTCGAATTTACAGTTGTTTTCGATGCTGTGATTAAAAAAGATATGATTGAAAAACTTCAGAAGGAAGTTTACGAATTACAGGACAGGATTGATGTTTTTAACGCTTCGACCACTGTCTAAGCGGACGGCGGGCGGCGGATAAGACTTGATGGGAGCATAAAACAGGCTCTTTAATAATTGTTTTATTGCGGGTTTTCCGAACCGACAAAATCGGAACGATTAGGCTTGAACTAAAAATACAAGATATAAGCTAATAATCCACAAGCCATAAACCCGAAAATACAAGCTATTATTATCGTTAAGTTTTTGAAGCCGCCACGCTGTTTTGAATTTTTATATTACTGTTTATCACAAGGGCGGCACAATGACAATTAATGACGCAATAGCGATTGGTATAGTATGTGCATTAATATATATAACGAAACGACGGTTATTAAAGTTGACGATGAACGGTTTATTATACAACAGTTTTAGTTAATACAGGGGATTAGGGCGTTATTGTTTTACTAAGTTAAGGATGTATTTTCTGGCTATGGACGGCCTGTGTAACTCTGTTATAGGGTTTATTATATGGCCGAGAAAACAAAAAAGAAGTCCGCAACACAGCTAACGAGAGAATCACAAATTATTATTGAACACGTCTTTCGGGTTTTTCATTCGTCCTGTAATTGTGCGGAAGATAAGAGGCGATGGAATGAATGTACTGAACCGACATTAGGTTTGATTGATAGGCTCGATAGGTATAAGCCGACAAAGCCCGACGATGACACAGAAGGATTTTTAGCTATTACCGTCGGCAAGAATAAATCCCGTATGAAAAATAAGACAGGTCGTTTTCTCGGTACTAAATTAAAACTTAGCGACTGGCTAAGTGATGAAACAATACGGGCTTTGGCCGATAAAATAAATCTTACCCTATGGAACGAACCGAAAGTTAGGCTCGATACGGGCAAGCAGATAAGATTGAATTATTTACACGGTGTCGGCAGCCATAGTTGTATGACCGGCAATGAATCTAACCGGCAAAAGCGGGTATCGTTCTATGAGATAAATCCCGATAGGTTTTCTATGCTGGTAATGACTATGGGCAAGGACTCCGCACGGGCATTAGTCCATAAGCTCGATAACGGCAGACATTTACTCGACCGGATTTTTTACAGTACGTCAAGCCTTGTCGAAAAAATGCAGGAGTACGGCAGAAAACAAGGATGGATTTTGAGGGGGGAATATGAGGGGGTAAATATGAACGACCTGATTGTATCGGGCCTGAACTTTGTGCAGGGTAATTTACCCTATGCTGATACTTTATACGAATATAATATCAAAAAAGGCAAGCTCAATATCTTTCACCCGTCGGCAAAGTATAAATCATTCGGCAGTTTACAGACCGGAGGCGGTATAATTAACCTTCATAGCAATGTATGTCGCGCCTGCGGTATGGAGATTGACTTAGATGATGAAGATGATATTGTTCACCAGGTTGAGGGGTATTGGTATTGTGAAGATTGTTTTGGTGACAGGTTTACGACCTGCGAGGACTGCGAAGAGATAGTATCCCGTGACGATACCTGCCGTACAGCTAATGACAAATATGTTTGCAATAGTTGCCTAATTGATTATTACTCCTCTTGCGATGACTGCCAGGAGTATTTCGATAAGGAAAATAGCCCGTTAAATGATATTGGTGGTGATAAATATGTTTGTGATGACTGCCTGAGTGAATATACAAAATGCAGTCAATGCGGTGATTATTTCGGTGATGACGATATGGTAGGTTCAATCTTATTCGACGGAGTTTTCTATTGCACAACCTGTTACGACCGGACAAAAGAAGAAACAGAAAAGAAAAAGCAGGAGGAAAGCCAGGCTGATAATGAGCAGGAATAAAATAAAATTCTGGTTTAGTCATATCGACCTGATATTCGCTAATCTGAAGGATTACGCCCTGGATTATGACGATAAGGAAAAGCGGCGGATTTTCGTTGACAGGCGGAGCGATATATTATTTATTGCACACCTGGACACGGTGCAAGAGCCTAAAATCACAGGGATTGAAAAAACAGATGATGGGCAGATATTACAAGGTGCTGGTTTCGATGACAGGCTCGGATGCTATGCGGCTTACAGGCTTTCAAAGCAACTCAAGGCGGATTTACTATTGACTGATAACGAGGAAAAAGGCCAAAGTACGGCACAACATCATACCTGCAAGCCCTATAACTGGATTGCGGAGTTTGACAGGGCGGGTAACGACGTTGTGACTTATGACTGTGATAGTAAAAAGTTTATTAAAGCCCTTAAAAAACACTGGACTAAGGGTTTTGGTTCGTTCTCTGATATAGTCCAGCTAAAAACAAAGGCTTGCTGTATGAATGTCGGTATCGGCTATGAGAAGGCTCATAGTGAAGATAGCACGGTCAATATCGACGTTTATATCGAACAGATAGAAAAATTCAAGCTGTTCTGTGAACAGAACAGGAACAGAAAATTTATCAGGAGCAATAAACCAAAACAGAGGTTTATCTATACCGGTTACGGCTTTGGCCGAGGCCTTAATGATTATTACGATGATTATTATAATCGGGATTATTCACTGTATATTCCAAAACCACAAGTCATAGAGCCTGAAAATAAAAGCAGTGAAATAATCCTGCCGGGCGAATTCGATTATTGTGATTATTGCGGTAAGAAATTTAACTGGGATGAACTGATTGATATTGATGGTGATATGTCCTGGTTATTATGCGGAGATTGTGCCGCAGGACTATTCCCGAATATAAAAGAATATCAAAGACGTGCGTAAACATTTTTTAACCTCTTTTTTAAAGGAGACAGTTATGGCAGAAGGTAAAGTAACGAAAGCGGCTGCGGATTTAGTGCAGCAGGCGGCAGGCCTGGAGTTTGCCGTAGTACAAAAGAATCGGTACGTCCTCACGCCGATTTTTGTCAGCCGGGTCAACGGCGTTTGCTTAGGGCCGGTCTTGACAAGAGGCAGCGACCAGATGGTTATCTGGGCTGATAACGCCAAGCACGCCGAACAACAGGCGATGCTAATCACTGAAATAGCCGATGCAGTAGGCGGCTGTGCCAGCGATGCGATGAGACGGGTCGAGATGATATGTAAAAAATACAATCTCGAAACAAAAAGCAGCGGCGATTACGATTAAGACCCAGGCCGACGGCGGGTTTGACTGGATTATGGCTTGTTAGGCCCGCCTATTCTTGCCCCAATAGTGCAATATGGCAGCACGGCAGGTTTTCAGCCTGCGAATATCGGTTCGAGTCCGGTTTGGGGTATTATGAAAAAGAAAAAACACAAAATGGTAATTTATATGGCAGTATCCGAAAACTTAACCGGCTTAGGTGGGCCGATGGGCAGTGAACGGACAATCATAAACTGGCAAAAGCATTTTCATATTATTTCTACTGCAAAAAGATATTGTGAGCAGAATTACAAAGAAAAAACAAAAGGCGAAAAATACATAGAAAAATTACAATGGTATAACGATGGCGATGGTTTTCAGACTCAAGATTTAGGTTTTGTTAGATATATCATTAAAGTAATAAAAGTTAAATGATAAATTAGGATGAATGGAAAAGAGAAACGGTGAAGGATGGGAAAAGCAAAACGGTTATTGGTTCTCGATACTATCAGGCGTAAAGACCTGCCTAAAGATGTTATCGCTAAGGCAACGGCAGAAGCTAAATATATAGCTGAACATAACTTAGCAAGATTTAGAAATCATTCTAATATAAATCGTACCGGCGGTTCACGTGCAAAATACGGCCCTGAATTGATTAAGGAATTCCAAGAAGAGACATAATGAGAGTGCCTCAGATAATCGAAACTATAAAACGTAAGGATATACCCGCCGACGTTAAGGAACGGGCGATTAAAGAAGTTATGGCTATTGCCGCTTCGAGAAAAAAACTGCCTTGCCGGAAGAGATATTTTTATACAACAACAAGTATTGATGATGCTATGACGTGGCGTGAAACACCGAGCGGTTACGACTTCTGGAGAAAGATATACAACAGCAACTATTTGCCTGAACCACGTCAAGAAACTTTCGATTTCAGAGGCAAGTGAAGGATGGCAAAGAAGATTTTAAAAATTAAAGGTGAATGGGACAGGAAGGATGTCCTCGTTGACGGGTTTTTCCTCTGCCCGAAACGGAGTATAGACTATAACAGGGTGGCCGACCGGTTCGGATGGGGACAGCCAGGCCCGGAAACCTTCCAATTAGGCCTTGCCCTGGCTATTTATATTTACGATAGATTCCCCGAATACGAAACCGTCAATACGATAGCTATGAAAATTGCCGATGATGTCTTGTGTAAACTGCCGCAGGATGACTTTGAGATTGACTTCGACGTAACTAAATACACTACTCCGCCAAAACCGACAATAAAAAATAAGGATGATGGTTTTGGCGAATTGAGGTGGGTGGCTTCTGATTTTATGCATATTGATTATTCGACCGGAACAACAGCTACCGATGTTACTAATGGCCCTTGGTACCGATGTTACTAATGGCCCTTGGTGGCGACGAGCAGCGACTTAAAATTAACCGTTGACAGATTATATATGCCGATAGTAGGATGGATATGTTCACGGAAGCTAAATATATGAGCAATATACCCCCCTCTAAGGCAGCGAAGGATGACGCAGAATCGACGAACGGACTCGAATCAGGGATTAGACAGGGTAGTACCCGAAAAGTACCGTCAAAAGTACGATAATCGCAATAAGAGCAGAAAATCGGCGGTACGCAGTTTTTGCATCGAATGTATGGGTTATCAGGAAGTGGAGGTTAAAGGATGCACCGACAGAGGATGTCCGCTGTATAAGTGGCGACTGAAGGGATGACGAAATAATAAAAATACTCTAACAGAAAGGAAGATTATGAAAAGACTAATATCTGTCGTAGTTGTATTTGTAGTCGTACTTTGTTTTCCTGCAAGAGCGTGGGTAAATGCACAGGGTTTTTGCGAGGGTTTTGACTTAGTGGCCGGTGAATCGGATAGTCCGCTTAACTGGCTCGTATGGTCAAATCAGGCTGATTACATTCCGCCGTCACTTACTCCGAGGTGCGTTATGACTTTTATTCCTAATTTATATCCGACAAATAACGGAGATAAAGACGAATGGAAAATATCTTTGGATGAGTCATTGCCAACCGAGCCTGAAAATCCTCCGTTGCCGATAGATAAATTTCTGCTGTTGACCACAGAAGATTTCCCAACACGACCACAAGACCCTTGGTTTCCGTCAAGAAGTTACATTAAAAGAATTGTTTACGCAGAACGTGGGACAAGGGTAATATTTGATTACTTTTTCGGCACGACGGACTATTACAATGACTCCGCAGAGATTTATTTAGAGCCTGTTCTGGGTGGTGAAAAATATTCTCTTTTCTTGGTAGGTGTTCTTTGGCCGAATACAGGAGTAGGGGCAAGAAGCAGTACGGCAGGCTGGCAGCAGGAAGATTATATGATAAGGGATGAGGACTTTCCCGCCGGATGGTACTGGCTGGTTATTGAAATAAACGACTCTTATGATACTTATTTCGGCTCATTTTTTGCTGTTAATAATTTACAGTGGATTTCATACTGTCCGTATGAATATAAAGACTGGAACTGTGACCACCGAATAAACTTCCTCGATTACGCCATAGAAACGAATAACCCAGACCTGCTTTGTTTAGGGGATTTCGGAATGGAAGGATTGCAAGGGTTCATAGATAGATGGTTATGGGGAGTCTATGACTAAAAGAGGATTTACGATTGTTGAGTTGTTGACGGTGATGAGCATCATCATAATTCTGACGAGCCTGCTTGTTCCCGCTATGCGGGTAGTCAAGCTATATTCCTTAGTTACCAAACAGCAATCGCAATTCCACGTTATTAAAATCGGACTCGAATTATACAAAGCCAAAGAAGGCGAATATCCGCCTTCTAACGGCAGGGACAGGTCTTTGTATTTTCAGAGCGGTGCGGAGAGATTAGCCGAGGCTCTTACAGGCCCGAACTCATTAGGGCCGTATTATATCGACGCTGATACCTGTGGTGTGGTAAAAATCAATCAGATATACGATGTAAACAGATTTCCCGACAGCAATTCAGACGGCAATTCTTACGTCCTTGCCGATGTTTTTGAGAGAACTGCTTTCGACGGTGAAAAGCACGGTATGCCGATACTGTATTTCAAAGCAAAATTAGGTTTAACTAATCCGCATTATGAGGACGGTGTTTTTATCGGTGATATGTTTGCCAAAACGAATTACTATAACAGGGAGAACAACGGTGTATTCTTTACCGTTGACCAGCCTTATGTCGATGGCGGGCAGAGGTTCTATGACGCTATAAATGATTACAGTTATCCGCTCCCTGCCGGACGACCTAAAAAATCAGACAGTTATATCCTGTTAAGTGCAGGGCCGGACGGATGGTATTTTACAGGTGATGATATTTATAATTTTTAAGGAATGACAGGAATGATAATTGTTTACATTGTTATTTGGTTGGGATTGGGATTACTCGGCAGTTGGCTATCTTGGCGAGGAACGAATAATAAGTTTGGTTGGGGATTGAGAGCCACAAAAAAAGAGTCTTTTTTTCAGCCTGTATACTTAATCCCCATTTTAGCAGGAACTTGTACAATATTTGCAGCTTTAGCGGTCATTGGCAGATATTGCTTTATGTCACGCGGGAAAGCACTTGAACTGTACGACAAAAATAAAGAGTTGATGATGTGGTTATTATATCGGTCAGAAAATAGCTAAAGATGAAGGTCGGTTATAATTTTTAAGGAGACAGTACAATGGCAAGGATAGTCAATGATATTTCAGCACCGATACCGATTATGAAGTATGCTGAAAGCCAGTTATACGAACCGCAGAAAGGGGTATATCGAGTTACAGAGATAATATCACCGCCGCTTGCAAGGACGTTATGCCTGAACCACTGGGATAAAATCGTAATGCGACTATCGAGTTTACTGCCAGCTATGGAAGGTACAGCCTGGCATAGTAAGATGGAGTTATTCGCACCTGAATCGGCAATAACCAAGACAAGATATACCAAGCAGTATAAGGATGTCTTTATAACCGGCGAGCCTGATATATACGTCCCCGATGAGGGGTGGCTCGGAGATTATAAATTATCAAGTGTCTGGCATTGGATACTTGACAATAACTGGCCGGAGCAGTTAAATATATACAGGTGGCTTATGAATGGCGGACATAAATGCGGTGACTTGTTTAATCCGGTGGATTTACCTGTAAAAAAGATGTCCATATTCGCGTCGTTTAAGGACTGGTCTGAACGGGACTTACAACGTGCCACCCGCAAGTATCCACCGGCAAGGTACGTGACTGTGCCTATCGATGTATGGCCTAATTCACAGACACAGGGGTATATCGACGAACGGATGACAGACCACCTTGAACACCCAGACAGGGAATGTACCGATAAAGAGAAGTGGAATAAAAGTGTAAGATGCCGGTCTTGGTGTCCGGCGGGCTGTGTATGCCCCTATAATCCGTTCAGAGACAATAATTATTAAGGAGTGATAGTAATGGCGGTAGATGAAGAATTCGAGAAGTCCACACCCGAAGATATTAAACGGTATTTTAAGGATGGTGTTGACTGCGATAATATCAGTCAGATAAAACGGGCCTGTGACTGGGCGTGGGAGAAGTTCCTCGAACGGAAATGGGATACGAGGTTCGCTGCAATGATTATGATTATGATGAAAGATAAAGATGACCCCGTTTCTGATTTCATAGGCTCTTGTGTTGCGATGCTCGGCGTTAAAATATCAGCCGATAAGAGGATAAATGAATTACTGGAACAGCAGACGAAAGGAGACAGTTAATGGGACTGATAGCACCGAAGGTTAAAAGTAATATCCCGCCGATTGAGCCAAAGACATATCAGGCGGTCTGTTACGGCATAGTTGATTTGGGTACTCATTATTCGGAGAAGTACAAGAAGGAAAGTTCGCAGGTTGCGATACTGTGGGAGTTGCCCAGGTGCAGGGTAACTACCGAGCACGACAGTTATTCCCGTTTTGTCACCGGGATATATACATTCAGTTACGCACCCAAGAGCAATCTCCGCAAGATACTCGATTCCTGGCGGGGTAAGGTAATGACTAAAGAAGAAGAAAACACCTTCGATTTATTTACTATGCTCGGTAAAAGCTGCTTATTGCAGGTAGTAAATAAGGAGGGCAGCGACGGCAAGATATATTCCAATATCGGCAATATCACTTCGCTTATGGACGGGATGGACGAACTGAAGGCAGAACGTCCCTTTATCGAGTATGCGATGGCCGATAACGGCTGGGACGTTCCGGCTACCGTACCCGACTGGCTGATAGAAAAAATCAAGAAGTCCAAAGAGTTCATTAACTACCAGCCGACAGTCACCGAACCCGAAGAAGATATACCCTTTTAACGGCAGTTAATTTATAAAGGAGACAGGAAGATGGCATCGAAAACTAAAAACGCGGGATTGTGTTGGTACGTATGTAGAGATTCGTTTGGTAGAAGTGTGAAAGTTTACCCTGAATTCACTGGTCTGAAAAAATATAAAGGTTGTTGTTTTTACGTTTCCGGTCTTTGTAATAATAATACGTGGGATTTAGACAGATTCAGTCCCAAAGGCGGTTGTTGTATGTTATTAACCGTCAGTCAATGCAAAAAGGTGTTTGGTGACTTTCCTCAGAAAGGTGAAGCGTGGCTGGTTTACGAACGTGGTAATTATATTATCTGGGAATATATGGATATTCCTTTTACGAATTCTGACTCTAATGACTAAAGCTGAAATGTTCGCACAATTCTGGCTGGAGTATCCGCGTCGTGACGGTCGTAAAATCGGCAGGGGTAAATGTCTTGCCTGGTTCAATAAGAACGTCAGAGATGACGATATATTCAATCTGATTATGAAGGGCCTGAACGTCGAGAACCGGCTGAGAGGGCAGGCTCAGGGTCATAACAGGTTTTTCCCTGCCCCGTGCGACCCTATAAGATTCCTGAAGGAAAAGCGTTACGAAGATTATACCGATGAAGATGTAGATAGTTTGTTCCCGGAAGAACCGACAAGGACGGAGAGTTTCAAGGATGAATACTCACAGCACAGGGCCAAAGAGACTAAATGACTGCCTTATCGACGCTATAAATGATTTCGGCAAGGGCATTACAGGTATAAGAACCGGATTCAAGCTGCTTGACGAAGCTACGTTGGGTTTCCAGAAGTCGGAATTGATAATAATAGCGGCAAGACCTTCGGTAGGTAAGACCAGTTTACTGATTGATATGATGCTCAACGCAGCTAAGACTAATCCGGTTGCGTTATTCAGTCTCGAAATGTCGGAGACGGCTATTGCCCAGAGAGCTATTGCCAATGAAGCCGGATTCAGTCTGCATCGGGCAAGACTTGCCGGACTTACGGAGACTGAACAGGCGATAATGTCGGTTAAGCTCGCCGATATGCTCAATAGGGAAATATATATCGATGATTTGTCGTCATTGTCGCCTGGATTACTGGCTGAACGATTAAAGAAGATTAAAGTTGACTGTGCCTTTATAGATTATATCCAGTTGATGCGACTCACTGAAAAGAAGGAGTCGCGGGCCGAAGAACTGGGCGTAATTACCAAGGGACTCAAAGCTGTAGCTAAGCAGGTCAGGATACCGGTTGTGTTAGGCTGTCAGATAAACAGAACAGCCGACGACGGCAAGAATTCTGAACCGAGACTGAGCCAGTTAAAATCGTCAGGTGCGATAGAAGAAGATGCCGACGTGGTAATACTGATACACAGGCCTAATTTCAATAAGTGCAGTAGTGACGGATATGAGGATGCCTATCTGATTATCGCCAAGAACCGTAACGGGCCGAGGTGTAAACTAAAGGTGGAATTCAATACCGCAGCAATGACTTTTAAGGAATGAGATGATGGATAAATGCCCGCAATGTAAGCGTAAATTCAAACGAATAGGCGATATGAGTCTTATTACCGAAGCCAATATAAATGGCGTATATGCTAAAATTTGCCCCTTATGTTACGCTGAAGAGGTAAAGCAAATCCACGGAATTGACTGGAATCCCACCGGTGAGTTTGCAAGTTCGATGTTTGATTATGCCAAAGAACAATACCCTGACTGGAAAAATTAAATGCCGGAACGATTAAGATGCCACGACTGTTATTACGTCTATGAAGGGGACAGGCACGAACCCTGCCCTAAGTGTAAGTCCGACTTCGTATATCCATTCAGTCTGGCAGAGGAACAGTGGGAGAACTACCTGATACAGGGTGATATAGATTACGACAGGCTGAAGGATAAATAAATGGCAATACTGGATGAATTCTACAGGGTAACTAAAGCTAAACCCTGCCCTATCTGCGGACACGATTCTTACTGCCTTATCGCCAAGGATGAATCAGCCGTAATATGCCCAAGGACAGAATCACCTAAATCGTGGGGTCAGGCCGGTTATTTTCACCCCCTTGCCCCCCATAAGAAGTGGGGGTTGCGGCCTCTAAAATCGACGAACGCCGGTAAATTGGTACTTAGACTCCAATGGGAGACTTTACAGGCTTATTTTTTAAATAGACTGCGATTATCGCACTTTACTAAGATTGCCGGTGAATATGACCTTGGGGTGTCGATATTCGCCCTTATGGAGCTTGGTATGGGCTGGGACGGTAAGAATATCACCTTCCCTATGTACGATAACAGATATAAGGTCGTAGGTATCCAGAGCCGCCATACCAGCGGCCAGAAGTTATTCCTCAGGAGAGCACAGCCGGGCCTGTTTATTCCCGCCAAAATGATAAAAGACCCGTACTGGTTTCCGCCGGTTCTGTATATCACAGAAGGGGCTACTGATACCGCTACAGCCCTTGATATGGGTCTGGATGTTATAGGCAGGGCTAATGCCCTGACCTGCGGGGGATATATAAAAAGGCTGGTCAGAGACCATAAGAATATACTTGACAAAGTGGTGATAATAGCCGATAATGATAAGGCAATAAACGGAATGAAAGTAGGATTACACGGTGCTGAAAAATTAGTCAAACAACTATGCGTGCCTGTCCGTATCTGGCAACCGCCGATAGTATGTAAAGACCTCCGTGCGGCAGTAGGCCAGTACGGATGCAATAAGGTGAAAGAGTGGATTCTTAATGACCCTTAGACCGGAAGAAGATTACGATAGACAGGCGGCTGAACAACAGTCGGAAGATAATTATGTTCAATTAAGTATTACAGGAGACGGTGTTATGAACGAAGTAAAAGCTGTTATGAGTGAAGTAAGGGCCGGGCCGGATAAACTTATGGTAGATTCACCTCGGTATTTTGAGCTTCTCGAAAAACTAAAGAACGATGAAACAAGAGAAAAATATCTTGAAGCAAGTGCAGATGAAGCGATTACCGGTGTTATTATATCAGTCGGCCCGCAGTCAGAAGAAAAAGTGGTTTTATTCACTGAAGGAATGACAGTTTGGTTTAAGTTCGAGAAATGGCTCGAATATACGAAAATACAGGGTAAGCAGGTTGTCCTTCTTGATATGTTTGACGTATTAGCTTACTGCTGATAACAGGTTGGCTCTTTTACAAATAAATAACGGGCCGTTGGGTGAGGGCTTTAAAACCCTTGTTACAGCAAGTTTAGTTTTAAACGACGACTACCCCTGTAATGTTACCACCGGCCCACCTATCAAATAGACCCTTGCATACTGAGGATGGAAGCTATCTCCAAGCACCTATGACTCTCTTCCGCCAAACGGTGATAGCATCAAACCTAAATCCCTCAACTGTTTTTAGGTATCACTTCTTCTTCCCTTCCAATTCCATTCTCAGATGCAGGGGTTTCTAATTACTAATTACTTTTTAAGGAGATAAGAAAAATGGATGATAATAAAATGATTGTATGGATAGTGGCTTTAGTCGCAGCAGTAGTATGTTGTCTTATAATTTCAGTTGCTTTTTGTAGTATCGCAGAAAAAAAAGCTGCATTTGAAAACGGTTACGAACAAACTACTCTCTCCGGTTCGAATAGTGTTTATTGGGTAAAAACAGAAAAGAAATAAAATTTAAAGGAGACAGAAGATGGAATTTTGGCAGTCAGTTTTAATAATTACATTTGTTGGTATTACTTCACTTGTGGCTTTGGGTATCTCAATGACGGCCCTGGCAAGAACCAAACGAAAGTACGGCGACGTTCGGTTTCTGAATGGTCAACTTCAGCGTTGGGCTGATGGGCCTGGTGTAGGATTTTGGGATTGTTTAGATAAAGAGTTTATTAGACGAGGTGATTTTAATAAATTCAGGGAACAGCTAAACTGCGAACATAAGTTTGAAATATGCCTTAATGAATCCGGTGAACAAACTCTTGGTTTTCACTGTCCGAAATGCGGTTTGGAGAAACGGGTTCTAAAAAAAGACTTAACTGAAGCAGAAAAGAAAGCTATTGAACTTGTCACTGATTTCAAAATAAAAGAGAGAAAATAAAAAGGATAATATTAAAATGGATAACTTGCAAAAGGCGATTAGACTATTAAAGCCGTGGACGAGTTTTGATGAGGCAGACATTCGTGGCAGGTATGTAGCAGAGGCAGTCAAACAAGTAATCACCCTGTTGAAGCAAATCAGCAGCGAACCGGCCGAGCAGCCAAAGGCGGGGCAGGAAAAAACCAGCGTTCAGGGGACAGGAGACAGCTTGCAAAAGGTGATAAAGCTGGCAAAAGACCTTGCCTTGGGCCAACTACAAATGTCTGAGGAGGTTTGGGAAAACCACGTTAAGAAAGGGGCTAATGGTATTCTTGCCCTGCTCGAAAAAAGCAAGGCCGAACTCGACGCGGCACAGCAGGAAATAAGAAACCTTGAGGCGGAGAACGAGCGGTGGAAAGACGAAAACGAACTATTACAAAGCAAATCGCCAACAGTTATTGTCGAAGCGTTTGAGTATGTCCGCGAATGTGACAGAAAAATCGCCGAGCTTGAAAAGAAATTAGAAACAGCTAAATTATTGTTAGGGGATTATTTTTGGACGTAAGATGTTCAGTGATGAGAATAACTGAGTTATACTTCTTCTCCTCAGTAGGGAGGCCTGTGTCGAAGGTTTCACCCAATATCCTCCGATTGGCATAGGCCTCTCATTTATTTTTGTCATCTTCAAGTATTTTTACAATGTAATCAAGCTGAACCTGTATCTTAGTCAGGCACTCCCTGTCCCGTTCACCCCGCACTCGCAAGTCCTTGATATTTTCAGTGTTGGCAATAATGCTCGACTGCATAATTGCCGTCCTGCCTCCGAATACATACACCCCTCCGAATATGGAAGCAACTACCACCATCACCTTGAGCCAGCCGTTAAGACCACTGATAAAATCTGAAATACTCTTTGGCATTGTAATCATCCCTGAATTTTCATATCTCTTAGTGACACTAAATCCTTTAAGTTAGCGTCATTTATCACTTGTTTTCGGGCCGTCTCTTTAGAGAAGGCAATCACTTTATCCAGCCACAATCTCTGCGACTCAGCGGACAGTTTCGACCATCTGGGGCTATCTATAAACGCAGGGAGTATTTTATTCAAGTATAATGTCACTAAGTCCGAATAT
>Ga0265297_10006955_pt1 | contig 16000 bp, 19 predicted proteins | sample Munlanlwell13791_FD_192502 | JGI IMG/M metagenome (GOLD analysis project Ga0265297, IMG submission 192502) | Leachate microbial communities from a municipal landfill in Southern Ontario, Canada - Leachate well 137-91 | ecosystem: Engineered > Solid waste > Landfill > Unclassified | place... | reverse complement strand
TCTTTGGGTGTGGCGCCGACCTTACAGCACACCGATATTACCTCGAGCCCGTTGTTTTCTAATATTTCGGTTAGTTTCTGCGCTTCATCCCGGAGCCCGCCGCAAAAAGCCAACCCGATTTTTTTATAGCCGCGTTTTTTAGAAAATTCTATCAATTCAAGGATTCGGGGATTCTTGGTGCGTAACCCTGACGGAGTGTTTTCATAGCATTCGAATTCCTGCAATGAAGCCTGCCGGGCGAACTCCTTAACTTCGGGGTTCACATATTCGTTCAGAGCTGTGATAAGAACGCCCTCGTAATTTTTCATCGGGCAGAAGTTGGGGGCTTTATCGAGCGGCGGTTTTTCATTGGCCTTGATGAGGGGTTCACAAGCCCGGGTGGGACAATTAGCGCAATTGGGTTCTTTTGGTTTAGTCATTTTCGTATCTCCGTTTTGGATTCAAGTTCTGCGGCAATTATCTGCCAGAGCAAATTTATCTGGCGGCTTGCCCTACCATTATTATAACTAACAAACGGCACGCCATGCATAATCGCCTCGGTGACGGCTTTATCAAACGGTATTTTGGCAACGACTTCAACCTGTTGCGCGAGGCAGTAGTCTGCTATGCGACGGGTATTGTCTTCGTTAATGTCATATTTATTGATACATACCATGGCGGGGATATTAAAGTGGCGGCAAACACCAAGGACGCGTTCCAGGTCGTGGATGCCCGATAGCGTAGGCTCGGTGACCAGCAGCGCTAAGTCGGCGCCGGAGAGCGAGGAAATAACCGGACAGCCGATGCCGGGAGGCCCGTCGCTAATGATGTATTCCGCTTTCTGTTCTTTAGCTAAATCTCTAGCTTTTTGTCGGACCAAAGCCACCAGCTTGCCAGAATTTTCCTGGGCTATTCCGAGCCGGGCGTGAACCAGCGTACCGTACCTGGTATCGGAGATGAAGTATTGCCCAGCGATGTTGTTTTGCATGATAATAGCGTCGGCGGGGCAGACGCGGTAACAAAATCCGCAACCTTCGCAGGAGGTTGGAATGACCTTAAATTCTTTGATAGCGTTAAAGCGACAGAGTTCCATGCACAAGCCACATTGCGTGCATTTACTTCCATCAATTTGAGCGGTTTGGCCGCTCTGGAATTCATGATTTTCACGTATAGACGGCTGGAGCAGCAGATGCAGGTCGGCGGCGTCTACATCGCAGTCGGCCAGTACCTTGTTCTGTGCCAACACTGCCAGCGAGGCGACGATACTGGTTTTACCGGTGCCGCCTTTACCGCTTAAGACTATGACTTCTTTCATCCACTTGCTCCTGTATAAGGTCAAAAAGCTTTATAAAATTTTCTTTCCATTGAGGCAAGCCTTCAACAAGGGTAATGCCACGTGAATATAGTTGGGCAATCTTAATATCGAAGGGTATCGTAAGGAGAACCGGCAGATTTTCTTTAAGACAGTAATTTTCTATAACATCGTTATCTTTACCGGCGCGGTTGATGACGATGCCGCAGGGTATACCTAACGTTTTAACAGTCTCCACGGCCAAAGCAAGGTCGTTTAAACCAAATGGGGTAGGCTCGGTGACCAGCAGGCAGAAGTGGGAGCCGGTGACCGATTCTACGACCGGGCAGGATGTGCCTGGAGGAACATCTATAATGGATATACCTTCATCGTTGATGTATTCCTTTACACTTCTGATGACCGGCGTCGGCATGGCTTCACTAACGTTAAGCTTGCCTTGTACGAAGTCGATTTTAGCCGCCTGTCCGTACTCGATAACGCCGATTTGGTTGCCCTCTTCTGTGATGGCTTTTTCCGGGCAAAGGTAAGCACACGCACCACAACCATGACAGAGGTTGGGAAAGACCAGAACGGTTTTAGGCAGAACGGCGATGGCGTGATAGGCGCACACTTCGGCGCACTTGCCACAGTGGGTGCATTTAGTTTCATCTATCTTAGGAATGGAGATATTGACGTCCTCGCTGCCGGTGATGGATGGCTTTAAAAAAATGTGGTCGTTAGGCTCCTCGACATCGCAGTCGAGCAGCTGCACGCTGTACTTATCTTTCAGGGAGAGGGCAAGGCTGGTGGCAACTAACGTCTTGCCGGTTCCCCCTTTACCGCTGGCAATAGAGATAATCATTTTACCAATAACCGAACTTTTCAATTTCAGGATGCGTTCTGGCATATTCGATAATAGGGCCTTTGACAATCATTGATATTCCTAAACCGCTGCCTCTGATAACCATCAAGTCGTCGCCGGGCTTTACGTCATACGCCCCAAGTGTTTCGCTCTTTAGCTTAAGGGTATTCCCCGGTTGTATTTTTGTCCATCCGTACCTTTTATTTTTAAATACGATGATTTTTCCTTCTGGCATTTGTAAACTGCCTAATTCCGGTTTTTCCTTGAGGACGTTGCCCAGCGCCGATTTTTCCAGTACCGTTTTTTCAATGATGACAAATCCGCCGGAGGTTTTACTGCCGGATACCATAATCACGGCTGTTTCTGGACTAAATTTATACTCTTCGATTGCTTCAGGCGGAATAACGATGTTCCCATTGTTATTTACCTTAGACCAACCAAAGACGTATTTGCCGCCTTTAACTAGCTGGGGCATTTTATATGAACTCCCAAATAATTGGATTTTTAGTTATTTTTATTCCATTCGGCGCCGGCGTTCCTTATACCGCCACCGCCACCCCTCATACCACCGCCGCGGCCCATACCGCCTCCACCGCGTCCCATGCCACCTCCACCGCTACGCCCCATGCCGCCGCCTGTGCCAAAGTGCCCGCCGACGTTGGGCTGGGAGTTGGGCTGCAGCTTGCCGGATTGGTAGTTATCGATGGCGGTCTTGATTTTGCCGGATACTTCAGTGATGACCTTGATGCCGGCGGCAGACAAAGTCTGGTAAGCGTTGGGGCCGCAGTTGCCGGTGATTACTGTATTTACACCCTGACCGATGAGTGTTTGGGCGGTAGCGATGCCGGCTCCGCCGCCTGCCATAGCACTGGCGTTTTCAAGAGACGTAAATTCCATGGTAGCCGGGTCAACGACAACGAAATATGCGCAACGCCCAAAGCGCGGGTCAACATTGGCTTCGAGGTTGGGGGCAGTTGAAGAAACTGCAATTTTCATGGTTTTCTCCTTTCGGTTTCTCATAAACCCAGATAGGTGATTCCAACCTATCCAGTTTTTTAAAAGAGGCACACGGCCTCTGAATTAGTTTTATCAGCCGCAGTATAGCGGCAGGGTCTTCGATCCCGTTATTAGATGGAGGTGGCCGCTATTGCATTTGGGGCATTTCCGGCTTTTATCTTCTTCGGGGCTCTTGGGGATGGGCATTCTGAACTGGTATTTACATTGCTGGCATTCGTATGCCCATTCATCGCCCATCACGATATTGGCACCCGAACCGAGCGGCGCCCAGGGTGGAGCATCCGTCACTTTATCAGTGCCGCAATCCGGGCAGGTTATCTTGATGTCCTTAGCTAAATCGGGTAATGAAATGTCGAAGATAGCCGAACACTTGGTACACAATAACCGGCGTTCCATGGGCTAATTCTCCTTTGTCATAGTAAGCAGTCTGATGCCCCTTAGCTGGCGGAAGGTTGCTCCTTGATTAACATAATGCAATACCATAGCGTCGTCAATCACCAGCGTCCCGGAGACAGCGTTGATGCCGTAGTCGAACAGCACGGGCGATAGCGGCGCGGTGCCGCCAAGAATAACAACATATGCCTGGGGATTACAATAAGACAGGAGGGATTCGATGGTGTGATTGGTGAATGCCGTGCCGGTGATGCCAATAACGTCCGCCTGCGGCAGCAGGTTGGGCGATTCACTTTCCGGGAGGTCGCCTTCGTGGGGGGTTTTCTCAATCACCCAGAGTTCTTTGACCACCTCTCGTAATTTGGGGATAAACGGGAAGTGCCCGATGACGGCGACTCTTTTACCTGCCCCATTCTTTATTAAAAGTTCGGCGGCGTTGAGCTCTACGCAGCGCTTTTCATCAACCTCAACCAGTGAATTAATAGTAGCCATACCGATGGCGGCTTCCATCTCCCCGGACGAGTTGGCTAAAGCGGCTAACGTTTTAGAGTCTTTTTGATGTAATAAACCGGCTTCTTTGACCGGTGATTTATCATGGTGGGGACCGGGGTTATGAGGGGTGGACGCCAGACCGCAGCGCCCGGTCAGAACAGCCGTTTGAAAGGGACCCATACGGATATCCTTCACCGGCGATGAGTAATCAAGCGAAGATAGTAAATCATCGATTATTTTCATTCTAATATCCTGCCTTTTGTACTAAGGCTAATGGAGGTAACCGGCTCAACACTGGGTTCGTGGCATTGGGGGCATAATGCGGGGATAGCGGACACAGGGATTTCCTGTTTCCATTCATGTCCCTGGTGACAACGGAGACGGCGACACTTAATCTCAAAATTTCCGCCATCTATCCTGATAGCTTTGCCGTTGAGCATAGCGTCGGACACTTTACGGCGCGCTGAAGCCAGTATGCGCTGGAAGGTAGGGCGGGAAACATTCATTTTTTCAGCCCCCGCTTCCTGCTCCAGCCCTTCTAAGTCCTTAAGGCGCAGCGCCTCCACTTCTTCAATAGACATGCGCACTTCTTCTAATTCTCTTAGCGGTTTTCCCGCCGGTTTGAAATAGGTAACATCGGGTAAAAACTCAACGCGGCGGCATTTATGAGGCCTGGGCATGCTTCCTCCTAAATTATGAGCATATGCTCATAATACATGATACAGACATAAATACAATATTGTCAAGGCAGTGAGGGGAAGTTTAGAGCAAAGACTCATCATCTTTACAATAGATGAAGGTAACCATATAATTGAAGGGAAGCTTTTTGCAGGCCAGCGTAGCTCAGTGGTAGAGCGGCGGTTTCGTAAACCGCGGGTCGTAGGTTCAAGTCCTATCGCTGGCTCCAGTTATTTTCCGCGATGAATTCCGGTTAGGGTTTTTCTTTATTTAAAAATTTACTTACGATATCTTTCACAGCGTTAAGCTGTTTTTCATTCATCTTTGATATATCACCTGTTAAACTAATAGATAAATTGGGATTTTGGGTTATATCAAATGAATTTTCTTTACCTTCATCCTGGTTAATTCCGTTATATTTCGGAAAGAGGCAATCAAACAAACTGTAAATGGATTTACTGAAATTCTTCCTATATTTATCAAATAAAATACAAAGACCAAATAAAGCAATACTTACAACTAACGTGATATACCAAAGTTTTGTCACGAAACCAGACGCAACTATCCAAAATATTGAAAAGAACACAGGAATACCCCAATTATGAACTGTTTGAGGTATGAGATGTTTCTCTATATTTCCCTCGTCCGCATTACGCCAAGTCGTACGTGCTGAAACAAAATTAATGTAGGAATATAATACTGCAATTACTCCACCTAAACTTGCTACTAAAGTAACTAGTGTATCCCATGGAACTGATGGATTATTGCACTTATCTGCATAAACCAAATAGAAAAAAGCAGTTACTAGAAACGCACTGGCAACAAGGAAATAGTTAAGTCTGAGTTGTTGCCATTTTAGATGATTATAGTAATCGTTTTGCGGATTACTCATCATGAACTCCTTTTGCTTACCAGATTTTCGGATATCGGAGGTAGTAAGGATTCTACACCTTGTAACGATGTCAAGCAAGGATTGTTGAAATGAAGAGTAGAAAAAATGGTTTTTGGGGTTAATTAACGAGTTGTTATAGATAGAGATTTTACTAAGGTGTTAGGGTTTTTCCAGTATTTCTTCGATTTCTTTACGAGTGCGGGAGACTACTTCTCTGATTTTCGCCCACTTATCGGCGCCGAGGTTACATGCTTTGCTGCCCAGTATGCGCCCGATGGTTTTAAGCTCGTGAATCGTGTCATGAAAGTCGGTGATATTGCGGGGACCCCACCAGTCCTTCATCTGGCACTCGATTTTTTCAATCATGTCCTGCTGTTCTTCGAGGAACTTCTTGCCTTCTTCGGTAATGGTGTAAACCTTTTTGCCGTCATGTTCCGAGACACTGACGTAACTCATGTCCTCCAGCATCTGGAGGGTGGGGTAAACACTACCGGCGCTGGGGGTGTAAAAACCGTGAAAAAGCTCTTCCATGTCACGGATAATTTCATAGCCGTGGCTGGATTTTTCCTTAAGCAGGTTAAGGATTACATATTTAAGGTCGCCCTTTTCAAAGAGGCGTGACTGTCGCTCGAAATGGAAGAACGGTCTGTTAAACATGGTCGTTTCCCTTCGCACTAACGATATATCATTATAACAGTCCACGCATATTTGTGGCAACTGGCACGCAAAAAAGACGATTTGCGTTAAGCAATGGAAAATAATATAATTAGTATCAATTTGACATCATAACGTGATATAACGATATAATTGTGTAAGTATTTCCGGCCAATTTTATCTAATTATTTTTGGCCAACTTGAAAGGACACGACAATAAACCAACCGAGTAAAGAGACTATTTACGGGGGCTCAAAGAAGCCCTCTTCTTTTATGCGGACAGGCCTACCGTGGTTTATCATGGCGCACTTTGGGCATCACCTACTGACGGCGTTGCCGGGTCCGCTGCTGCCGGCTATCCGTACCGCTTTTGGATTGAACAATTTCCAGGCTACACTGGTCACTACTATCTATGCCTTTTCCAGCGGCGCGGGTAATATTCCTGCCGGCCGGCTGGTGGATAAAATCGGGCCAACAGTGCTACTAACAATCGGCACGCTGGGCGTGGCGATAGGCGGCATGCTGACAGGATTATCTAACTCCTACATCATGTTCATGATTTTCCTGGCTGTCATGGGTTTTATGACGGCAGGTTATCACCCGGCTTCCACTCCGATGATTCTTTCCGCTGTGGAGCCGGAAAAACGCGGCCGCGCCGTAGGTTTACATCTGGTAGGAGGCAATGCAAGCTTCTTCATCGCCCCGCTGATTGCCGGCGGCGTAATGTGGCTCTGGCCTTCAATGGGTTTCCGAGGCCCGTTTATCGTGCTATCCATCCCCACGGCAATATTCGGTATTATTTTCTTCATTTACCTAACCAAGCGCGGTGGACTGACTCATGTTGCCGCCGCCAGAAAAGCTGCGGCTGAAGAAAAACCGCCGCAACCCGGCTATAAACGGCGCCTCTGGGCATACCTTATCCAGATGGTCGTGGGCGGCGGCGCCGGAATGTCCGTCCAGGCTCTAATGGCTTTATTCGTCGTGGATAAACTGGGGGCGACGGACACATCGGTGACCTGGATAATGTCGGTGTCATTCCTCCCGGCAATCATCGGCGGGACAGTTGTCGGCGGATGGATTTCCGACCGCATTGGGTCGGTGAAGGTAATAGTCGTTACCGGTATACTTAGCGGTTTGCTAATTTTCTGGTTACGGTGGTCCACCGCAGTCAATTTCTGGTTCTTCCTGCTGCTTTTCATTATGGGCGTCAACCAGGCTATCCGCATGCCGGTGACCGAAGTCTTTATCATGGGGCAGACGCCGGCGAAGAGTAGAGCAACAATTTATGGGATTTACTACTTTACGATGCAATATACCGGGGCGATATTCGCACCTATTTACGGTTGGCTGGTGACAGAATATCCAGTGGCTTGTTCCTATGAAAATCTGTTTTTCTATTCAGCCATTGCTGTAACGATAGTTTCTGTTGTTACGTCATTCTTTATCTGGGACGCCAAGAACTAATTTTCCTGTTCTTTAATCAGCTTTTCTCCGTATTCAAGCAGGGTCTTTTGTCTTTCTCCGGTGATTTGCTGTGTTTCCAGGTAGGCTTTAAGGGCGTCGAGGGGGGCGATTTCTTCAACCGATTGCGCTCCCAGACGGGTGCGTGATTCGCGCTGAATATCCCGGGCGATGGTGAAGTTCTGGGTGTCTTTTAAAGCGTCTTTGATGTCGTTATTGCGCAACTGGCTCTCCAGGGATGAGGGAAGACTGATATTGAGGCGGACAATGGCATCGTTGATTTTTTCCTGCTGGCTCTTGATAGCTCCCAGGATAATAGCAGTCGGGTCGGGCTCCTCATCTTTAATGTCAACATTGACGGTTAAAAAGCGGCGGGAATTGACGGGGTGGAATTTATATGTAGTTTTTCTTCTACCGTCGGCACCGGTCTGGATATCCACCACGTAAAAACCCTTGTCTTCTTTTTCTTCTCCAAAATCAATACGCTCCAGGCTGCCGGAATAAACGATCGGAGGAGTCCCTTCAATTTCTTGGTGCTTGTGAATGTGACCCAAAGCAACATAATCGTAGGCGGGCAGGGCGACGGAGCTTTGTAGTAAGATTGGCTCTTGACCGATGGACATCATACTTTCTGAACCGGCTTTAGCCGAGCCGATTGATAAATGTGCTGCTAAAATTGAGGGGAAAGCGGGGTCTAATTCGTCGGTTTTTTTACTGATGATTTCGGTTATAGCTGCCTGCATTTTCTGGTTGAGCTGCTCCATGTTGAGGTTCTTCGTGTCCTCGCGGGCAAGCAGGGCGCTACGCCTTAGCCAGGGGATGGCAACTACCTGGACATCACCGGCGGGTGTGGTGATTTTAAACGTTTCCGGCTTGTTGGCGACATAGACGTTATTTATGGATAGGGTGTCGAAAATTTCTATAGCGGTAGCACGTCCGATGGCGTTAGGAAGATCGTGGTTGCCGGTGAGAAGGACGACGGGGATACCAGCGGTAGCCAGGCGATTAATGCGCCGGGCGAACTCGCGCTGCTGGGTCTGGGTAGGCTCGCGGGATTTATAGGCGTCGCCGCAAAAGAGCACGAGGTCAACTTTTGTATCGAGGGCGTAGTCAACCAGCTCGTCGAAGACTTTTAGAAAATCGTTAAGGCGGGTGGATAAACCGGTGGCGGGGTCAATGCGTCCGTAGTTCTCGACGCCCAGGTGCAGGTCGGCGAAGTGGATAATTTTCATAAGCCTATTGTAACAGATTCAGCACTTCATGCAATGCAGTGATTTTGGGACAAGGGTAATCGTCTATCTTTGCGGTCCGGATTTCCATATCGTCTTTTTCATTGGCCGATTGAATGAGGACGGGATGCATGCCTGTTGCGGCTGCTCCTTTAAGCTCTCCGTCATCACCGTCGCCAACATACAGGCAGTCATTGGCGTCAATGTTAAGCTGCTCGTAAGCCAACCGGTAAATCCGCAGGTCGGGCTTTTGCAGTCCCACTACACTGGAAAATACTGTGACGTCAAAAAACGGAGCAAAAGACGTGTGCGGCCAGATTACCGGCGGCGCACTCGAACAATTGCTGATCAGCCCGATTTTGAGTCCCGCATTCTTAATTTGAGAAAGTGTTTCTATGGAACCGAGACGGGGCGTTAATGCCAAGGCAACATAGTCAAACCGGACCCATTTAGCCAGGTCCAGTTGTCGGCGGGTAACGGTGACATCTAGCTCTTTACAGATATATTCCAGGTTTTCTTCCAGAGATTTGAACTGTCCGGTGGTGCGTCTTTCCGCCGTCCCGTGCCATAACTTAATGAAGTCGTCTTTAGGGGCTTTAAGGATGGAGACCATCTCGGAGAGGACGCTGTAATAGCTTTCCTGTGTATAGATATCTACCAGCGTACCGAACAAATCAAATATTACAGCTTTATATTTCATTACTTGCGACTGTATTTTACCAGATTCAGCACTTCTTGCAATGACGCGATGACCGGACCCTGCCAGTTTTCTTCGCGATCAACAAAGTGGGTGTCCACAGTTTCATTGGGGTCGCGGATAAGGATGGGGGTCATCCCCACTTCTAAAGCGCCGGTCAGTTCGTGGCTGCTGCCGTCACCAACGTAAAGGCAGGCCTGCGGCGTTACGCCGAGTTGTTCCGTTGCCATGAGGTAGATTTTAGGGTCGGGTTTTTTAACACCGGCAACGCAGGAAAAAATGGTAATGTGGAAAAGCCCATTGAAAGGTGTTTGCGGCCAGGCCGTGGGTGTTTCCGGAGAACAGTCGCTGATCAGACCGACTTTATAGCCTAACGACTTGAGTTTGGTAATAGTGGGAATAGTGGCTGGCCAGGGTTTTAATGTTTGGATGGTATATTCGAGGCGGATTTCCGCAGACCGTTCAACCTGCTCCTCGGTAACAGTCACACCTAATTCACGGCAAATGTAGTTGATGCTTTCCTGGTGGGTTTTGTGCGTACCGTTGGTGCGGAGATAAAACGAATCGCGCCACAATTTGGCAAAATCACCGGGGGGCGCTTTAAGCACGGCGGACATTTCAGAAAGGACCTTCTGGTATTCGGGGATGGTAAAGTTATCTACCAAAGTGCCGAACAGGTCAAAGATGACAGCTTTATATCTCACCCCGGACTAGCCGCCGTTTTCCTGTTTTTTCTCGACTAGTTTGCCGCCCTCCGGTAGTACCATAATGTCCTCACCGGCGAGCTTGGCAAGCAGAGTGTTATTAAGCGTGGCGATGGGGACGCGTATCTGGTTCATGCTGTCGCGCTCTCTGATGGTCGCCATATTATCTTCCAGTGATTCGAAGTCAATCGTTACGCAATAAGGCGTCCCTAGTTCGTCCTGGCGGCGGTAGCGCCGCCCGATAGCCTGGGTGTCATCATACTGGGTGGTAAAACAGGGGCGGAGGGTGTTGTGGACATCTTTAGCGAGTGCGGCCAGATTTTCCTTGCGGCTTAACGGTAATATGGCGACCTTAATCGGGGCGATGTCGCGGTGGAAGTGGAATACCACGCGCGTCTCGTCGTTCACAGTTTCTTCGTCATAAGCGTCACAAAGGAAGGTCAGCACGGCACGCCCAACGCCTAAGGAAGGTTCAACAACGTAGGGAACGTAATGCTCCTTGGTCTCGTCGTCAAAGTATTCCATGGATTTGCCGCTGGCAGTTGCATGCTGTTTCAAATCGTAATCACTGCGGCTGGCAATGCCTTCCAGTTCGCCCCAGCCCCAGGGGAAGTTATACTCGATGTCAGAGCCGGCAATGGCGTAATGCGCCAGGTCTTCTTTTTTCTTATGGTGCAGCTGGAGATGGTCTTTATTGACGCCCATCTTTTGCCACCATTGGTAGCGTTCGTTGACCCAGTATTCGAACCATTTATCCTGGGTGCCGGGCTTGATGAAATATTCGAATTCCATGATTTCAAATTCACGGCTGCGGAAGATAAAGTTACCGGTGGTAATCTCGTTACGGAAAGCGCGGCCCTGCTGGGCGATACCGAAGGGCAGGCGTTTACGTGCAGTGCCGACTACGTTCTGGAAGTTGACGAACATGCCCTGCGCTGTTTCCGGGCGGAGGTAAATAACGGCGGCTTCTTCCTCCACCGGGCCGACGAAGGTTTTGAACATAGTGTTGAACATACGCTCTTCGGTGAGTTCACCGCCGCAGGAGGGGCACTTATCGCCTTTAAGGTCGTCGGCTTTCCACCGCAAGTGGCATTTTTTACATTCCACCAAAGGGTCCTTAAAGTTGTTTACATGGCCGCTGGCTTCCCAGACCTTAGAGTTCATTAAAACACTTGTGTCCACGCCGATGATATCGTCACGCTGTTGAACGATGGTCTTCCACCAGGCGTCCATGACGTTGCGCTTTAATTCAATGCCGATGGGGCCGAAGTCCCAGCACCCGGAAAGTCCACCGTAAATATCGCTGCTGGGAAAGATAAAGCCCCGCCGCTGGCACAGCGAGACAAGTTTATCCATAGTTAACTTACTATTATCTGGCATTTAGGTTCTCCTGTTTGATTTTAGCCTGGCGGCGGCGCGCCCGGTGGATAGCCCGCATGAAGAGCAACGCCAGTATAATTACTCCGATGACCAAAACGATGACGATAAATATCCAAAGCGAAATCAGCCTGATTTCATAGACATCATAGACAAAGAAGCTTACCATGGCAAAGATAATGACTATCTGCGGCAGAGCCAGCATGTTGCCCATTATTGGTAGGATGTCCTGCAGAGGCGAGTTTTCGGAAGTAAAGCTGTGTGAGGTCATACTGACCAGGCGGACGATAGCAATACCGATAATAGCAAAAACGAACTGGGGGATAATCATCCAGGCGACGAAGCCGACGCGCGTTAGGTATTTGTCCGGCGTATCGCCACTGAAGTGATAGGCTACCTCCGACGACATAAAGGGATAAAAACAGACAGCTAAGATGATAGTAACGATGAAAAGCGCTATCGGCAGGGCGATGTAAGCCCAGCGGAAGCGGATTAAATTTTCTGATTTGAAGGAACTAATAACGACCACCTGCCTTACAAATAATTATACTAAAGATTAACAGCTTTCAGGCAGGGGTGTCAAAGGTTATGAAGCGCAGGAAGAGCAGTTGCCGGAGGAGCAGCTGGAACAGCCGCTGCTGGTGCCGGAAACCCTGGTCGGAACGCCGCTGACGGAAGTGGTGAAAGCGGAGAAGGAGGACATCTTGCGGGGGGAAGGTTTATGACATTTTGGGCATTCCGCGTCCTGCCCGGATTGGCTTAAAGGACGCATCTGCTCGAACTTCGTTTTACAGTGAGAACACACATATTCATAAATAGGCATGACAACTCTCCTATATTTATAGTCTAACTTGTTTATTTCTTACGGTCAAGTTATAGTAGAATATAGTTATAGAACTGTAATACGAGGTATGACATGATACAGAAACTGGACATTAAAACACGTGAACAGGCGGAATTCCAGGAAATCACCTTAAAAGTCAGGGAGATTGTCAGGGATAGCGGCGTAGAGAGCGGTATATGCGTTATTTATATACCGCACACAACAGCCGGTATAATGATTAATGAGCATGCTGACCCAGATGTTGTGAATGATATTTTAAACCGATTGGAAGAAATAGCGCCGCGCCATGGTGAATATAGACACTCGGAGGGGAATGCGGCGGCGCATATTAAAGCAGCTTTAATCGGCAATTCGGTGACCCTGCCTATTACCTATGGCGAACTGGCGCTGGGAACTTGGCAGGGGATATTCTTCGGTGAGTTCGATGGGCCGAGGAATCGCCAGGTGCTAGTCAGGATTAGTGCGGATAAATAAACTCGGGCTTTTTCTTCTTCTTTTCTTTAATTAAAAACATAATTCCCAAACTTACTACCGCCAGGAATGCCCAGAAGAGGAAGGGCATACCTACGCCGTACTGCTCCAGGCTGTTGCCTATCGGCGGCGCCAAAAAGGCGCCAATCATGGATATTGTATTAGCCATGCCTATAGCCGTGCCGCCGTAAGTGGCGCCAACCTGGGGATTTTCCAGTAATATTACATTAAAAAGTGAATTGGTGCCGGCGCGTAAAAAGCTGCTGACAATGAGCAATATCCATATCCAGGTGGTGTTAACAAAAGGCGTCAGCGCCAGGAAAAGCACCACGGACGCAATACAAGCCATGAGCACCCATTTACGGGTATGAAGCTTATCAGAGATAAGCACCATAGGCACAGAGCCAAGCATCATCATAAAGCTAAGAACCGTCATGCTGCTATCGGCGGCGGCAGGCTCCCACCCGATATTGCGCAAGTAAAGCGGCAAATAGCCGATATAGCCCATCGAAGCGCCCCAGAGCATCATCGTCACCATTCCGACTATCCAGACCTCTTTAATACGCATCACGTGCAATATTGCTTCCCGGAAAGGGACTTTTGCGACCTTGGGCTCAAAACCTTTGGGTTTACTGGTGGGTTCACGGCCGGTAAATATCCAGAGCAAGCCCAGCAGCAGAGCCGGAGCGCCGTAAAGGAACATGACGTTGCGCCAGCCGCCGAGGGCTGGTGAAAAAACGGTGGCGCTGAACTGAGTGGCGATCATCGAGCCGATGGCCCAGAGGACATTAAGCAGAGCGTTGGCAATCCCCAGATATTTTCCGGAAAACCATTCTGCCGTAACTTTAGGCACTACGCTGGGTAGGGCGGCCGACATCAGTCCGAAAAGGAACATCGTTGCCGCCAGGGACAAAAAGTTGGTCGAAAATCCGCGCAAAGCGCCTAAGAACCCAGCCATTATGCAGAGGAAAGCAATGGTGCGCTTGGTGCCAAAGCGGTCGGCCAGTAAGCCGCTGGGCAAACCGACGAATACACCGGCGAGGGGATCCATGCCCCATACCGTGCCGAGGGCTACAACGTCCAAAGAAAGGTTGTCGCCGATTTCTTTGAAAAGCACCGGCATACACATCCTGGCCGATCCGGCGATGACGGCGTATGCCAGCATAGACAGGAACAGGATGTACCACCGGTAATTGGAACTAGATTTTTTTATCATAGAACAATAAAATGAACGTCTGGGGAAATCCGATATATCGGATATTGTATTAATCGTATCACTTTTATACTATGTCTGACAATCTTGTGGAAAAGATTTTAGCTATACCTAGCCTTTCTATGTTATAATGTGTTTCAATGACAGTTGCCGTAACCGGCGCTACCGGGCATATCGGAGCCAACCTGGTACACGCCTTAATCAAACAAAATACTCCTACACGCTGTCTGGTGCATAAACATCACAAGGCGATAGACGGGCTTGATGTAGAACAAGTCCATGGTGATTTGCGTGACGTTGAGTCTTTGTCCAACGCCTTTAAAGGAGTGGATACCGTTTACCACCTGGCGGCGACGATATCGCTTTCCATGGGTGGCTGGCAGCAACTGGAGGAGATTAACGTAAGTGGTACAGCTAATGTCATCGAGGCATGCAAGCGACAAGGCGTCAAACGCCTGGTTCACTTTAGCTCGATACACGCACTGACGCAGGAGCCGTTAGATACTCCGGTTAATGAAGAACGGCCGTCAGCTAATGGAAATAGTTTACCGCCTTACGACCGTTCTAAAGCCGTCGGTGAGAGGATAGTACGGCAGGCGATTGAACAGGGGCTGAACGCCGTGATAATTTATCCAACCGCCGCCTTTGGGCCTTATGATTACCAGCCGTCTTTCTTCGGCGAAGCGCTAATGATGATTGCTCAGCGCAGATTACCGGCTTTAGTCAACGGCGGATTCGACTGGGTGGATGCCCGCGATGTTGCCAAGGGGGCGATGCTGGCGGCGGAAAAAGCGCCGGCGGGTTCGCGCTACCTGATATCTGGACACTGGTTGTCTATGTGCGATATAGCTAAAGTCATCGCGGAGATTACCGGCGCCAACACCGAAAAGTGGGTTTGTCCGTTATGGCTGGCGCATGTCAGCGCGCCTTTCATCGAGGGATACTGTAATATTAGTCACAAGCGCCCGCTGTATACCAGGATGTCCCTGCACACTTTAAACAGCAATAAACACATCAGCCACGAAAAAGCCACGCGGGAACTGGGTTATCAGCCCCGGGCTTTCCGTGAGACGCTGACGGATACATTGCAGTGGTTTGAAAAGAACAGTAAAATAAACCTGCTTAAAAAATTATAACCGGAGAACAGAATTGAACGAGTCAACTATTTATAACAGCCTGCTGATTACCTGGTTCGTCATAGCCGCTATTGTATTTGTCGTTTTGTTTTTCATCGCGGCTCCCTACGGACGCCACACTCGTAAGGGCTGGGGATATGCTGTGGGGAATAAATTGGGATGGGTATTAATGGAAGCCGCATCCCCGATAGCCTTTGCCGTATTCTTCTTTATGGGTGAATGGAGGAGTAATCCTGTTGCCATTATTTTCTTGATTCTCTGGGAGTTGCACTATGTCCACCGGGCGTTTATTTATCCCTTCAGTCTGCGGGGGATTGCCCACCGCATGCCTTTATCCATTATCAGCTTTGGCCTGTTGTTTAACCTGATGAACGGTTACCTTAACGGGCGTTATGTATCGTATTTTTCCGGCGGTTATGCTAACAGTTGGCTGACCGACCCGCGTTTTATCATCGGCGTGGCTCTTTTCATCACGGGCTACATCATCAACCGCCAGGCCGACCTGGCTTTACGCGAACTGCGGAAAAACGGGGAATCAGGCTACAAGATATCATACAGCCGGTTCCACCGCTGGGTATCCAGCCCGAACTACCTGGGAGAAATCATGATA
>Ga0265297_10006954_pt1 | contig 16003 bp, 16 predicted proteins | sample Munlanlwell13791_FD_192502 | JGI IMG/M metagenome (GOLD analysis project Ga0265297, IMG submission 192502) | Leachate microbial communities from a municipal landfill in Southern Ontario, Canada - Leachate well 137-91 | ecosystem: Engineered > Solid waste > Landfill > Unclassified | place... | reverse complement strand
TTGCTTCTTGGCGAATTCCCGTCTCACAGGCTGCAATAATACCGGTGGGGTATATCTTTGTCGATCCGTCCGGAAAAACAACGCTGATGGGCTTCCTGGTTCGATGAATTCGGGGGATCGAATTGCCATGGCCAATCGGCGCGTTCCGGAGAAAGGCTTTCATCTTTTCGGTGTTCTTCAGATCATCCTTCGGTTTACAGAAAGCGCATTTCTGACAATCAAAGATCTTGCATGCGTCGCATCGATGCTCTCCCAGATATGCGAAACAATCGGATCTGATGATCAACGGTGCTTTTTTACTCATGCGCCGACCTCCGAGAGAATGCCTCCCGGCGGCTTGAACCTTCGAGAATAGGTAGATCTCTTCATTCTGTTTTGGATCTTCTTCAGCGATTCGAGATCCATGATAGGGATCTGATTCGAATCAATCTCTCCATCCAGGACACTGAAATTGTGTCCATGGAACAGGATCCACGTTCCCAGATGATGATTTTCCGGAAGAGTCAGATCAACTTCTGCAAGTACTTTCCGGAGATTTATGAGATCCGTTCCCGGAACCGTCGACACCAGGAAGGTCTTCGGGATCCGTGGATCGGAGTGTTTCAACCAGATCAAAGCCTGGCTGACAGCTTCCCGGTGATCTTTCATCCGGTATTCGGTCACGGTCCCTCTCTGATCGATCAGATGAATGACCTTGCTGCCTTCGGAGAGCGATAGAATATAATCCTTCCCATTGTCGCACGCGTAAAACACTTTTTTGAGATTCATTCTTTCAAACGCCTCCCTATACTTAAAAAATGGTTACTTTTTGGAATAAAAAAATCCGGCATAAATTTGCCGGAAACGATGAAATCTGATGTTGTGCGTCTGTAAATCTGCTCCCTATGGGTTCGGCGGTTCGAAACCGTCCCCTTCCACCAGCTAAATGATATTGCGGGCAAACAACGTTTGCCCGCTTTTATATTATTCAATTTCCGTTATTGCTTTGAATTATTGCCAATATATCTATAAACAACAGGTTATAGGGTGGACAAACAGAACAATTTCGCATAAAATCAAATCAGGAGGAGATATCATGGAAAAACGTAATAAATGGCTGATGAGTGTTTCGATACTGTTAACGGTTTATTTTGCCGGTTCGATTCCCTATTATATTTCGGAAGGGGACTCGTTGGTTAACAACCCCATCTTTGGTGCTTTATATTTTTATTTTATAATTGCGCATGAAATAATAATCTTTGTGGCACTATTGCTTCAATGGTTGGGTTATGTGAGCAAAAAACGCTTACCGATTGTTTTTGCGACAATCCTTATGATTATTGCCGGTTTGGAACTTGGATTGTTAGTATTACCTTTAGGATATCTTTTACCACTAATTATCGTTAACCTGGTGGCGGGATGTAAGAAAAAACAAGTTGAATAAAAAAATAAGAGTTCGCGGAAGCGGACTCTTTTAAAACATCAGAACGACGTTGGGTTGATATAATTTAACGGTTTCGGAAAATTCGGCAATTTGCTTTTCCGAATAAGGGGGAACGTCAATTCGATCTTGATCGCATGGCTGATATTTTTTGGGGATGCGGTAAGGGTTTAAAACATAGCGAGGAACAAGTGGCATTTCTTTAGCCATTTGGACTAAATCCTCCAAAGACAATTGGGGAACAACAGTAGTACGAATTTCAAAGTCCTGATGGAACTGAATTAATAAATCAATGGTTGCTAAAACCTTGTTGGCATCGGCATCTTCACCACAAATTTCTTGGTAACGATCTTTAGGCGCTTTGTAATCGACGGCATAATAATCGACGACATTGGCTGCAATCAAGCGACGGATAACACCGGGATTAGAGCCGTTGGTATCTAGTTTAGTTAAATACCCTAAATCCCGAATTTTTGAGAAGAAGGGGATAATATCATTATACAGCGTTGGTTCGCCACCAGATATAACAACGGCGTCAATTAAGCCTTGACGCCGGATAAGGTAATCGTCGATTTCATCTTGGTCGAGTAATTCAGTAAAGTCTTCGATTAAAGACCGGTTATGGCAATAGAAACAATTGTAATTACAACCAGGAGCGAATAGAACAGTGGCGATTTTTCCCGGGTAGTCAATTAATGAAGTCTTGACAATCCCCGCAAAAATCATGCTTTCACGGCCTCGGCAGTGGGAACATCTTCTTTGATCACATATTGGATGCGGTCATGATATTCCTCTTGCTTGCCTTTGTTAAAGTTTTGAACCGGTCTTAAATAGCCCACGACCCGAGTATATACTTCTGCAGGTTTACCACAAGTTGGGCAAGTGAAGTGTTCGCCGGAAATATAGCCATGTTCATTACAAATCGAGAAAGTGGGGGTAATTGAGATATATGGTAATTTATAACGAGTAAAGATCTTTTTTATTAATGTTTTTGTTGTTTGCGTATCTTTTACGCGTTCGCCAAGATATAAGTGTAAAACGGTCCCGCCAGTGTATAAGGACTGCAGTTCATCTTGGAGATCAAGGGTTTCAAAGATATCATCGGAGAAGCCAACGGGGAGTTGTGATGAGTTGGTGTAATAAGGTTCTTTGTGTCCTGCGGTAATGATATCTGGGAACCGTTCTTTGTCTTGTTTTGCAAGCCGGTAACTGGTTCCTTCGGCGGGGGTTGCTTCCAAATTGTAGTAATGACCAGTTTCTTCTTGAATGTCTTTGATGACATTGCGCATGTAATTAAGGGTTTTTATAGCGAAGGCTTGACCGGTAGCGGTTGTAAGGGTTACTTCAATTCCTAATAAGTTTTGGATGGCTTCATTCATGCCAATCAAACCGATGGTATTGAAGTGATTAAACCAATAAGCGCCGTTTCGTGCTTTGATATCTTTTAGGTAACTAGCGCTATAGGGATATAAACCTTTATCTGTTTGTTCTTCGATAACTTTACGTTTAATTTCTAAACTCTTCTTGGCAATATTGATTGTTTCCCAAAGACGAGTAAAGAATTCTGATTCCGAACGAGATAAATAGGCTAGTCGCGGCAAATCAATGGTGACAACGCCAATAGAGCCGGTAAGGGGATTTGATCCAAACAAACCACCGCCCCGTTTCCGGAGAGCAGAAGTATCTAATCGTAGACGACAGCACATTGATAATGCATCTTCTGGTGATAAATCCGAATTAATGTAATTAGAGAAATAGGGAATTCCGTATTTAGCAGTGATTTCCATAAACTTTTCGACAACAGGGCTATCCCATTGAAATTCTTTAGTTACATTGATGGTGGGAATTGGGAAGGTAAAAACCCTGCCCTTAGCATCGCCAGCCATCATCACTTCGCAATATGCTAAATTTAACATGTCCATTTCCGCTTGGAAATCACCATATGTTTCGGGCATTAGTTTGCCACCAATAATTACATTTTGATCTCTAAGAGTGCTAGGACAAATAATATCGAATGTTAAATTAGAAAACGGACATTGAAAGCCAACACGAGTGGGCACATTCAAATTGAAGATAAATTCTTGTAAGGCTTGTTTAACGCTGCGGAAATCTAATTTATCATATCGAATAAAAGGAGCTCCATACGTATCAAAAGACGACCAGGCTTGGGCTCCGGCGGTTTCTCCTTGAGTTGTGAAGGTGGAATTGACGATTTGACCAAGGAAGGAGCGAAAATGTTTTGGCGGGTTGGATTCAACTTTTCCTGGTACGCCACCAAAGCCATTCATAAGGATAAGTCGCAAATCCCAACCAACGCAATAGGCACCAAAAAACCCCAAATCATGAATGTGAATGTCCCCTTGAAGATGAGCATTTCGAACATCATCGGGATATATTTCGTGAAGCCAATAATTTTTGGTAAATTGTTCGCGAACATAGTTATTCAAACCATTAATCGATTTTTGCGTATTGGCATTTTCATTGATTTGCCAATCACGATCATTCAAATATTCGGTAAACATGTCAATCGTAGCCCCGATTAATGCATTAGATTCGCGGGATGAACGCCGTTTTTCACGATACAAAATATAGGCTTTTGCCGTTTTGGCATGCCCATTTTCAATTAAAACTTTTTCGACGATATCCTGAATACCTTCAACTTCAACGATTCCATTGGTATATTTAAAGTCGGCGATACGAACCACTTCATCGGCAAGTTTTTCCGATAAAGCAAAGTCGGTGCCACCGACTGAACTGGCAGCTTTAAAAATCGCTAACACTATTTTTTCTTTTCGAAACGGCACGACAGTATGGTCGCGTTTGATAATTTGTTTTGGCATGAAGAACCCTCCAGTAGAATGGGATTTGAGTAAGTTCCATAATAAGGGAACGGAAAAGGATTGTCAAGCCTCTTCTTTAAAAAAATAATGCGATGATTTTTGTGTAAAGAATGGGTTAGTGCGCGGTTTGGACATTCCACTTATTATGAAGCAAAATATAGTTTTTTTATTCATTATTTAGTGAAAAAGTTGTCATTATCGTTTTGTTTTTAAAAAAGAATGAAAGTGTCGAGAAATTTACATATTTTCTGTTTGTTTTCTGTCAACAAATCGATTTTTAACCAAAAAAACACATAAAAACAAAGAAAAAAAACCATTTATATCGCTATGTCATTTTGCCAGAAGAAAGCGGATGTAAATAAACATAGAAAAACATACATCAAGAAAACCACCAATCTCAGCCACATTCCATTGGTGGTTTTTAAAATAAAACTGACCATTTTTATAACTCAAGGAATAAAACGTAGATTTTATACAATAATAATTTCATTCAGAAAAAGGGTGACTTTAAAATAATCATGCTTTGAACCGCTTGGAAAATAGCAAACCAAAAATAGTTTTTGACACTTAAAAAAGGAGAATATACCAATTAACTTGTAAGCATTTTATTATAATTTTACAGCCATTGCTTTACCCTTTCTTTAAATTTAAAAGCGCTTTAAACAGATTGGTTTATGTTTTATGAATATGATAATACATCGGTACTGTGCTTATCTACTATAAAGCAAAATTATGCACAGAATAATCTTTATGATTATTGCTTTCGGTGGAAAAAGATTGCATTTAATAGATATTAAATGTATAATAATTCCGCGTTTGAAAGGAAAAGGGCAATATGAAATCAGAGATCCTCAAATATAAACTCTTTTATTTCATTCGTTACTTTGGAGACGCTTTATTCTATCCCTTCATGTCAATCTATTTTATCGCCAAGGGTATCTCCGAACAACAACTCGGGATTATTTTGGCGATTACCCCAATCGCTACGGTAATTGTTAATCCGTTTTGGAATTATGTGATTAAAGATACACGAATCAGTCAAATTGTCATGCGAATCATGACTTTGATTGAAGGAATCTTAATTATCGCCCTCACTCAGGTGTCCGGATTTGAACTATACGCTTTGATTGTTTGCTTAATCGCGATGCTTTGTAGTCCATTTATCGCGATTCAAGATGGATTCTGTGCCACCTTTGCCAATGAAAATCAGCTTGAGTTTTCCAGTTTAAGAATCTACGCATCCATTGCGTATGTTATTGCCACAGCGATGGCGGGGTTTTTAATTCTTTATTTAGGATATGAGTTTTTATTTATTGTGTCCGGAGCGTTTTTTCTTTTGACGGTTTTTATCTCGTGGTGGATAAAACCACTTGAAAAAACCAAAAATCAAGAAGATCGTCCAAAACGGGATTTCAAGGCATTAATGCATAACAAGGAATTTTACAAATACCTCTTGTTTTATACCCTTATAGCTGGGACGATTCGAATTGGCGATTCATTCTTCGGAGTGTATGCCACCGGAGAGATGGGATTAAATACCGATTGGTGGGGCATGATATATGCGGCATTTGTCTTGCTGGAAGTGGTCACCTTACGATTTTTAACTTTAAAGGGGTATCAATATAGCGAGAAAAAATTATTTTTGATTGCCAATGTCCTGATTTTGTTTCGCTATATATCGTATTCGTTAAATTTGCCACTGCCTATAATTCTTGCCACAACCATGTTAAGGGGAATTTCATGGGGAATATATCTATATGCCCATATCAAATATGTTATAAAAATCGTTAAGATGGAAAATATTACCATGGCCATTTTGATTGTAACTTTACTTTCATCGATATATGCAGGCATTGGAAGTGTTGGCGCGGGATTGTTAATCGGTGGGGTTGGCTATCAAACGTTCTATCTGGTTTTAACCGGACTGATTGCGATTGGTTTGATATGCTTTTTGGGACTGACACCAAAGATTGATCAAACCCAAACCCAAAATTAATATCGGGAGGATAATATGTTAAAAGTAATCAATGTTGAGTTAACTTTTGGTGGTAGAAAGTTGTTTTCCGAAGTTAATATGGAATTTACTCAAGGGAATTGTTATGGGGTAATCGGTGCTAATGGCGCTGGAAAAACCACATTTTTGAAAATATTAACTAACGAAATTGAAGCGACCAAAGGCGAAGTAATCCTTAATCCCAATTGTCGGTTATCAATTTTAAATCAAAATCAAAATGCTTTTGATCAATACACAGTCCGTGATACAGTTTTGCGTGGACATAAAAAACTAATTGCCATCATTGAAGAAAAAGATGAATTGTATGCTTCTGAGGACTTTACAGAAGCGATTGGAATGCGACTTGCCATTCTAGAAGCTGAGTTCGCTGAACTTGATGGTTGGAATGCAGAAGCTAGTGCAGAATCGTTACTAACCGGACTGGGAATTGATAGTTCAAAATTTAGTTGCCAAATGGCATCAATTGATGCTAGGGAAAAAGTAAAAGTCTTATTAGCACAAGCTTTATTTGGCAATCCGGAAGTTTTGTTGCTGGATGAGCCAACCAACAATTTGGATCCGTTATCGGTTCGCTGGTTAGAAAACTTTTTAATTAATTATGAGAACACAGTATTAGTCGTTAGCCATGATCGCCATTTTTTAAATGATGTGTGTACGCACATTTGCGATGTCGAATATGGCAAAATCAGTTTGTATCCGGGTAACTATGATTTTTGGTATGAATCAAGTCAGTTGGCGTTACGCCAAGCTAAAGACCAAAATAAAAAATCCGAACAAAAAATTAAAGAACTAGAAGATTTTATCCGCCGGTTCAGTGCAAATAAATCGAAAGCAAAACAAGCAACATCAAGAAAAAAAGCTTTAGATAAAATTGTCATCAATGATATTCAACCATCTATGCGTCGGTATCCGTTTATTGATTTTCAACCGAATCGAGAAGTTGGTAATGAGATTTTGTTTGTCGATAAATTGACAAAACCAGGATTGTTTGAAAATGTCTCTTTTTCCATCCGCAAAGATGAAAAAATAGCTTTTCTATCTACCAATACCCAAGTCATTGTGGCTTTATTTCGTATCTTATCGGGTGAAGATCAAGATTATCTTGGAACTTTCAAGTGGGGAATTACGACCTCTTCAGCGTATTTTCCGCAAGACAATCAAAAATACTTTAATCAAGATATCACCGTTATCGATTGGGTTAGACAATATACCGGAACCGAACAGGCCGAGACAATTATCCGCGGGTGGCTGGGACGGATGCTGTTTTCCGGAGATGAGAGTTTGAAGCCTAGTCGGGTTTTATCGGGCGGGGAAAAAGTCCGGTGTATGCTAATCAAAATGATGCTTTCTGGCGCTAATATCTTATTATTTGATGATCCAACTAATCATCTTGATTTGGAGTCGATTACTTCCCTTAATCAAGGTATGGCAAGGTTTAAGGGTAATATTTTGTTTACTAGCCACGATCAAGAGTTGTTGGATACTGTTGCCAATCGGATTATTGTAATTGAACAAACAATCACATTCGATAAAATGTGCAATTATGAGGATTACCTTGACAATATTGAAAAGCGATAATAGTTGTTATATAATATAAAACAAGACAATTCACACAAAAAAATTGTTAATTGCGATAAACAAGTAATTTGAGCGGAGGGAAATAGATGAATCACGGTGTTTTACTAATTGGCGCAACGATAGCTTTGGCTTTAGTTACCTTAATGTTTTCAATTTATCTTTTTAGGAAACACCGAAAATCGCGCGGTCTTTTTTTGATTGCCGTCATCTTCTTTCTGGAATTTGTGTATGCCATGGCATATGCTCTTGAATTGGCCGCAACGGATTTAACCACGAAACTAATATTTAATCACCTTCAGTATTTTGCCATTCCTTTTTTTGCGGTAATGTGGCTATATGTTGTTAAAGTATTTAAAGATCCAAATTTTGTGCCAAAGCCAAAATGGTTGATCGTATTTTTTGCCATACCGGTTTTAGCAACCATTTGTGTCCAGATATTCCCATATCTGAACCGAACCATTTACTATACGGATGCTTTTATTGACTATGCACACACCGCCGACAATTTGGGACTGGCGGTTATGGTTTTGAAAAAAGGACCACTGTATTATATTACCGGGATTTATACAAGTTTGATTTTGATGATGGTTTCTGTCATCTGTTTTCGGCTTTATCGAGCCAAAAAAGGAATTCAAAGCACCGAAGCCTTATGGATTGGAATTCTCACCATTTTATGTATTCTTGCAATCATCCCAGCACAATTTACTGACTATACTTCGGGAATCGATATGGCTTTGTACATTTTTGAAATTATCGGCTTTGTCATGTTTTATATGATGATGAGATATGAAACAATTGATTTAAAACCGGCGGCGCATCGAGCGTTGTTTGAAGCATCTAGTGATCCAATCCTTATTCTTGATGATGCCTATGACATCATATCTTGGAATGAGGCATTCGACCACTTCAAAGATAAAGAGGTTAAATATCGGATCAACATTGATGATTACTTTGATAATCTTGACTTTTGTGAAGCAATTAAAAGCGAACACGCATACGGTTTTACTCGTGCTGGTCGGCATTTCATATTAGAGACTGTGCCTTTAATCGTTGCATCGAGGCGGCGTACAGGTTATATTGTTAAATTTAATGATATGACCAGTTATATCGACCGAATTCATGTTTTAGATTTTCAAGCGACACATGATGTGTTAACTACTATTTTTAATCGCCGCGCTTTCATGGAATGTTGCGAAAATTATTTAAACAAAGTTGTCCAGCCAAAAGAACCGTTTGCATTTATCATGATGGATATTGATAATTTTAAAGTAGTCAATGATACGCACGGTCATATTGTCGGTGATGGGGTTTTAGAATATTTGAGTTTATTGATTAAACAAAATATTGATGAAAATATCATGTTTGCCCGTTATGGTGGCGAAGAGTTTATGATTTTACTGGAAAACACTGACGAAAACGATGCCATTCAGTTAGCGGAACGAATCCGGATAATAGTTGATGAACAGCACTTTATTATTGATGAATTGCAACTTCACATCCAAATTAGCATTGGTATCGCAAACGGAATTGGTGGTAGCGGGTTGAATCTTCATCAATATATTGATAAAGCTGACGAAGCATTATACCAATCTAAAAAAGCAGGCAAAAATCAAGTTACTTCAATCAATTAGTAACAAGTCATATTCGGTCATTTCGTAAGAAAGACCGCCCCCAGAAAAGGATGTCACTTATGAAAGACGCCGATCAAATTCGTTACGACATGTTATTGAAACCCAAAAAACAAGCATGGTATTTAAAGCCTTTAACTTGGTTGTTAGCTTATCCGGTTGTTTGGGCACACAAACTTAAGGTTAATCGCATCAATATGAAGGGGGTAAAACCACCTTACATCTTATTGTGTACGCATCACGCATTCATTGATTTTTCGGTAACGACTGCCGCAATTTTTCCGCACGGAGCAAATTATGTTGTTGCCATTGATGGATTCATAAATCGGGAAAAATTACTTCGGGATGTTGGCTGTATCTGTAAACGAAAATTTACCAACGACATTGTTTTGGTTCGTCAGATAGAACATTCACTTAAAGTAAATAAAACCGTATGTGCAATTTATCCAGAAGCCAGATACTCGCTTGATGGCACAACGGCAATTCTTCCTGAATCATTAGGAAAACTATGTAAAGTAATGAAGGTGCCGATTGTTACCTTAATTATGCATGGGAACCATTTATCACAACCGGTGTGGAACCTGACAAAGCGGAAAGTAAATTTAATGGCTGATATGACACAAATTGTTACTGCTACGGAAATCCAAACAATTTCCGTTGCGGAAATTAACAAACGCATCCAGCAAGCCTTCGAATATGATGAATATAAATATTTGCAGGAATCTGGTCAAAAAATTACCTATGTCAACCGGGCTAAAGGCTTACATCGAATTTTATATCAATGTCCTCATTGTCTTACTGAATCGGAGATGGAATCCGATGGCAATCGGATTTGGTGTAATCACTGTCATAAAATATATGAGATGGACGAAGTCGGTAATTTGAAGGCATTAGTTGGTCCCACTGAATTCACTCGTATTAAGGATTGGTATGAATTTGAACGAACCAATGTTAAAAACCAAATTTTAGCAGGCACATATCACTTTGAAGATGATGTCTATGTTGATTCGTTGCCAAACGCGAAGGGCTACATCCGGTTGGGAACGGGGAAATTGATTCATGATCGCAGTGGATTCCAGCTGTCGGGTAATTTTGATGGCGAGGAATTCTTGTTAGAGAAAGAACCGTTGTCAATGTATTCAGCCCACGTTGAATACGATTATTTAGGCAAAGGTGCCGATTGTATCGATTTATCCACACTAAATGATACGTATTATCTATACCCCATTAATCAGAAAAACGTTGTAACGAAATTACATTTTGGCACGGAAGAACTATATAAAATCGTTAATGAAGAGCGCAAAAAATAATTGAAAGAAGCAATATAACCATGACGGGTAAAATCTTAGAAATTGTGATGTTAGTCTGTTTTGGTATCTCATGGCCGATTGCGGCGGTGAAAACGTGGCGAATCCGAACTGCTAAAAATTTAAGTGTTTTGTTTTATTTTTTGATACTTATGGGCTATCTTGCGGGAATCGCGGCCAAATTTGCCAGTAATGATGTGACATTTGTTTTAGCTGCTTATATTATTAATGCGGTGATGGTTTTTTTGAATATTCTGATTTATTATCGTAACCGAGCTATTGATCGGCAGCAGTTAATTAATAACCCACAAGCCTAACTATGAGTTACAAAGCGAAAGCGCGCTAAAGGGTGCCGTTTTGACAAATATAAGAAATAATGATACAATCAGCTTAGCATCATTTGTGAGACGCAAAGGGGAGAAGAACAATGAAAAAAGCTATTATTGAAGGTATGTGCTGTGAAGGCTGTGCCAAGGACGTAAAAGCGATTTTAACAAAAATATATGGAATCACTAATGTCGTTGTTGATCTCGCTAAAGGCTACGCACTATATGATGGCTATGTTGCCACGCAAGTCATTGCCACGGCATTGGCAGAAGAAGGTTATCGATTAGTCGATATTCAGAAGGCTTAAAGACGGGCTCACGGAGCCCGTTTTTTCTCGATTAATTAGGGTTTTTCTTGACTATTAACCGCAATTGTATAATAATAGAAATAGACCTTTTAGGGATGTGGTGTTAACGGTAGCACAGCAGTCTCCAAAACTGTTTGTACGGGTTCGAATCCTGTCATCCCTGCCAGTTTACGATTTAACTAGAAATCCAAAATTTCTAGTTTTTTTTATGCGCAGGGGATAAGAAAACAGATACTTCATATCATTATAAACGCAACTTATACTTGCGTGACTTAGGTTGAAATCACTGATAGAATAGAATTATCGGAGGTGATAAGCGATGCGCAATTCAAATACTATGGATAATTTAATTGGGAAAACAATAGATGTTTATCAACAAATGTTTATGGGCCGAGAATTAGGACAAACTCAATCATCTAACAAAAGCCCACTGGGGGGCCATGAGTTATTGAATCATTTTGTTTCCCATGAGGTTATGGCTGTTTTTTTGGAAACAGATCGTCAGTCTTGGGCGAGTGCGAATTGTTTTTAATGTGACAATGACACAAATAATTTATTTTTATCATATGCATTACGTAAAATTGATTTATGCGATAGAATATTGATATAAAAAACGCAACCATACCTTGCGTGACTCTCATTGATACCAATGGTAGACTATTGGTGTTGGAGGCGAGAAAACAATGCTCGATTTTTACACAATTGGAAATAAGATTCGCGATTTACGAGTTGCTAATCAATACAATCAGGATCAGATTGCCGAAAAACTATTTGTCAGTCGGCAAGCGGTATCCCGTTGGGAACTTGGACAGACACTACCATCAGTGGACAATTTGATTGAACTCAGTAGAATATTTCGCATTTCGTTTGAAGAAATTCTGTGCATGAATGAACCGGTGGTGTTTGAAGAAACAAACATTTTTGCCGGCCATGATCGCAATTTCATCGTTAAAAAAATTATCGAAGGCGATATCCAAGTGGATTTGGCTGCTGTGTTTTACCAATTTTCCAATGCAGAGCGACTTGTTGTGCTTAAGGCCATCAAGAGCGGCAAAATGAAATCATCATGGACGCATCTGTGGGTTAAACTAACTCCCGAAGAACAAAAATATCTAAAAAACGAGGTAATCGGATAATGAAAATTAATTTAACAAGAATGATACCGTTTCTTGACAAAGAAGAATTAAGCTTATTAGTCGAAAAAATCAAAGCATCAGAAACACATGAATATGAAGGCATAAAACTTCACTCTATTGTACCATTTCTGGAAGAGGAAGAGGTAAACAAGCTTTTTTTGGAAGAATTTGACAAAGGCGGAAGTTATGTTTCCTTAGCGCCGTTTGTGGGTGATGAGTTGTGGCCGGAAATAGCCAAAAAGTTCACCGCAGGCGAAACAACCAATAATATTGTCCCACTGTTTCCGTTTATGGATGAGGTAACATTAAAAGACTTATATATCAAAGCTGAGGCGGGACAGATTGAGGGATTAGACGTAATTAAGTTTCTTCCTTTTATCAGTGACGAAGAAGTCGATCGGGTTTTTTTAGAGCGAGTCAAAACGCAAAAGGAATACAAAGCCTTTCTTCCCTTTGTTTCCGCAGACTGTTTACATCAATTTGCCGAAGCTTTTTGTCAGGGTGATGCCGAAATTGATATTGACGTTATCTATCCGTTTATGACACCGGAAGATATTAAGAAGATTTTTAAACACGTTATTGAGAATCAGAAAGACTAATTAATAATCAAAAGAAAGATTATTAAATAAACTACGCCGAAAAAGACGTAGTTTTTTATTTGGATAATGACATTAAAAAATTACATGGTATAATTTTTGATAGTGGAAAGGCTGTGATTTTGATGCAAAAACACAAGTATCCGATTTTGGAATTCGATGAAACCAAAGATGCCTACATCAATCCATCGATTCTAAGCGACTATGCTGAAGGGAAAAGCAAATGTGACAAACTCGTCATCTGTTTTTTTCGGGAAGCAATTGATGAACTTATCGCTAAAGGCAATGTGGAAACATACGCTTTTGTTAAAGGAGAAAACAGTTATACTTTCTATAAATTCGTTGATTCCAACACTTTGCTTGTCCATGGCGTGATAGGAGGCCCTTTTTGTGGTGGGGTTTTGGAAGAGGCTATTGCGTTTGGAGTAAGCAAAATAATGTTTTGCGGCGGAGCTGGGTCTTTGGTCCGGGAAATAACAAAAGGAAAGCTGGTTATCATTACCAGTGCGATTCGCGATGAAGGAATGAGCTATCATTATGCACCACCCGCAAGAGAAATCACGACAAATCCAAAGGTTGTGAATAGAATAGCTGATTACTTAGCAAAAATCGGGATCGAATTTACTACCGGAAAGACTTGGACAACGGATGCTTTTTATCGGGAAACGAAAGCATTGGTTCAAGCCAGAAGAGATGAAGGGGCCATAGTAGTGGAAATGGAACAAGCCGGGTTGATTGCGGTCGCCGCTTTCCGGGGCGTTGACTATGGCGCAATTGTGTATGGTGGCGACGATCTTTCCCAAGAAATCTGGGATGGTAGGAAATGGAAATCGGAAAAAGCGATTCGGGCAAGATTGACGATGATATGCAAAGAAATAGTTCAAAACCTCTAAAACACTAGTTATTTTCCGCTTTTTCTGCTTATTGTGATACTATTTATATAACAATATTGGAAACATATTTTGCTAATCAGGGAGAAAACCGTGGATAAAACAATTAAAAAAATTATATACCAAATTAATATGCGCTTAGCTAAGCTTGATTTTGAGTCGCTGTGGACGGAATTTCATTATTTTCAATATGCATTGTATGATAAAACAACCGTTTATTTAGACAACGGTGATATCACCGTCTGGGATCAACGTTTCATTGGTAACACGGCAATTGAATTTCAAGGTCGGCTTTTAGCAATTTGGAACATCGGTGAAGCCAAGATAAAGGATTTTGATGTTTTCACGGCGAAACTGGTTCATGAAATGTTTCATGCTTTTCAAAAAGAAAAACACGAGACCCGATGGGCTAATGAAATTCACGGGTTGGCCTATGACTATAATCTAACGAATATGACTTTAAAACACCAAGAAAATGAAATGCTTTGTCAGTGTTTTGAAGCATATGATCAACGAGACTGGAACGATTTTGTCAGTCTGCGGTTGTATCGAGACAGTATGTATGCTGCTAACGTTCGTTATGAAGCCGGCATTGAAGTAATTGAAGGTATGGCGCAGTATATTGAAATTAAAGCTTTGAGACGATTGAATTTAGTCAAAGGCAATAAAGCTTTGCAAGACATCATCAAAACACTTAAAAACGCAGCTAATTTATTTCCCATTCGGAAAAGTTGTTACCATTCAGGAACGCTTCTTTGTTTAGTGGCGGAAATTGCCGGGCTGACCATTCGGCATTTGATCGGCCATGAAACCAAAACGATTTTTGAGTTAATTTCTGAAGCGGGTGAATACAAAGTGTTTGAAGCTGAAGATGAAAATGTGGAGACCAACTTAGAAAAATACGAACTCTATCGTCAACTAACACTTAAAAGAACGGTTGCCAAAGCGACCACAATTATTGAAGGCGATTTTATGTTAATCGGAATGGATCCGCTTAATACCTTTTCTTACCAAGGAAGAATTCATTGTCGGGATTTTGTCATGTATCAAGATCAGGAAACAAGCAAACTGATTCAACAAGCTTGTGTCCTTGAGTTAGATGCACAAAATCACATTCGCAAGATATACTACTAAAACTGGACATCTGGTCATTAATTGTTGTTTTGGTCCATTTGATTTGTATTGTAAATGACAGTGATATGCGAATATCAAGAAAACTTTTATTTTTTTTGTGGGAAATCTTTCCCAGAACCAAAAAAAGGGATATAATAAGAATACAAAGTACAGACATCTATTCCTTAGGTCGAGCCCGTCGTGAAAAAAGCACATGTGGAATAATAGGCAGATTGCACATTCATCGAAGGGAGAACTACTATGAAAACGAGTCATCGCATCAAGGATTTACGTGGCGTTGACGTACTACAAGACAAGGTTGTAGAAGAGGTATTGGAAGCATATTACTTTTTACGAAGACAGGACGAGGTAGCAACCATTAACGCAACCCTCGCGATTATCGGCGAGTACAAGGACTTAACTAGCGTCTTTTGCGCTAACTGTGCTCAACATCATTTTTGTGACGATTGCTTCCCAATGAAAAAACGGGAAATATTCGTTAAAATCGAAGATCTTCTCAAAGATCAACTTGCCAACCTTCCGGAAATGTATACCGAAGCCAAGTAACGTAGTTCCGTTAAAAAAGAAGTCGGATTATCCGATTTCTTTTTTTTATTTGCTCGGTGGTGTCCGATGTAAAAACAATCCGAAAATGGTATAATATGGATGCGAAAAAATATTATGGGGGCGTGACAATGAAAAAAGTTGAACTGATGGCTCCGGCGGGAAACAAAGAGGCGCTGATTGGCGCAATCAACGCCGGTGCGGAAGCGATATATATTGGTGGAAAGCATTTCAGCGCCCGAGTCTATGCCACTAATTTCGAAGATGAAGAGTTGCCGGAAGT
>Ga0265297_10006953_pt1 | contig 16006 bp, 24 predicted proteins | sample Munlanlwell13791_FD_192502 | JGI IMG/M metagenome (GOLD analysis project Ga0265297, IMG submission 192502) | Leachate microbial communities from a municipal landfill in Southern Ontario, Canada - Leachate well 137-91 | ecosystem: Engineered > Solid waste > Landfill > Unclassified | place... | reverse complement strand
GTACACCAGATTGACCGACTGGATGTCATACCGCTTGCCAGCCCAGAAAAAAGAAACAGGCCTCACTTTCTTGTGATCGAAATCAACAAAAACTCGTACTTTGTCATGCGGATGTTCGACGAATGTGAGCATAGTGGGCAAAAAGGACCGCCAACCTTGAGACGGAGATTTTCCTTTGTGGATAAAGGGGCTTATAAATAGTGACTACTTTTTAGTATACCCGAAGAAAAGCCGAATGTAAAGAGACGCTCAAAAATAAAACAAAATTGTATATCTGACTAAAAAAACTATTAAATTGAAAATAGCTTAAGCACCGACCAGATGTCTAAAAATATCATGTAATACCAACAGAGGCCAAAGGCGGTGGCAAAAAGCGTTAGAGGCTTTGTCCATTGATTATTCAGAGTCTTTTTTTGAATGTAAGTTCGAAAGCACACGGTCAAAGGAAAGCCAACATAAACACAGAGACAAATTAGTAGAAAGATAAGTGAATTTTCAAAAACAGCAGAACTGATTTCTGCTCGATGAGTTAAAACCCAGACCGTAGTTAATACAGAGAAAAACAAAACAAATAAAGCATTTGTTTTCAGTTGCTCAAAAAAGTGAATGAGTGACCGAATGAAATATGCAATCATCATAAAAGCTACAAGAAGTCCTAAAATAAAAAGGATGAACAAAAATGAAAACAATATAAGCGCATTGTGATTTTGAATAATTATGTTATGTAGGATTTTCATGATCAATAAAAGTCCAACCATGAAGAAAGGCTGAATAGCAAAAGCATTATTGTAGCGAGATGAAATAACTTTCGTAAAAGTTATTTTGTCATTTACCAGCCCTTCGTTTCGGGGCGCGATCCTAATTCCCATACCTTAAAAGTTACATGTTTGAATATGAACAGCGAATAGAATGCGATATTAACTGCCGAAGAATTTTAGCGCGTCGTATACGAAAAAGACCGGCCAGACGATCGCCTTGAAAAATCCAAGGACGCCCCACCAGAAACCAGTTGCCGTCGAAATGAAATAAATCGCTGCACCGATGAATCCTAACCCGTAGACTGCTTCACCTGTGTGTTTTGCCATAGCGTAATGAATTAAGTGTCATCTCTTATTCGCCCGGCAGAATCGTGTCAGCAAGAATAAAAAGTATGAGCAAAGCGCCGAGGATCGTAGGCAGATAGACCAGCAACGCGTCATCTTTCTTTTTAGTGATCGCGATTAGGCCGACAATAAAAGCGATAATGCCGCAGAAGATGCCGGCAAGGCTTGCGACCGCAACCAAGGGTCTTTGTATGACATCATCAAATAGGCCATCCCCAGCTTCAATGGATTTATAGAGCGTATTTGATAATGATCCTCCCAAAAGCAGTAAAAGCGGCATCGCGATGACCAGCCCGAGCGACCATTTTCCTAAATGAGAATTTGGGATAACCCTCATATGATTTTCATTAGTGGATGCATCACAATAAACATACCATTAAATGAGAAGATAACGCGAATAGCAGAACCGCCAGAAAAAGGTTTCTGGCGGCTGCGCTCAGACTGATGAGCATCAGTCAGCGGCTTTTGAAATGTCCATAAACACGCAATACTCGGTCGCGCCGCGCCTGAAGGTTCCGAGCTTAAAGGCTTGTCTCGGATCCGGAAGTTTGGTCGGACTTGCATGTTTGCGCACGATCTGCACCGCTCGCCTGTGGGTACTGCTTTGGCAATTCGGCAGAACTTTGATGAGCAGCCGATTTCCTTCGATGTTGATGACGTTTCCCTGGTTAGCGTGAATCGGCACTTCCATGGTAGCGACGCCGAGCGTGCCTTGCGGCAATTCAATGTACGTAATATCAGCGTGTAGGGTCATGAGCCCTCCTTTTGGTTTTGAGGTTTTGTTTGGTTCCCACACTGTAAGGTAGCTGTTAAGCCAGGTCAAGTCCGGGAATACAAAACGATCAAGATTGTATTGATCCTGCGACCTAGGGTTCGACTACGCTATTTTGCCGATAATGACGGTATAATTTTTGCCGTATTTTTTCGCGCACTTCGGGCACGTGGTGTACCACATGTACCATTTCTTGATTTCCGTATGCCCCTGCGCTTTTGCCCATGCTTCAAAATCTTTGCACCATTTCCCCGTATCTTGAAACGGTCCCTCGTATACTTTGCTCATGAATGTTCCGCTCAATGAAACATTTTCGGCTCCAGGCACTTCTTTGTCCGTAGAAACATAGACGTCCATATTGAATTTAGAAGTGTGGTCAGAGAGCGACATCCATTCAGCGCTTTTTGCCCCTGCGGCGTCCATTTTTTTGTTCATCCGTTTGATGACCTGCCCGAAATTAATCGGCATGAAAAACAGAGTAAATACTTTATCCTTGATGAATTTTTTATTGCTCCATTCAAATGTCTTGCCGTCCCATGGTGCGGGGTCAAATTGCGGACAACAGTCGGTTTTAGGGTCGTATTCAGACATAGTTTTTATGTAATAGTGATAGCTTAAACATACCACTTATTGGGTAGATAAGGCGAATGGGAATTTTCCTGCAGGAACGAATGTTCTTACGCCAACGAAACGATTGTATCCGGCAAGCGCGTAAAGAATTATGAGTGTGCAGAGCTCGTAACGGGATGATTGAAGGCTTCGGATTTCCTCGTTAGGAATCAACCGACAATTTTTTTCGCGTTTGGGATGCTTGGCGCCTTGATTGTGAATCCTTTGATGTCAGACAACGCTTCTTGCGTGATGTTATTTTCTATACCGGGATGGATAACAATATACTCACCTTTCGAAAGTGTTATGGGGACTTGTCCGACCTCGCCTTTCATGGAGCCTTCTAAAACGATCGTGCACTCGATCGTTTCGGAAATTTTTGTCGGGTGTGTTGTTTTGCCCTTTTTGAATTCCCAATACTTGACTTCAAGTTCATTATTTTTGCGAGGCTCATCCTTCATAAATTCGCCGACAAACCACCCTTTATATATTGGATCCGAGGCGTCTTTTTTGAATTCGCCGATGTAAAAATTTTTCATATTCAAAACATACCATGCGGAAAAAGGAAAAGCGAGGCCATAAGCCCCGCTTCAAGCTGTCATCTGAGTAAAAAGATTACGATGAGAGCAATCAAGGCGATCACGATGACTACGGCGAATATAGGGTTGTAATCCGTGAAGCACGTTTCTGGAAGCCCCAGAAATTCGCGGCGGGTCATGCGCTTGCACTTGTTTGCATGTTTAGCCATTGCAATCTCCTTAGGTTAGGCGTGTTACATTGCGGAAGCTCAATGGCGAGCTCAGCCGCAAGATAAGACGTGAACCTGAGAGACGAATGGAAAGGGCAAAAAAGCATTGTAGATACTTTTTTTGTCCTTGTCAACCCCTCAGTGAATAAGGAGTGTTTTATTTCGGCGGCCTGTCTGAACTTGGAAGGCGGGCGAGCGTCAATTTTTGCACTTGCGCGTACACTGTTTCCACCTCCGTTTGAATTTTAGAAGCGTCTCTTCCTTGACCCTGCAGTCCTAGAAGCACCTGCGTGATGCCGGCCGCGTAATCGTGCTTGTGCTTATCGTTGAGTTTTTTCCATTCGATGCCGGCTAATGTTTTTGCTGTTTCAGGATCGTATTTTAAGATTCCTAAAAGCATGCAAACCGCCAGGATGGGGTATCCCAGATATCCCTGCCAGTACGTTCCGTTATCATTGGATGAAAACGCGCTTCTATCTTCTGACCAACGGACGGAATATGTCTTGCTCCGATCGGATGAAAAAACCGCTGCAGTCATCCCTTGGATGCTCACGCGTCCGTCGCCAACCGCGCTGAATGCCTCGTATACTTTTGCGATCGGAGGGATTGTCCAGAACATGCCCGATCTCTTTCTCATGCCACAACTGTATCACTCGCAGCAAGAAGCCGCTAGCGGTCGGGTCGGGAGTAATTGAGAAAATTGAATTATGAGGTACAATACAGGCATGGTCGACATCCTCTTAGTGATCTTGCTGGCTGGATTGTTTTACGCCCTAGGCCGTTCTGCGGACTGGGCAGTTATTCATCTTCGCGCGATTGCAGAAAAGCTGGGAATAAAGATTTATTTTCTCGGATTCATACTCGGCGCTTTTACGTCGCTCCCGGAGCTCATGGTCAGCATCAACGCAACCATAAAGGGCGTAGCATCAGTATCAGTAGGGAATCTGCTTGGCGGAATTTTTGTCGCATTCGGTTTGATTTTGGGCGTCAGCCTTATCTTGAATAGACGAGTGCAGACGGACGGGCAGATGAGCAATTTCATCCCCGTCATGGTCCTTATGGTACTCCCCCTGTTTTTGGGAATGGATGGGTTTATTTCCGTTGTTGACGGCGCCATCATGGTGTTGGGTTATTTGGGCGTTCTCGTGTTTTTGTACAAGCACAATCAGCATTTGGAGCTTCCGAAGCTTGAGATATTTTCAAAGAAGGATATAAGCCGCCATGTCTTTTTTGCAGTTGCCGGTGTTTTGTTGGTACTATTGTTTTCGGATCTCGCGATCAGGACCACACTTGTCCTTATGGCGGATTATCATGTTTCTGCTCTGATCATTGGTCTGCTGGTTTATTCCATTGGCACGAATCTTCCGGAGATTATCATCACGTTCCGTTCCTGGCGGCGTCACATTCGTGAACTATCCGTTGGGCATCTGACCGGATCGGCGATGGCAAACATTTTTATCTTGGGTCTGCTCGCATTTTTAAATCCCGTGCATCTCGCCACGGATCTGTCGTTTATTTTCCTTGCCATTCTGATGATCGCCATGCTTACGCTTGTTACTGTTTTTTATCGGACGGAGAAAAGCCTGACGAGACGAGAAGGGATTATCTTGCTCGCGTTGTACGTGTGCTTTGTCGTAACGCAGATTTCATTCCGCGCACTGTAGCAGGAGGGCGGCGCGTGGAATCGATCTACGTTTTCTTGCTATAGTGTTGTTATGCAACGACTTGTTAAACCGTCCGTACGATATCAGCGCAGTTATCTTGCCGCGCTCGCAGAAAGCCGGCACGAACGCCAGGTGACAAAGTTGCCTAGGCCAAAAGGAAGCTTTACTGATTTCGTAGTGATGTATCAAGACATGGAGCGGGGGAAGAATCTGCAGAAAGGATATGTGCCGGCGACCATGTATTGGCTTGTTTCGGGCACGCGTTTTATCGGATGGATTTGCATTCGCCACCGGCTTACGCCCCGCCTGAGGACGTTCGGCGGCCACATTGGCTATTGGATCCGTCCGAGCGAACGGAAGAAAGGGTTCGGCACGCTCATGCTTCGGCTGGGCATTCGAAAAGCAAAGGCGCTCGGCATCAAGAAGATCCTTATCATGTGCAACCAGAGCAATCGCGGATCGCGGAGAATTATTGAGGCAAACGGAGGCAAGTATCTGGATGTCGTCAGGCCGAAACACCATCGCAATACGCGGGAGGTACGATTTTGGATTCGCGCGTCGTAAGCTGTCACGGGCAGGATCTCTCAGCTTGACAGCTTATTTGCCGCAGTCTATTATGAATCTATATTCATAATAGAAAAGAGAGGAGGTGAGACATATGCCATATGGAGATGGAACAGGACCTTACGGAACCGGTCCGATCGGTTGGCGACGCGGGCCTTGCTTTGCGGGCAATAGCCATACGCACTGGCCTATCTGGCGCGGACTTCGAACGTCCCTAAGTCCAGAAGAAGAACGGGAATATTTGAACGATGAGCAGAAGCAATTAGAAGAAGATCTGCGAATCGTTAAAAACAGACTTCACGAACTCGATAAGTAATCAATTCTTATGCCAAGACCACGATTACGCCGACATGTTTGCATCCGGCCGGATGTCGTTTATTTCAAGCCGCGAGGGATTCCTTTGCAGGCGCTTGCTACTACGGAACTGACTTCTGAAGAGATGGAAGCCATATGGCTTTCTGATTACCGAGGACAGGAGCAGATGGCAGCAGCAAAACACATGCGGACATCCCAGAGTACTTTCCAAAGGATTTTGAAATCAGCGCGCGCAAAAATTGCGTCCGCGCTTGTCGAGGGAAAAGCTATAGCCATACAGCAGTACAATTGATATGAGAAGATTTGTTATTTTTGGGCTTGCATTCATCGCGTTGCTTGCATTCGTCCAACCAGCGTTCGCGGAACAGCCGGCCGTGGATGTTTATTTCTTTTGGGGAGACGGGTGCCCTCATTGCGCCAAAGAGGAAACATTCCTTCAGGATCTTAAAAAAGATTTGGGCGATACAATTAACATCCACTCGCATGAAGTCTGGTATAACGAGGAAAACCAGGAATTGCTAGCACGCATGGCCGAAGCGTTGGGGGAAGAAATCGGCGGTGTGCCGGCAACCTTCGTCGGCGATCAACTGTTTATCGGGTTTGGATCTTCAGCGACAACGGGCGTTGAGATTCGGCGGGCAATTACCGCTCTATTGCAGAAAGCAGCCACCGTACCCGATGAGCAACAGGTTCAGTTGGAAGATGGAGAACAGCCGCAGGAAGTTGCAGTCCCGATTCTTGGCGTGATACAGCCGGACAAGTATTCCCTTCCGGTGTTGACCATGATTATCGCGGCGATAGACGGATTCAACCCTTGCGCGATGTGGGTGCTGGTGCTGTTGATTGGCATGCTTATAGGAATGCAAGACCGCAAACGGCTTTGGATTTTGGGCGGACTTTTCATTTTTGTTTCAGGTCTAGTTTATTTTGTGTTTCTCGCCGCGTGGCTTAATGTTTTTAAAATTATCGGAGCGGTTCGTTGGATTCAGGGCCTTGTCGGCTTATTCGCTCTTGCCGCGGGATTTTATTATCTCCGCAGATTTTGGACTGAGAGGTCCGGAGAATGCAAGGTGACAAACGTCGAACAGAAGAAAAAGATTATGATACGGATACAGGAAATTATCCATAAACGTTCACTTCTTCTTTCGGCAATTAGCATCGCCGTGCTTGCTGTGATGGTCAACGCGATCGAGCTTGCGTGCTCCGCAGGTCTTCCCGCTATTTTCACGCAAGTGCTTTCGTTAAGCTCCATTCCTTCTTGGCAACATTACGCGTATCTTGTTTTGTATATTTTCATCTTCATGTTGGACGACATGATCGTATTTTCGGTTGCCGTGACGTCCTTGCGCGCGATCGGGTTGTCGGGAAAATTCAGCCGTATTGCATCGCTTATCGGCGGACTTATTATCATCATTTTAGGAATCATTCTGCTATTTGATCCGGGCATTTTGATGTTCGGTTGAACAGTGCTTGCTTGCGAAGTGCATAAAAGGCCCGATCGCGCCTGGCATGCTTGACAATTGGGCCGATGCGTGATACTATCCTCGCTTCAATCGGGGAATCCCGAAGCAACCCAAAACACAAACTCATGGAGGATTCGTTCATGGCACAGCAGCAACTGCTTGCCGGCAAAGATCTTTTGGCGGCAATCGAAAAAAGCGGTAAGGACCGGTTTCCGGACTTGTCGCCGCATCTGCAGGAATCCATCGCCGCGAATGTGCCGGCGGATGACCGCTTGCGCGGGCTGGACTTCGTGAAGGCCTACCTTCGCGATCAGCCGGAGCCCGAACCGGCGGGAGAAACTAAGTAGACGAACATCGTTCCCAAACTCGATTATGAGAGGCCGCTGAGTGAAGGCGGCTTCTTTCAATTGTAAAGGCGCTGGATGTTTACGCATCAGCGCCTTCTTGGTACGGCCGTTTATGCTTCGGGCGCCTGCGGTAGTCTTTGCCATGCGGCATGACTTTTGGCGGCTTTTTAGGCATAGGCGACCGTCGCTTCAGGGGACGGTTTTTCTTTTTCATGGTTTCCTCCAAAAGAAAGTTTCAAATTACTCTGCTCCTTCGGAATAAAGCTGTCAAGATTTTCAAAAATGAAAAGCGCTCCCGGGCGGAAGCGCTTAACAAAAATCATGTGAGCTCTGGGATGACGTGCTGAATGAACGCACGGGTCAGATAGGGGTCGAGTTTCTTTCCCGATTCAGACATGAGAATCCGCATGGAATCCTCAAGAGTGAATGCGGGCTGGTAACTGCGATCCGAGCGCAGGGCGTCAAAGACATCCGCGACAGCCACAATTCGTGCGGCGAACGGAATGTCTTCGCCCCAGGGTCCGTCGGGGTAACCGTTGCCGAATCGTGAGAACGTCAGATGATGGCAACGGACGCCATCCAGAACAATGGGCGGGAACAGCCAGCCGGTTTCGGCGAGTATTCGTATGCCGGCCTGAGGATGCGTTTTGATCTGCGTAAATTGCTGATCAGTAAGCTTGCCGGTACCGTCAAGTATGGCAGTATCTATCCGGAGCTTTCCAATGTCATGGAGCCGGGCGCTGAGGCGTAGAAATCCGATTTCTTCCGCCGTCCATGCATACGCGACGCGTGATGCGAGGAGGAATGCGTAACGCTCCACCGAAAGACAATGCGCATACGTGTACGGGTGCTTTTTCCGAAGTTCGCCGAGCAGCGAATCGGAGACAGCCTCAATCTCAATCCGTGAAATTGCCGTTGTTCGCATGGTAATGTCCCTTCTCTGTTTTTGAAAAACGGGTGAGTGTACGCTAACAATCCGTTTTTGTCAAGGCGGAAGCATAAAAAACAACGCTCGCGATTGTCAGCCGCGAGCGTTTTGATTGTGCGAACAGAAAGGAAGTTATTGGTGCGTTGAGGCCATAGCGGCCGTGAGGCGTTCCCAGTCGGCTTTCGGCTTCCACACCACGTTGCCGGCCTGGATGTCAGCCTGTACGGCGGGCGAGTCTTGCACGTACTGATCGATTGGCTTGCGCACCAGGCTCAATACCGGAATGGATCCTCCGGACGGAGACTGGTAAACATCATCCACGGTCAGCGACCGATTCAGAAGCGATGCGATCGCCAGCACCCGTCCGCCCGCTTTCTTGATGAGCGCGATGAGATCTTCGGTCGTCGAGAAGTTGTTGTTCACGTCCTCGACGATAACGACGTCGTCACCGATGGTGATTTCGTGCCGTCCCCAGACGAGCTTCGATTCTTCGCGCTCGCTTCCGGTAGCGGCCTTCGTCACCTTCTTTTCGGCGAACACATAACGGCACTGGGTCAGCAGGGCGAGCTGGTAGGCGAAGGCCATGCCGCCGAGAGGCGCTCCGCAGAACACCCGAGCTTCTTCGAGCACTTCTTTGGGAAGGAGGTTTTTGAGCCTGACCCCGAAGCTTTCGAGCACGAACGGGTATTCTTCCGCCTTGGCGAAATTCGCGTACACGTCGCCGACGTAATGCTTTCCGTCGCCGTACGTTCCGGCATAACCGACCAGAGGACCGAGGCGATTGCCGGATGCATCCTTCGGACACTCATAGTAGCCGCCGCAATCCTGGAGGATTTCGAGCGGCGATTTGTCGATCGCGATGTTGAACGGCTTTCTCATGCGGCGCCTGCGCTTTCGACCAGACGGCGGATGAGGTCGTTGTTCCGCTTGACTTCGTTGCGCGCGGCATCCGCGAAGTTCAGGCCGGACGAGGCGAAGATGACTGAACGCGACAGATTGATGACGAACCGGCGCGAGCCGCCTTGCGAAGCCGCGGCAATCGCTTTTTCCAGATCGCCGCCCTGCGCTCCGACGCCCGGTATGAGCATCTGCATGTCCGGTCCGATGAGCTGACGAATCATTTCGAGGTCCTCGGGAGCTGTCGCTCCGGCAACAACGCCGCAGTTCAGGTTTTCGTCCCAGTCTTTCGCCACCTTGAAGGCGACGTATTGATACAGCGGCACTGTTCCGTCGGGAGCCCAGTCAGTTTCGACCGGCATGTCCTGGAATTCCTCCGCTCCTTCGTTGGATGTTCTCACTAGGACAAAAATGCCCTTGTTCGAAAGCTGAAGGAACGGCTCCAGTGATGCACGGCCCATATACGGCGCAACCGTGATCGCGTCGGCTTTGAGCTTGTCGAAGATCGACGCTACGTAGCCGTTGTTGGTGTTGCCGATATCGCCGCGTTTTGCGTCGACGATGACCGGAATGTCGGGATGCGTTTCGAGCAAATGCGCGATGGTCGCTTCGAGCGCCCGGTAGCCCGCCTCGCCATGCTGTTCGTAGAACGCGATGTTGATCTTGAAGCAGGCGGCGACGTCGGCAGTCGCGTCGATGATCGCGCGGTTGAAGGCCAGAAGCGCACCCTCGGTATTCATTTCCGGGAATACTGCGGGGAACTTCTTGTTCCTTGTGTCGGAGTCCAAGCCGACGCAGACAAAAAAGCCCGCGTCCTGCCTGGCCCGCAGCAAATCCATGAAATTCCGTTCTGCCATGGCTATTTCCTTTCTTTGTAAAGGGTTGCTATTTTTTTGGTTTGTTTGGCCCAACCTTTCCACACGGACGCCAAAAAGTCAACATGCATTGAGTGTGCCGCGGAAGTTGGCGCAAGGCGTTATTTTTTGAAATCAGTACCGTCCCACTCGATAAAGAATTGCTTGAGATACGCAAGGGTAAAGGCGTGGCGATTTTTTGCAAGGCGTTTGCCGGTTTTCGTGTTCATCAGATCCTTCACGTTCAGGATTTTTTCATAGAAATGATGCAGGGACGACGCGCCTTTGTGGGCGAGAGGAATCGGCATATTTTTGAATGGCTTCACGCGGGGATCGTAAATCGGCCGATTTTTCCATCCGCCGTACGTAAAGATACGGGCGATGCAAATTGCGCCCACGGCATCGAGGCGATCGGCATCCTGGACCACCTTCCCTTCAAGCGTCTTCATGTTTTTCTTCCTGCCGGATTTTGAAAAGGAGACATTGCCGACGATATATGCGACGCGATCGATGATGGCGCTGGGGAGCTTATACGCCCGAAGAATTTCGCGCGCTTTTTGCGGCCCGACGGAATGGTCGCCTCCGTGGAACTTAGCGTCTGCGATATCGTGCAAAAGCGCGGCCAATTGGACGATAAACAGATCGGCGCGTTCCTGCTTGGCGATGTATGTTGCCGCTCTCCAGACGCGAAGCATGTGCCACCAGTCATGGCCTGATTTTTCTTCTTGAAATCGTTTTTTTATTCTTGCCGCCAAATGGGAAATGACGCGGACTTGCTGTTTCGTCATGCATTAAGTGTAGCACCAATAACACCAGCTGATAAAGGGTTTTTGGGGTTGCCATTGACGCCTTTCTGCTTTCGTATATACTGCCCGTACGTTCATTTGCAAATGATGGCAGAGGAGAGACACGTTTCTTGGCCCTTCGGTTTGGGGTCTGCCGTATCGCGAGGTTGTCCGTTGCTTTCTTCCTCGCACACCTCCTTTCTTTGTTTGGGTGATTCTTTCCCTGGGTCTCTCCTTCTGCCTGTTAAATATGAGCCCTGTATCCGTTTGGACGCAGGGCTTCTTCGTATAAAAAAGAGGCTCCAGATCCAGCTCGGCCAGGAGGGGAAACAAATAAGCCTTGCTGAAAATGGAGCCCTTCGCAACCCAATACCAATCCAAGGTAGAGGGTATGTGCATGAGCTTCCTATACTACTGGATTGCCTGCTCCCGTCAAGACGCAAGGCTTTTCAGCAACGGCTGCAAATCCCCCCGGAGCGGAACGGGATTTATCGTCCGCAATTCTTCATTCAGGTATGGCTGATCCGGAAAGTCATTCAACAAGTAGATTGTTTTTCCTAAATAGTGGGCATAGCCGATTTCTAAAAAAGTATTTGCGCCGATGTAATCGACGACATCGCGCTTGGTTACGTTGATCACCAGAATCGCATCTGAAGTATTTATTTTCTCGAAATGTTCTTTGATGAGATTCATGCCTTTTTTCGCTTCAATGCGTTTTGCACCGTCATCTGACCAGTAATCGACGCCGCTTACAAAAACAGGCACAAAAACAGTATGCCCGGCTTTTCGAAGGAGTCGGGCGCATTCCTGCATTTTATCGTGGAATTTAAGCGATCCGCAGAGCGTGATAGTCACGTTATTTCGCATTTAGGATAAATTCTTCGGCATCAATGCCGAATGCGTTCGATGCATTGAAAGCAAGTTTTATTTTCCCATCAGGTCTCATGGCGCCAATGACCTCCCGTTCATGCGATTCGCCCATGCGTTTCCCCCACGGAGTCATTGGGCGGCGCTTACCCCCTTCGATTTTATAGTCTATTTCATAGCGCTGATTGTACGACCATGGTGTGGGGTATCGCATTGATTCTCGAACGAGTTCTTCGCCTTCTTGATGATAGGAAATTTGCTCATCAGGAAAGTCGCTTTCGATATAGGAAAGAGTATCCCATCGTTTCTCCGGGTCCTCCAGAGTTTTTAATAGTGCATAGATTTTATCGCGCGTATTTGGATTGTCGTCATACCACATCATTTTCTCCCTGTACGATTCAATGCCGGCAAGTTTCATCATATAATAGAGCTGAAGAGCAGCTTCGTTCGGTGCGCTTTCCTGAGAGGTTATAACTCCTTCGGCATTGTGCGGCTTGTCCGCCCGTTTTGCTTTTGGATGTTTAAAGCGGATGTTCGCGTATCTTTCTTTGAAAGACAGATTGGCGTAATCGTCTAGATGTTCCGGGCTGTCATCAACAGTAATGATGTCGGGCAGGGATGCGGATTTTTTCTTACCGGTTTGAGGATCGCGGTATTTTTTGGTGGGATACTGCTTGGCGACAAGAGCTTCGAGCGTCTCACGCTTTGACCCTTCAGTCAGTATCAGGTCATCGACTAGTTCGGCAATACCGGATTGTTCTATCCTTTTTTTCTGATCAGCGATTTCGCCGTACGTCAGAATTGAAATACGAGACAGCATGTTCTGCCCTCGCAATAATACGAGCATGCGTCTCATCGCCGGGTTGATATATTTTCCGCCTTCTGGGTCGTCAAAAAGATTTTGAACCGATTCTTTTTTTTCGGGAAAACGGTCGAGAAGTTTCTGTCGAAGTTCATGTATTCGCAAGACCGCTTTTCCATCGCCTTCGGAACGTTTTGAAGATTCGTATAACTCTTTCCACTCCTCTTTGCTCATGCCCGTCGCCTCTTCAATCTTCGCAGCCAAATCGCTGTATCGGTCAGAGGTAAAATTGAGGACATCGTCATAATCCAGAATAAGCCAACTTGGCTCTCTTCCAGTAGCCTTCATTTTCCAGGGCTCGCGGATTTTTTCGATGATGCCGATCTTTTCCCCATCGGCACCTGTAATCGCTTCTGCAATCCTTTTTGTTTCAGGGATCGGGGGATGATCTTTGAGGAATTCATTCTCTAAGTCTTTTTCGACTGCCTGAAGATAGTCGCGCTGCAATCGTTCAGACTGCGATTCTTTCGCCTCTATACCACCGTCTTCTGGGGGGAATCGAAATGACTCGGGATTTTGCCCGTTGATTTCTGAATCCTTGTTTTCGAAATTTTCGGGTTGCATTCGTATCGCTGTTGGTGCCCAGGAGAGGACTTGAACCCCTACGCCTTGCGGCACGAGGTCCTAAACCTCGCGTGTCTACCAATTCCACCACCTGGGCGTACTACTATATACCCATAAATAGAGCAGAGACGCAAGGTTTGACACCCGGTTACGCACAGGAATAAGATAGACAACCAACAACAGACACAGATCGTTTCATAGCAAGGAGATATCAATGGAATGTTTTCCGAAGGTTTTTATCGGACCTGACTGTTCTCGGAGTCTTCGCGATGGGATCGCAAAGGGCCTGCAGGATCGCTGGGGCAATCGGTTCAACATCACGAATGGCGACCTGATTCAGTTTAAGGATGGCGATTCTCTCTATCGACTGGGTGAGAATATCCGCAATCAGGAGGTGTACCTGGTACAGCCTGCTGACACGGATCAGCATTTCATGCACCTCATGCGTATGATCGACGCCGCCTTACTCGCGAGTGCGAGCAGGATTACCGTCGTGTTTACGTACTTTCCCGGCCGGCAAGACAGAAAAGACCGTCCACGCGTCGGCATCACTGCGGCGCTTCTCGCGCGGATGACCATGTCTGCTTTGGGCGAATGCCCGTCTAAGAAGATTATGATCTTCGAGCCCCACTGCGATCAGCTTGAGATGGCTTTCAACGGCCAGTCGTGCGACAAGCTGTGGGCGACCACGATCCTGCTCGACGCGTACCAGCAGAAGTATCCGATCGTCAAGGAAGAAGTCGCGGTAGGCGGGCCTGATCCGGGGTCGATCAAACTCGTTCGGAAGACCTGCTCGATTGTCGGGCTGGATACGTACTTCCATGGCGATAAAAAGCGCATGGAAGACGACCGGATGAAGATCGTGAATATTGTTGGCGATGTCACCAATAAGAAGGTGCTCATCCGAGACGATATGAGCGATACCGGCGGAACGCTGAACGAGATTATTCGCTTCTGCGAAAGCAGGGGAGCGATCCAAGCAGACGCGCTGATCAGCCATGGCGTGCTCGTCGATCCGGCGGTCGAGATTCTTATGAAGGCAAAGCAGGAATCAATCCTGCGCCATGTTTTCATAACGGATTCGATCAATAACGATCATCGGCAGTTTCCCGAAGATCTGATCACAATCGTTCCATGCGGGGACTTCCTCGCAAACGCTATCTTCCTGAACGCAACCGGCGGTTCGTTAAGCGAACTTCCGGGCATGCAGTGATCACCCGTCAGTTCTTAGAAAAGCGGCCGCACCGACCTTGGTGCGGCCTTTTTCGTTTACAAGTCTTGCAAAACCCAATGAAATTGATACAATTACAGTAGAAAATGAGCCGTCGCAGAAATCAGCGACGGCGCAAGAAAACGACGGTATGAGTTCCCCTAAGCAAAAAAGCTCATACAGGAAATAGAAAAAATATCAGCCGTCGAACCGAAAGCGTGAATAAGTTGTTCATAACAATAAGTGCCCCCTCCCTTTTTCTGAGGTTGACCCAGTCGTGCACGCTCACCCGCATGGCCGGATCGACTTCAGGAAAAGAGAGCAACGCAATAATCAAGGCACCACTATGAACATCAATCGGGTTACTCTTCTCGGCTATCTCGCGCAAGATACGAAAAGCACGACGACAAAGCAATCGAAAGTTTCGACATTTGTCGTTGCCACAAATTTCATGAAAGACGTCCAATTCCACTCGTGCGTGGCATGGGGCAAGCTCGCTGATATTGCACAGACATATTTGAAGAAGGGTGATCGGATATACGTCGAAGGCCGGCTTGCGACGCGTTCTTGGGTTGGAAAAGACAAAATGAAAAAAGAAAGGACTGAAATCATCGCTAACCACCTCATCATGCTCGGTAGAGGCAACGGGGCAGCTCAATCCGGGCCTGATGAGATGGATGGCGATGATTCGAAAAGCGAAACGTAAAGACGCTTTCTCTCTTCACCCCCGTGGCAGGAATCATTTCTTGCCGCGCGGCGAACAGAGAAACAGCTCATTACAACACAAGGAGGTGTCTAACACCCATATTGGCGCCACCGCATCACTGTAACTGAGCATTGCTATTCACTTGGGCAACAAAGAAAGGAAAACGTATGCTCAAGAAATTCTTCATTCTCGCGTGTTGCGTGTGTGTTGCGGCTTGGGTCATGAGTATGATACAAGGCTGCGATTCACAGATGCAAAGCACATCGCCCGCTGATTCCGACAGCGCTGCTGTAAACGGAGAAGAGTTCGCCCTGGATGTTCCTCATGACTATGTCGTCACCGACACGATCGTGGATTTCCGTCCGCTCATGAGGCAGTCCGGCCTGCTACCCGAACCCGGCGTACTGTACCGGCTGGATCCTAACCCACGAATCGCCGTAGCGTACGAAGCGATTCTTGCCGTAACCGGCTGGGACTGGGTGACAAACCGCTCGATTAACGGCAATTCTGTTTCAGACTGGAATTACATCATGGATCCGGCTGACGGCAATCTCACCAGCTACCGCGCGGTCCGTGCGTGGTATATGTCCTGCACTGCGCCGGCATCGCGCTGGATGGGCCCCCATTCAGGGGACGTCAATTGCAGTGGATGGTCCATAGCCAAGGGTACCCAGTGCTTCTATCATTACCCGGCGATCTACGGCTGTATCAATGGCGTCGGACATTGCGGCCAGTGCGTATTCTTTGT
>Ga0265297_10006952_pt1 | contig 16009 bp, 17 predicted proteins | sample Munlanlwell13791_FD_192502 | JGI IMG/M metagenome (GOLD analysis project Ga0265297, IMG submission 192502) | Leachate microbial communities from a municipal landfill in Southern Ontario, Canada - Leachate well 137-91 | ecosystem: Engineered > Solid waste > Landfill > Unclassified | place... | reverse complement strand
CGGGAAAGGGTGATAAATGACGCAAATATCACTCCATTAGGAGAGCAACTTGGACATAATACAGGTACAGTTTTATTGAATAAACTTACCGAGCTAAAGGGGGAAAAATGAACACAACGGTAGGCGTGATAATATTCTGTGTCCTTATTGTAACAACTCAAATACATCATGAACATAAGCAACGCAAGGAAATAAGAAAATATTTTGCAGGATTTTCAAATAAGATATCGACTAATGTTTTTAATTCCGATGAGTTTATTAAGGAGATAAAATAATATGGAAAGCCAAAAGGAAGGTGAAAACTATGCCATCCGGTAGAATATTATTGAAACGTGTAAGCGAAAGTAAAAAATTGAGTGAATTGAAAACCGACGGAGCACGATTATTATATTCATGGCTGATACCACACGTGGATATTAACGGTTGCTTTTCAGGTGATGCGAGTGTGGTAAATGGAAAGATTTTTACGAGGTTAAATAAAACCATTGCTGAGGTTGAAGCATATTTAAAAGACCTTGAAAAATTAAATTTAATTGTTCGCTATTCTGCCAAGAATGATATATTTTTGCAGATACCGGACTTTAAAGAAAAACAGCCAAGCTTAAGAGCCGACCGTGAACGGATGCCCCATATTCCAACGTCGGAGCAAGTCCGGAGTAACTCCAGCCATAAGTTAAGTAAAGTTAAATTAAGTAAAGATGCGGATGACAAGCATCCCCCGGAGTTGCCCCAAAAGGAGTACAAACTAAAAAAAGAAAATGATTGCCAATTGGTATATCATTATAAAGTATGCAAGGGATTTAAAATTGATGACAGGTCTTTCGATGCCGGCGGAGCTTTTGGGCGATGGAGAAAAGTGGCAAAACAATTACTCGAAATAATCCCCGACGTAAATATAGCAAAACAGTGTATTACTGCTATAGGCAACAAGCGTAAATATCAGGGGTTAAACGAGTGGAGTTTGGATAACGTTGTCAAGTGGGCGCCGGAGTGGTTATTGGAATATAAATCTAACCAGGAGCAGCAGAAAAATGCTGATATTGCTAAAATGAAACAGAAAGAAGAGCAGAACCGACTTGATGAGGAAGCACGGAAAGAGATAGATTTTAGACGGAAAACAGAGGATATTTATAAAAATATGACTGCTGATAAAAAAAGGGAAATAGATAATGAAATAAGCAAATATCTGAAAGAAAGGTAAAAGGAAACGGGCGTAAAATTGGATAACTTTACAGCCTTAAGAGATACAGCTTTTTATGAAGTCATGAGAAAATTAAATAAGGGGGGATTATGAGTAAAAAGCAGACAAGTTTCACATGCCCTAATTGTGGAAGCAACCAGACATACTACAGGGTAAACACGAAGGACAGAAGGTGCATAAGGTGCGGGTATACTTGGAAAAATAAAGAAGTTGGGATGGGGGAAATAAATGAAAATAGAAGAATATAAAAAAATCCTAACGAAATATAGAAAAACGTCGCCACTGGAAAGAAGGTTTATAAATTTGATTATAGAAAATAAACTGCCGATACCAGAAACTGAATATAAATTTGACAAAACTCGGCGATGGAGATTCGATTTCGCATATCCTAAAATTAAACTGGCGATTGAACTGGAAGGGGGTATATGGTCACGTGGCAGGCATACGCGAGGAATAGGGTATATCAAGGATTGTGAAAAATATAATGCTGCTGTGCTACAGGGTTGGAAGGTTTTGAGATATACTTCTGATACGGCGCCAATGGCAATGGATGATATAAGAAAAATTATTGACGAATCGTTTAGGGGAAAATAATATGGAAAAGAAAATTGAGAAAAAGAAAATAACGGCAGAAGGTAAATGTGCCAAAAAGGGGTATTGTTGGGAAGTAATCCCTTGTGAAATGTGCCCGCATTATAAAAGATTTACTAAAAAGAAAAAGAAAATAAAAAAATAAAATTAAGGAGAGGAAAGTCGGCGTGAAAATTGAAAATCTTAAAAGGAGGAGTTATGAAAGAATTTTTATATTGTGATGATATTTCGGGAAATATTTTAAAAATATTTGCTAAAAAGAAACCATCGAAGGAAGACATCCCATATCCACTGTGTGGTTGGATTTTAAGGGAGTGGAATAACAAAACAAAAAAGTGGGATATGCCGTGCTTCCCATTGATAACTTGGGGCAGATTGAAAAGAATGTCTTTTATAGGCGAACTCAAGATAAAAAGGAGGGTTTATGAGAAAAGAAATTGAAGTGTGTGATTTTTGCGGAAAGCAGTATCAAGATTCTTATGCCGCTAAAGGCATAATCAAGATTAGAGCATCGAGTATAACAGTCACAGACGGCAGAAGAAAAGACGGATGTGCAAAGTCAGGATTTTGCTGGAGAGGGAATATAATCAAAGACGAATTGTTATTCTGTAATGAAAACTGCCTGATAGGATTTTTAAATAAAAGGAGGAAATAAATGAGAACGAGACGCATACAGGTAAAAGTATTTAACAAGACCGGCAGGCGAAATGCTAATCCTGAGTATATTTTACAATCGCAGGTTGTAGACTATATTAGACTAAAGTATCCATACCCTATATGCCTCATAACCTGCTCACCGGTAAGTCTTATAATGAGTTTACCGTCGGGAATGAAGGCTAAACTGATGGGATATACAAAGGGCACTCCAGACCTTTTTATTTTTAAAATATTTTCAATAAAAGCACTTGTTATTGAATTTAAAATAAAACCTAATACTCCTACTCCGGAACAGGAAGTATGGCTTGATTTTCTTCGTTCATGCGGACACATGGTGGGAGTGTGTTATACATTTGAAGAGGCAAAAAAGATAATTGATTGTTATTTTAAGGGGATAGAATAATGATAAACAAGATAATATGCGGAGACTGTCTTGAAATTTTAAAAACTCTTGAAAGTGAAAGCGTGGATATGTGCATGACTTCGCCTCCGTATTGGGGATTGAGAGATTACGGCACGGCTAAATGGGAAGGCGGCGATGCGAAGTGCAAGCACGAAGTAGGCGGGCAGACACGAACTATGACGGATAAAAGTAAAAAACAAATGAGTAACATTGGCGGGTACGGTGATGAAGCTATACGGCAGGGTGAACATTGTCCGCATTGTGGAGCAAAAAGGATTGACAGTCAATTAGGTCTTGAAAAAGACTACAAAAAATATATTGAAAAACTATGTTTGATATTCGACGAAGTAAAAAGGGTATTGAAACCGAAAGGCAGTTTGTGGGTAAATATTGGTGACAGTTATGGAGGAAGCGGAGGAGATCAGGGCAAGGCCGTAGGCGGAGAAAGAGGCGGACAAACAGGCATAGACAAGCGGCCAGTAGGAATAGGCGGATTGGAAAGTAATGTAAGACGGACAAAGGGATTGGCTAAATCCCTCGTAGGCATACCGGAACGCTTTGCAATAGCGATGACAGACCGGGGTTGGATAAGGCGAAATACTATAATTTGGCATAAGCCGTCTTGCATGCCGTCAAGTGCAACGGATAGATGTACAGTTGATTTTGAATACCTTTATTTTTTTGTTAAACAGGAAAAGTATTATTTTGAACAGCAGTTTGACGAAAAGGCAGAAAGCAGTTTTGAAAGAATGAAATATACAAGATTTTCTAAAAATAATAAAGGGACAAGTGGCGAATATGCAGTTGTGGGAATGGATTATTCTGAAAAAGAAAAAAACAGTCAATTAAGAAACAAACGCTGTGTGTGGAAAATAAACACAGAGCCATTAAGAGATGAACACTTTGCAGCGTATCCGCAGAAACTTTGCATAACCCCCATACAGGCCACATGCCCGGAATTTATCTGCACGAAATGCGGGAAGGCAAGGGAAAAGATAATAATTGATAGTGACAATACAACGAAAGGTTGTAGTGCGCATATAAAATATAAAGATTCAGGGCAGAAACTATCCCCTACGTCAACACTTTTGACTAAAACTGTAAAATCAAAAATTGACAAAGGCTACACAGATTGTGGGTGCGGGGCCGGATTTAAGCCCGGCATAGTGCTTGACCCGTTCTCTGGCGCCGGGACTACGCTTATTGTCGCAAAGAAACTTCAACGCAATTATATTGGCATAGAATTAAACGAAAAGTATATAAAAATGGCAGAAAAAAGAAGAGAGAAAGAATGTGGATTGTTATTTTAAGGAGGATAAAGCACATGCAAATAACCAAAAGATGGCTTAAGAGAAAAGGGGCGTGCCGTGCTGGCATAACATGGTTTTCCGTGCAGGAAGAAACAGACGGGGTGAAGGTTGCGAAAAAGCTCATCTCCGAGAAACATCTGGACTGGGCGGACTGGCTCATTACACGGCTCATGGACTACCATCAGGCGGTAAGGTATGCTGTCTTCTCCGCCGAGCAGGTACTTGATATTTTTGAGAAAAAATATCCCAACGACAACCGGGCGAGGCAGGCCATCGAGGCGGCGAGGATGTGCATCGACAACCCCAGCGAGGAAAATAAAAAACGGGCAAGAGAGGCGGCTGATGCCATATTGGACGTACCCGGATATGCTGCCGATGCAGCCTACTATGCTGCCTGTGCAGCCTACTATGCAGCCTGCTATGCTGCCAGAGCTGCCTACTACGCAGCCGGGGAAGAAACACAACTCAAAATATTAAATTATGGAATACAGTTGCTGGAAAGAAAGGAGGCAGAATAATATGGGTATTTTACTGTTTGTTATATGCGTTGGTTTTATTGTTGTTTTATTGATACGAGATATAAAAAATAAAGTCTGCAAAATAATAGAGGATAAATTTTCTGAAATAGCAAATATTTATATGCTGCAGACTGAAAAAGAAATAGAAAAAAATCAGGGATATTTGAAACGTGAGGCACGGGCAGAAGCGGAAATAAAACTATACAGTGAATATATTGCAGACGTAACGAAACTTGTGAATACGGAAAATAAGAAGAAAAAACCGGAAACGATAATTGAAGAAATAAAAGTAAAAATGCAAAATCTTGAGTCAATACTTCAAGATATGTACGATGAATTAAAAAGGTGATATTGTCAATGTGATTTTTGTCACATACAAAAAAACTTCTGCCATATCTCCCAAAACAATTTATTTCCAAAAGGAGCAGTATATTTAAACTTGCCTATTATCTGGTCACGTTCTCCAACCCACGGTGTATAGGCATACAAGCATACCGTAGCTTTATTTTCAGGTAAAACAATTCCATCCTTAACTTTGTCATATTTCGATATAAAATCTTCAGATATGTTTTTACCTATAAAATCTTCTGCTGTCTCATCAAATCGTTTACGCATAGATTTTGCTGCAGACACAATCTGCTTATAAACCCCGGTAGTTGAACACAGCCATTCTGCAGGTGCGCCATCATCCACCCCATACCCCATAGCCCACTTTAACCGGTTTGCGGAAGGAATAGACTGCATCCGTATTAATCCCATCTCTTTTTCGAGCTGAACCACAATAACCCTTTCGGATACATACTCTCCAGCCTCTTTAATGGCCTCAATGGCTGTTTTAGGGGTATTATCCCCTATTAGACAGGAATATCCGATTAAAAACGAATTGTATCGTTTAAGGAAGGTCTCTATATTGAAATCGGCAGGCGTATTTATAAACTCCTTGTCTGTTATTATTCTATGGCGGTTAAATTCTGCAAGTTTCGGGGTTTCGGTCATTGTTTCCTCCTCCGGCACATTTTTGACAGATGATGGCGGTTGTGTGGTAAATCCCGAACTGGTACAAGGTTTCTTTCCAAACTTTCCCTTGAACCAATTCACCACCGCACCAATAGCATCTGCAATTTTCAATATCCATTTCATTTTATAGTTTCCGGATAAGTACATTTTTTAGGAATCATCTGAGTACCGTCTTTTCGGCATATGCAATTAGCTGAGGAAATGAATAAAACCGTAGTATTCAAGCACTTCGGGCAGATATACTTATAATATTCTTTCTTTTTTAACATAAATATAATCCTTTTTTATTAATTTTAATATATGATTCATACCTAAAATAAAACCTTTTTTAAAATTAATATTTTTATTCCCTTTATTTTTTTCATGCCATTTAATTTCATAATTTATTAATTTAATTATTGATTTTTTCGTCATATTCCAATTCCCCCATATTTCCAAGCTCAACGGTGTTTTCTGCAATTTCATCCGGGCTTACGTATTTATCTTTTAGCCCATGGACTGATAAAATCATATTCGCCCCCTCGTACCAGCACTCGGCAATGCCCGAAGAACACACTTTCAAGTGATTTTGTTCAATCAGTTTCAAAGGCGGCAAAAGGAAGGCGAATAATTCTAAATAATCGTATACTGTTCCTTGCAGATTTTGTTTAAAATATAATATAGCATTTTCGGCCCGTGTTAAACCATTCGGCATAAGCTCATCAGCCCGTAGCACACGAAATATCTCAAATTCATATGGCGACCGGTAACCTTTTACAAAATCTTCAAGTAATATTCTTCTTGCCCTCGGGCTTGTCACTTCAAGCACATATATTTTATTTCCCTCTTTTTCTATCATGGCGACGTGAGAATAAGTATTTTTAAAACTCGAACCCTGCCCTATAAGCACTTGGAATCCGCCTATAAGTTTTGATACAAACCCACGGAAGCCACCTTTAAGCATATGGATCCGGGTAAATAGAAAATCCCCATTTTTGAGGTTTTTCACGGATATAGATTTTTTATTTTTCATTTTTATCAATTCCCGACGTCGTTTATCTCTCTATCTTCTGACATGTTTATTTGCCTGCACGACTGACAAGTTTCATCCGGTGTAGAAAATAAATCAACCTTCTCGCAGTCCGTAGGTTTACCAGTCAACAAACATTTCTTCCTTATTTTGTTGTTTTCCATATTTCTTTCAGCTCAGCAGATAATTTTGCAAATGCTTCTTTTATTTCACTTACCGGCGTAAATACCGTGTTATAGCACTTACGGATTGACTGCCACGTGACCCTTATCTTTTCGATTATCTTTTCCATTGCCGTTTACCTCCGTTTTATATTCACGAGACCAGAATATGCAGGCTTGAACTCTGGTACACGTCCGAGTATCCTTAGAATAAAATTTACATATATGAGGTATATAAGACAAACATTTTCTCATTTTCTATCAGCTAATTTTTCTATAAATTTATTTTGCCAATTATCAAGTTTTTCAGCTTTGTCTGAGTTTCTCTTTTCGAGATTTTCAATCCATACTTGTTGTCCTGAAATAATTTTCTGATACATTTTACCCTGCCATTTAAATAATCCGAAAATAGAACTTATCAAAGTAAATAATCCACTAAATATATATATCATTAGTTTTGTACTGTTTATATCTCCACCTGCTTTTTGAGTCGTATTGAATCCTTGCATCGTAGCTTTTAGTGCGGAAATTTCTGCCATCAATTTTGAATTTGCGGTAATAGTATTATCTTTTATTACGGCTGCCTCAGTTGTATTATCTTTAACAACACCTATTTCCGGTTTAATATCCGTGGTTTCCTGACTGCCTACTTTCAAAGTAGGCTTTATTTGTGGTAACCCACATCCCGTAAATAGGATTATGAGTCCAAGCACATAAAACAATAAATACAGTCGGTATATTTTCACTTGCGTACCCCTTTTGTGAGAAAATATGCTATACATATCCCCAAGACCAAAGGATTCGTTATAATCAAAAGTATGGTCAATGTCCGTGCTATTATTTTTGACATGGCTAATCCTCATTTCTGCCTATCCGTTTCATCCTCTTTTACGTCGGGAATGTTATTTATTTTTGCAGGTATCATAGTTTTTAAACCTTGTTTATATCCCTCTTCAAATCCCTTACTGTATTCTTTAAGCTTGGTTTCGCCCATGCAGGATAATACATGCTTCGCTCCGTCATCAAATCCCTTATTGTATCCTTCATGATATGATTTCTGTTTGATATACATAGTGCTGCTGCAGCCCGACAGAAAAACAAGAAAAAAACCAAATAATATTGAACAGATAAATATACTCAACACTTTGAATACGGCAGTCCTTTTATTACCCAGTAATTCCATTATCACCTCATCCCCCTATAACTTTAAAACCGCATAAAAGTAAAAATATTATAACTCCATAAAAACAGCAAAGCATTGTATCTTTTTCCATAAAGTTTTATGGCCCCTTCTTAAAAAACCCTACCAGAGATGAAACTACCGATGCAAGTATAGTTGATACTGTAAGTGCTATACCTATTACCCATTTTTCATTGCTTTTGTGCTCGGTGAGTTCCTTCTGTGTTGATTCGGCACTTTTAGACGTCTCGGTTATTTTTACATTCTGGTCATTATTAGATTTTATCAAATTATCAATTTTATCAAAAATAGTCTGATGGGATTCTTTATTATCCCTGTCAATTTGATTCAACCTGTCCATTATAATTCTTGCATCACCGTTCAATTCTCCCATTGTAGTCTCCCTGTACTAAGTATATTATTTTGTTGACACTTTTGTCAAGTATTTGCTTTCCCATACCTTTTTGATAAGTAAAATGTTTTTCATCTTCTACCCCTCATAAGTTGAGCACGATATTCCTCTCTTGCTTTTTTAATCCTTCTTTTCTCAGACTTTCCACTTGCTATCTGGTCGTTCATATAATCAAGATATTCTTTTTTATCTATTGACTTCACATTTAATATAAACAGTTTCATGGTTTCAGAAGATATATCATATTTCCGTACTTGTCCTTTTTCTTTTCCAGTCTTGCCTACCTGTTCAGGTAAAGTCCTTGACGCACCCGGAATTACGTTTACAATAGGATTGATAAAGTTCTCAAGAGCGGAGTTATCCTTTGCATAGGTTTGACGCTTTACGGGGTCAGCTAAAACCCTTAGGTAGTTAAGATATGCCCCGAAAGGTATATATCCTGCTATTTCCTGCCCAGCTATTGACGCCGGAGGCTTGTTTTGTGTATATTTACTCTTAAACCCCGAAAGCATGGCGGCTGCGTTAAAGATAGGCCCGGTAGAAAGTATGTCGTGAACCCATGAGCCTATTTCCGCCTGCCCGTTCATTATTTCAAGAAAGTAGAGTGCGTCGCCTATGTAAGGTTGGTCGTACACCCTCAACCATCTCTCTACCTTACCGTCAGTATGTACCCTTATTCTTCCTGTGGTATCTAACTCATAAGGAAGTTGTTTCATTTCAAGTTCTTTCAAGTCATCTTTTCTTTTGTCGGCGAATTTTTTTGCAATCGCAAAAGCAGTAACTAAAGAAGTCATACCAGCAAGAGCTTTTGCTATTTTATTTATTTTGTTTTCAGGAGTAATATTTGTCAATCCCAATGGACTATATTCAGCATACATGCGTATTTTGTGATATAAGTAATTAGGATAAGGAATAAGCCCTCTTCCTATTCCATTTTGCAGTTTTTCTATAGCGTAAGGCTTGTCCCAGTAATCGAACGTAACGGAATTTGCGTTATCCGAAAGGAATTGAAACATATCTTGAAAATAATTCTGCCTAAACTGCTGTATATATTGAGTGCGCTGGTTTGGCTTAATTGCTCCGTTTTTAAGTAATTCTTCGTAACGCTTATTCGCGGCGATATTCAAGTCGGCATCAAAAGAAGCCCGCTTCCAGAATACCTCTACGGACTTAAACGGAATAAGTCCTATGTCAAGTGGTTTAAATGCTCCGGTTAAATCCGAGTAAAACTGCTGCCCTAATACTTCGGACGGAAGTTCCTTCCAAAGAGATGGCGCGAGTGCTCTTATAGGAGCTTTTATATCTTGAATCATCGGGTCAAATCCTTTACCCATAAGCCCTTCGTACATGTGCGTTAATGTTTTAAGATTGTATTGAATACCTCCTGAAACAAAATTCCTGACTGCAGAAGAAGGACGCAGTAGGTAATTACTTAAAATCATACCCATTGTTTTGTCCCACATTGTGCCTATTGCCTTTGCTGTTTCTTTAACTACCGTAGGTACCTTTGAAACTTCCTGAAACTTGAATTCCCTTTCAACAGCGGCGGGATATTGATATTTTGAAATCTCTTCGGGGTTGATTCCGTTGGCAAGAAGTAAGTCTTTTTTAAGTTCGACTATTCCCTTGATTTTAGGGGAGTTTAAATTGACCGAGACATGCCCGTCTTTTAACTTTCCTTCTATCGGTTCAAGCACACTCGCAAGTATATTCCCTGCAGTATCGTTAAAAAGCCTTTCGTAGGCTATTTCGTTTTGTTTTGTAGTAAGAGCTTTTAATAAGTCCTCTTCTTCCCTTCCGGATTCGGAAAGCGCTCCGGTTTTAAACTTCCTTGAAGACGCGGTATATGTCTTGAAAAGATTCTTTATTTTACCGAAAAACCGCTCCTCCTTAGGCATGGACGGCACGTAAGAATATCCGGCCGGTTGCTTTGTTTTTATATCATACTGCATTTTCATTACATTGCGCGAAAAAGCCGGTATTTCTGAACCGAGTTTTGTTTTTAATATTTCTTCATTATTTTCAATGTATTTCTTGATTACCTTTTCGGCAAGCGGATATTTTTTAATAAGCGTCTCATAGTCTTTTGCTGTGTCGAATTTTCGGTAAGTAATAAACTCACCAGGGAAAATTTCGTCTCCCACCACACGCCCATCGGTAAGTAATTGTCCTGTCCCTGCGGTTTTGTCTTTTATTATTCCTGACGGTTGCAATGCTCCGAATTTTATAATACCGCGGGAGTCCATAGAGTCAATCCCTTTTAATACCCGGAATATGTGTTCCCTGATAGGCACAGGAATACCCTTGAATATATCTTTATTTCTTCTTTCTATGTTTGATTTTAGCAGTGTTATTTCGCGGTCGAACCTGCGTAGCTGTTCAAATACCTGCCTTCCGCGTTCCTTTCCCAGTATAACTTCCCAGCGTTCCTCTTTTGTGCCGAGATAGTATTTTACAGTTTTTTTAAGCTTGTCAATGTTTGATTTATCGGCATGTATTATATCGTCCAAATATTTACGCACTTCTTTAGGCGGAGTAGTTCCTGCTCCAAATTCGGTTATTTCGGAAGGTTGTTTAATAGGCGTAATAGGTATGCCTTGCTCATCTTTTTTTATCTTTTTTATTACGTCCATAAAATCGTCAAATGCCTTTTCTAACATTACTCTTTCCGCACCTTCCGGATAAGGTCTGGCAATAAATCCATCAATCATGGGAAGTAATATTCCACCATGTGCTTGATACACAAGAAAATCACTTTGTCCGCCCATTTTTGCAATTTTATCTTCAACATAAGAAGCGAAAGCCCTTGACGCCATTTCGTGCGGAACGCTCCAATAATCAGAATATCGCGTATTATCCATTTTTTTTGCTTCAATATTATAGTCTGTTGGAACCATTTTTTCTAATACTGTTTTATTTTTAGCCTGTTCAAATAACTGCAATCTTCCTGCATATGTGCGCATGGCAGGAACGACGCTATCTAAAAGTCCGAATTTTTGTGAATTAAAACCACCTCTATTTCTTACATCTTTTATTATTTTGTTTATAGCCTCAAGCGTATCGTTGGATAGATGAATATTGCTTGTTGTAAGTTTTTCTCCGGTTGTTATTAGTTTTAAATCTAAATTTCCACCTTCCAATATACTACTTGATAGTTTGTCAAATTCAGCAAGTTGTTCTGCGCTTGCCGGTTTTAACCATTTTTGTATTTTTTTATCTTTCCAATAAGTCTCTTTTGTAAAATCTCTGGTTAGATTATTTCTTACTTTATCAAGTTGCTCTTTCAAATAATCCCGTGATTTTGCTAAAAAATCATCTGCTTTTTTAGTATCTTGTACGTATTTTTCTGCTTTAAAATACATAGTTTTCATCAATTTTTCATATGCGGCAATGACTTCTGGTCTTGCTTTTGATTTATAACTTGCTCCATGACTTAGAAATGTTTTTTCTTCGGATTGTCTTGGATATATCATATCGCCACGCAGATTTTTTATTTTTTCCGTTGCCGCCTTTGTATCTAATCTTCCAAAATAATGGTCGAGTGCATGGAACCACTCATGTGCTAAAGCTCCCGCACCTTTCATTTTTGTAAGGTTTATTACGCCATATTCCGGTTCATAATGCGCCCTTGCCCCTGTTAGACCCTGTCCTCTTGCTCCAAAAGCTATTGCTAATTCTCCGTTTAAGGTTAGTGCATTAGGGTTTACACCTAATATATCAGCTAAATCCATAAGTCCATCGTAAGCATGATTAAGCACCATTTGCCTTTCTTCCTGATTGTTCCAATTACCAAATTCAATACCTCTTGGTTTAAAAGTCTCCATAAACATTTCCGGAGTGGCGTCCGCTGTCCTTCTCGGTTTGCCTATACGCGTTGCTATTTCAGGTACCGGTAAGATTTCCTCTCCAAAGGTAGTTTTTGTATTTAATATATCTTCAGCGTGTTCCGACATATACTTCATGCCTTCTTCGCGAGAAGCGAAAGTTTTATTTACTACTTTAAATAATTTTCTATTAGTTATTATTTTATATATTTCAAATTTTCCTTTTTCTTGTTCAAATACTCTATGATTTTTTGCTACTGCATACAATGGTATAGCTTTTTCTGCTTCCTCTTTTGTTGTAAATTTAGAGCCTCTTTCAAAAGACATATATCTGGGTGCATCTTTAGGTACGACATGCCAGCCTGCCGTGTCCGAACCCCTTGCCTCATACTTGCTTTTCCAGATAGGGCCTTCTATTTCTGGTTTTTTCACTGTGGTTTTGACTAAACCTCGTTCGGCAATATCCTTTCTTGCTCCACCTATTTTCTCGCCAAAATCCTGAAGTCCCTTTTTAGTTTCCTCTTTCGGTTTTTTAGTAAGTGGCAATTCCGCCTCGCCTTTTTTCCCTTTCCCGAATTCTTCCACTCCGCCAGGGACTCCCAGCTCGGCTTGTTTAGGTTTCACTTGCGGGATTTCTGCGGGTTTTTCGGACTTCATACTTTCGAGTGCATAATCGTGCGCTTGTTTAGAATTAAGTCCATTATCTTTTGCAATCTTGAAATATCGGTCGTATGCGCCTTTTATATCGGCTTTCGGGGTTTCAATTTTCGTGGTTTCTTTTACAACGGGTTTTTCTACCGGTTCTACAATGTATTCTGCGGGTTCAAACGAAGGTGGTTTAAGTGTTCCCTTGTCAATCCTTAAAGTTTCACTCGTTTTCATACCGATTGTTTTACCGTCTTTTAGCATTACTTTATTGTCAGTTCGTGAAATTACACGGTATTTTTCGCCATTGATTGTAAATTCATCGCCCTCGTAAAGATCGTCTCCGCCTACTACTTCACGTTCCACTCCGGGCATTTCCGGTCGCTTCGGCTGGGCTTCAATCTTACTCACAATATCCTTAGGAAGCCGGACACCTTTTTGTTTAAGTTCGGCAAGCGCTTCTTCTTTGGTTAAATCTACCACGCTGTTAGTGTCAATGACTTTAACGAATCGGTTGTTGTATTGAATACCCTTCATACCTTTACGTATAAATATTATATTCCCAGGCTCCATGTTCGTTGCTGGAATATAAAAGTTTAATTTACCTTTATATTTGTTTAATCTGTGTGCGTCTTTTCCGCCCTTTGACAAGTCTATCGCATAAGTTCCATTTGCGCCCTTGAATTGCCATAGACCTTTTCCCGTTTCAAATATGTAGCCTGTATCTTGAATTTTACCACGCTGGAGTATATTTGACATTTCGACACGCTGCGGAGTCTTTCCTGCGGGTATCTCTACGGGCATGGGTTCGGTGGGCTGGCTGATGGATTTGTTATATTTTCTATTTTTTATTATGTCTCGTGCCATTGCTTCTGCGTCTTTTTTGCTTATATCAGTATTGTTTTTTAGTAGATTATTAGAGACTTTTTTAATTTCTGACTCTTCCGTCAACGTGGGTTTTGCATGGGCTTTGTTGTAGATGTCAAGGAGCTGGTCGTATTCTTCTCTTCCACCACTTAATCCTTGAGAAGCAACGGTTTTAACATTATCCATTTTATCAATTTCTTTTGCCGTATAATTACTTCCATATACATCATTATATGCTTGATATATCTCTTTGGGATATTTTTCACCACCTAATAACGAAGATGATTTGCCCTTATATTGTATTTCTCCATTAGTAATTTTTATATCTTCTATGGGAACATATATTTCAATAATATTTTTACCATAAGAAGAAGCCCCTGCGTTTCCCTGTGCATCTGTTCCTGTTTTTACAATACTTAAATAATCTCCATATCTTAATTTTTTCAAAGTTTCTATGTCAACATTACCACCACGATATAGTTTTACATTATTTCCTTTAATTTCCGCACCCATATTTTTTAATTCATTCTTATACTTCTTCGCCTCTTCCATCAATGCGGATTCGGGTGTTTTAGGGGTTATTTCGGTTTTTGCGGGTGTTTCCACTACGGGAGCGGGCTTCGCCTCTATTTTAGGGGTTGTAGGCGTTTCTACGGGCATTGTAGCGGGCTTCGTTGACAACCTTATCATCTTTTTGCCAATTTGTGATTTTGCGTATTCGTTATTTTCTATTAGTATTTGCCCTGCCCCTTTTTGTAAGTGAAAATATCTATCATCCGCTTTTATGAATGTGTCATACGGGGTATCGCCTATTGGTATATTGTTTTTCTCTGTGTAGTTTTCTATGTATTCAACAGCTTTATTAGAGTCTTTTGGTAATTTAATCATTCCTAAATCATACAATATATCAGTATCGTGTCCCTCTCTTTTTGTCGCAAGACTGCCTATCAAATCTATGCTTTTTACTTTTCCTGTATTCATTACATCTTCAGTATGTTTATCTAACTCTTTTTTGATATTTTCAAGTTTAATTGTAAATGTTTCTGTTATGTTTTTTTCGGGTGCTTTTGCCACTTCCGGTGCCTGAATAGCGGGTTTTTGAGTGGTATCTATCACGGGAAGCTTTGTAGAAGCGTCTATACCCACTACTTTGCCGTGTTTTGACGCCTCTTCTATTGCCGGCATAATCTCGGCAGGTTTCGGGGTAATAGGGGCTTCTGCGGGCTTTGTAGTCGTTGTGGGAGCGGGTTTAGCGGGAGTTTTCGCCACAATAGGAGCTTTTGCCATAGCTGGCGCTTTTGCAGCAATTACCGATTCTTCGGGTATTATATTCAATCCCTTAAGAATATTCTGCAGTCTCGGATTATTGCGCGCCATAGTGGCTTTATATTCTTGTGGTGCAGTTTTGTAAATATTGAGTAGTTCTTCATCAGTCAATACGGCAAGTCCTCTTTCGCGTATGGTTATTCTTCTTATTAAATCCCCACTTTGAGAAGATAACCATTTTGCAAATTCAGGGATTCGCTTCATTACTTCAATCCCACCGTAAGCTAAAGATATAAGAGCTACACTGTTTGATACCCTGTCGACGGCTTCGGGATTCTTTTCTTCCGCTTGCGGTACTTTTTCCCAGAAGTATTTTTTTTGTTCCCATGACAAAAGCGGATTCAGTGTCGCAAGTGTAGCGTTTGCAAATTCCCTGCCTGTTTTGGCGAACGTTTTTATGTCATCAGCGCCCTGAACGAGCCCGGCAAAAAACGGGTAATCTACAACGTATTTTTTTTCTTTTTTATTGAATATGCTTTTTTCTTTTGAAAAGTCTTCGGGTTTAATCTGTGGTATTCTCGGCGCCGGCGCCTGCGGGGCTTCTCCAGGAAATACCACGTTTTTAGGCAAATTGGTTAAATCGAACATAGGTACTTTCAGTGCTTCGGGCTTGTTTACGGTGGTTCCGGGCTGCGGAGCGCTCGGAGCGGACGGCGGAGTGGCTGTTTGTGCGGGCGGACGATATTCTACTCCTGGCAATAATCGCAAGGGATTATATTTCCCTACGAGTTTAGGTTGTTTCGGAGCTTCGGCAGGGGCTTTGTCAAAAGTAACAATATTTGTATATTCGGGATATTTGTTGACAATTTTTTTTGCAAGTTCAAGATTGTCAATATCTCTATATTCGGGATATTTGCTCTTTATCTTATTGGCGAATTCGATATAAGT
>Ga0265297_10006951_pt1 | contig 16011 bp, 16 predicted proteins | sample Munlanlwell13791_FD_192502 | JGI IMG/M metagenome (GOLD analysis project Ga0265297, IMG submission 192502) | Leachate microbial communities from a municipal landfill in Southern Ontario, Canada - Leachate well 137-91 | ecosystem: Engineered > Solid waste > Landfill > Unclassified | place... | reverse complement strand
CGCAATGCCCTGGTTTCCGCGCTGCTGGACTGGGGCTACACCCAGGTGCCGGCGTCGGCGCCGGGCGCCGGTGGCACCGCCATGGCGCCGGTGCTGGGGACTCCCGCGCCGGTGACGGCTCCCGTGAAACGCCCGTGATATGTGGTTTCCGGAACGACAGTTCATGGCGCAGCTCCGGCTCGGCTCGCGCCGGCGTATCCTGCTGCTGAGCGTCCTGGTCGGGGCGCTCAGCGCGGTGGTGACCTGGGGGTTTCTGCTGGTTCTGGACTGGGTTTCCGCCTGGGTGGCCGGGCGGTGGATGGGGGTGCCCCTGTCGGCGGCGGCCTGTGATCCGTTGACCTGCCTGCCGGGCTCGGCCGGCACCGTCCGCAAATGGGCGGTGCTGCTGTTGCCGGCGCTCGGCGGCCTGGCCAGCGGCCTGCTGGTCAGCCGCCTGGCGCCGAGCGCTTCCGGCGACGGCGTGGACGCCACCATCGGCGCCTTCCACCGCGGCGAGGGGCGGGTGCCCTTGCGGGTCTCGCTGGTCAAGCTGGCCGGCTCCATTCTCACCATCGGTTCCGGCGGTTCCGCCGGGCGCGAGGGGCCGATGGCCCTGACCTGTGCCGGTATCGGTTCCGCCCTGGCCGGGCTGTTCAAGGCGAGCACGCGCGAACGCCGGATGTTCATGCTGGCGGGAACGGCCGCCGGGCTGGGCGCCATCTTCCGCATCCCGCTGGGCGGGGCCATCAGCGCGGTTGAGATCTTGTACAAGGAGGATTTCGAGTCGTCGTCGCTGCTGCCGTGCGTGGTCAGTTCAGTCACCGGCTACACGGTGTTTCAGCTGTTGCTGGGGCTGCTCCCCTGCCAGACCGCCGCCGGCGCCCTTTACGCGGTGCCGGCCATGGAGCTGCTGGGGCTGCATGCGCTGCCCTTCGTGCTGGGGATGGGGCTGCTTTGCGCGCTGGCCGGCAAGCTGTACGCCAACCTCTACCGGTTCTGCCGGGAACGGCTGTTCCCCCGCCTGCCGGTGCCGGTCTGGCTGAAGCCGGCGCTGGGCGGCCTGGGCGTCGGCCTGCTGGCCCTGGTGTCGGTGGACATTTTGGGCACCGGGCAGGGGCTGGTCTCCCGGGCCCTGGAAGTGGCGGCCGCCAGCCTCGGGCCGCGCGAGCTGCTGCTGGCCGGGCTGACCTTTTTGGGGCTGGTCGTGCTCAAGATGACCGCCACCTCGCTGACCATCGGCAGCGGCGGCTCGGGCGGCATTTTCGGGCCGACCCTGGTCATCGGGGCGATGCTGGGCGCCGGTGCCGGCCTGCTGGCCCATGCCCTGCTGCCCCTGCTGCAGCCGCCGCCAATCGCGGCCTTTGTGCTGCTGGGCATGGCCGGTTTCTTTGCCGGCGTGGCCAGCGCCCCCATCGGCGCGGTGGTCATGGTGTGCGAGCTGGGCGGCTCGTACACCCTGCTGGCGCCGCTGCTGATCATCTGCGTCATCGCCATGCTGCTGGGGCGCGGCAACCACATGTATGAAAACCAGGTGGAGAACCGGTTCCATTCGCCGGCCTACCGGCGCGTCCTGTCGGGCGACCTGCTGGCCGACGTCACCGTGGACGCCTTCTACCACCGCATGGTCATGCCCACGGTCAACGAGGAGACCACCGGTGCGGAACTGCGCCGCCTGCTGGCCAACCAGGACATTCTTTTCCCCCTGACCGTGGTCAACCGCGCCGGCCGGCCGGTCGGCATCCTCACCATGGGCAATGTCCGGCCGGTCTACTTTGACGATGTTCACCACCAGCTGTTCCTGGTGCGCGACATGATGAGCCCGCTGATCACCTGTACCCCGGAGGACCCGATGGCGGCGATCCTGCGCCAGTTCGAGGGCTCCGGCTACAGCCGGCTGCCGGTGGTGTCCAAAGACGATCCGAACGTCTTGCTGGGCTATATCCAACACCAGGACGTCATGATTGCCTATGAGACCGAACTGGCCCGCCGCCGGCTCGAAGTGGCGTGAAGTGACGGAGGGGCGGACACCCGAATCCGGGGTCACTTCAGCCGTTTGCGAGTCCATGCTGGACTCCGCCTGCAGTCCAAAACGGCACGAACCCGTACCACCTCCGCCTCAATTCGGTAGTATACGGCGAAAGGAAAGCGCTTTGACAACATCCGGTAGTATCCGAAGTGGAGGTGATGTATTCCGCCGAAGAAGCGCAGGGAGTCCATGTCCGACCAAAGGGTGTCTATGAAATAGATCCCCAGCCCTTCCGATTGCCGTTCATAGAAGCGATAGCCATCCGCAAGATCGGTCAGCGCGTCTTCAAGAACCATGACCTTCATTTGACCAGATCCCAAACCCTGCGTTTCGCCTCGTCCAACTCGATGAATTTCGCCTCCTCCGTCTGAATCCGTTGTTCCCGTTCTTGCAATACATCCCCATGCCATTCGGGAGAAGGAATGACTTCCTCCGTACGGCAAAGATCATCCCAAATATTTTCCAGCGCGCGGAGCTTATCGGGAACAGTCATTGTCGCCAGTGGTATTGTCGCTTGCATCGTATTCTCCGGTTTTGGGGGACCATCTTCCTGGCTTGACGTCTTAACTATTGTTCTTTTCCCCAGTCGCCCGACGCGTGACATCGTGACATAGACACTCTACCGTACGGCGGATTGAATGGCAAGCTCCTGATCACCTCCAACCAGGTGCATCTGCCGGCCTGGGGGGAGGACGGATGAGCTTGGCCGAGTATATTGAGCCCGTCGGCGGTAACGGCAAGGATGCCCCGCATGCCCTGCGGCAGCCGCAGGCGGTGGCGGCACGTTTGTGGCGCTGGCTGGAAGGCGCAAGGGCTAAGGATAAAACCTTAAAACGCATTTTCGTGACTCAAAAATCATCCTAACGGCTTTGTAAGCATCAAAAAACGCTGTTATTGCTTGAATTATAAGCTAATGCGTAGCTACGTCCCCAATGTAAATTAGAGGCTAGTGGAAATGCATGGGAATCCTCTGTTTCAACCACCACCACACCACAGCCGTCCTCACCGCCAACGCCACAGCCCTTACCGCCATTTCCAACGCCAACACCTCTCCCCTCTCACTATGTTCCTCTATCGGACGAAGTATTCCTATTGGTCCACGGTTGGAATATGACAACGTTCGAAAAAAACCGATGGGCGGAAACTTGTTTTAAGCGCCTTTGGTGGCAAGGGTATAAAGGTGCAGTTTATAGTTTTAATTGGCCGACCTTGGCAAACAACAATTTTTGGGACGTTGCCACTGGAGAGCATCACTTCGACAACAGCGAATTTAGGGCTTGGCTGTCAGCACCGGCATTGGCTTCGGTCTTTAATGCCTTGAATGGCAATGGAAAACTTCGCGTGTTGGCTCACAGCATGGGAAATGTTGTTACAGGGGAAGCCATTAATCAATATACAGGGCCTAGTATTCATACCTATATTGCAGCCCAGGCTGCCATGTCGGCGCATTATTATGATAATTCGATACAACCGGTTTTGTCATCTCCTGATACACCCAATATTATCGGATATTTTCCATCCGTTTCAATATTTGATGATTCTTATTTAGTGGGAAATCAGGCAAAAGTTGTGCATTTGTATGATTATTTTAATGCTGTCGACTGGGCATTGGCAAGATGGGAAACGAATAATAATCTAAAACCAACCGGATTTCTTTACCTGTTTGGATATAAGGGGAGTATTACAAGTTATACTCCAGGCGACGACCATTTTTTTCGCGGTGAGATAAATAATTTTTATGAAACTTATGAACCAACAGGTGATTTATATAATCGCGCGACAATTTTTTCATATATTGCAGAGTCTAGATCAAAAACACTTGGACAGCTAAACTCAACCCCATTTATTCCTATAGACTTGCATAACCAAATGGGGTATGGAGCAGATCATTACTCACATAGCAAAGAATTCAGATCAAACCTGCCTCAGCAAAATGATTTTTGGGTATCGGTCTTTAACGATTGTTACTTTACTACAACAAAAAAATAGTATACAGGTTATATGTAAAAATGGAAAACATTTTTTTTAACACCATCCTTCTTATTATAATAACGTCGTATGCGTTTCCGTGTCTATCTCATGCAGAAGACGGTCGCGATGCATATCGAAAAAAAGTTGAGACCATGATAAAAGAACGACTACATACGGTGAATGTTTATGGAAAAGTTGTTGACCAAAATGGCCATCCCGTGCCTGATGCCGAAGTAGAAGTGATATGGTTTGATTTTATTTGGCCACTAGGAGATGTCAATAAAAGCAAAATAGTTCACACCGATCATTTGGGGTTGTGGAACTTTTCAACAAAAGCAACCTTGTTTGGGGTGCAAAACGTCACAAAAGACGGTTATCTGCTTGATAGAATGGAACTCGTTGTGAATAACGGTTTTTCTGGTGATGATTTGTACAAAAATAAAACTGCGGATAATAATCGTATTATTTTAAAACTGCATAAAATGAACGACCCCACCTTCGTTATGCATGAATTTATGCCAATAAATGATAATAATCGTTTTGATTTTTCTTTTGGTGAGGAAAAAGTTTATTATTATGATATCGTACGCAATAAAAAAATTGAAAAATCACAACTATGCAACATGAAAGAAAATAAGTTTCATCCAGATTTGATCATATGTGGAAAAACTACGTCATCGACGTGGAATATTTCATATAATGTTGTTGATAATAATGCTGAATTATTGATGTGTGATCGAGTTATGTACGATGTCCCGGATGGGAAATATCAAAAAACTACAGTACTTGATAGATGGCCAATGCCACAAACATCATACCTTTATTTGCGCATTCGCAATCCGTCTTTTTATGTTTATCTAAAAATTGAATATCGTATGCGGAAAAATATCAATAGTCGCATAGTTGTCACTTCATGGATCAATCCATTTGGTTCCAGAAGTTTTGAACCCGATCCCGAATTGGAACCATTGTGGAAGTTGCAGGAACAGTTGACCTTGGAAGGCATCGCGGCATTGAGCGAGGGAAAGCTTCTGGACAAAGAGGCCTTCAAAACCCGCTTTGCCGAGGCCAAGGCTGAAGCGAAAAAGAGAAACCGATAGCCGAATGGCGGGGGAAAAGGCGGGCCATGGGACCGGGTGCGTGACATTTATGTGGGTTGGGAACCCCCTTTTGGGGAGCACCCTTTTTCAAAAGGGTGGCCCCAATGCCGGTGGCATGCGGGGCGAAGCCGTTGTACAGTTCCCGCCTGACCGGTCGTGATCCGTAATTTGGGTGATTGGGGCAGGGGGAATCCCGCACATGCTTGATCCGGTGGCGTTTCATCTTGGCGGGCTGGCCATCCGCTGGTACGGCGTGTGCTTTGCCCTGGCCTTTCTGGCGGGCTATCTGGCCCTGGTGCTGCGCGCCCCCCGCTACGGGCTGACCGGGGAGCGCGCCGGCGACCTGGCGCTGACCGCCATGGTCGGCGGCGTGCTCGGCGCCCGGGTCTGGTACGTGGTCCAGAACTGGGACAACACCTTTGCCGGGGCCCCGCTGGAGATTTTCCGCATCGACCACGGCGGCCTGGTGTTCTACGGCGGCTTCCTGATGGCCCTCGCGGCCCTGGCCGTGATGTGCCGGCGCTGGCGCCTGCCGTTCGCCGCCGCCGGCGACTTGTTCGCCCCGGCCCTGCCGCTGGCCCATGCCCTGGGCCGGCTCGGCTGCTTCCTCAACGGCTGCTGCTTCGGCCGGCCGTGGCACGGCGCCTGCGCGGTGACCTATCCCGCCGCCGGCGACGTGCATGCCGTCCAGCTTCGTCTGGGAGTGCCGGGGGTGACCGACGCCGGGCCGCTGCCGGTCTTTCCGATCCAGCTGGTAGAGGCGGGCGCCAACGTGGCGCTGGCGGCGGCGCTGCTGCTGATCGAGCGGCGGACCTCCCGGCGCGGCCTGTTGTTCCCGGTCTATCTGGCGTGCTACGCCCTGATCCGGTTTGCCGGCGAGTTTGCCCGCGGCGATTACCTGTCCCGTCCCGGCGGACTCACTTCCGCCCAATGGCTGTGCCTGCTGCTGTTTCCCGCCGCCCTGGCCTGGGGCGTGGTCGCCTGGCGGCGGGCCGGCGGCCTCCGGGACGCCGGGAAGTGAAGACGCCGTCAGGTGGGTTGCAACCAGTTCGTTCGCAATCGATTGCAATCGACCGCGGCCGACCGCAATCGACCGCAACCGGAAGTTAAACATGCCTGACGACCCCCAAGACGCCACTCCCGCCGCCCCCGAACCGGAACGGCTGCTGGTGCCTGCGGCCGCCGCCGGCGAACGGCTCGACGCCTTCCTGGCCCGCTGCCGCCCGGAACGGTCGCGGGCCTTCTATCAGCGGCTGATCCGTGAGGGCTGCCTCCTGCGCAACGGCCGGCCCGGCCGGCCTTCCGAGCTGCTGCGCGCGGACGACCTGCTGCTGCTGTCGGTGCCGCCGGAACCCAACTTCGAGCTCAAGGGCGAGCCGGTGGCCTTCGGGGTGCTGGCCGAGGATGCCGACGTGCTGGTCATCAACAAGCCCCCCGGCCTGGTGGTCCACCCCGCCAAGGGCAACTGGACCGGCACCCTGGTGAACGGGTTGCTGGCCCATGACGGCGAGGAGTTCGGCGCCATGGTCGACGACGGGCTGCGCCCGGGCATTGTCCACCGGCTCGACAAGGACACCTCCGGGGTCATGGTGGTGGCCAAGAACGCGGTGGCCGCCGAAGCGCTCCGGCGCAGCTTCAAGGAGCACGCCGTGGAGAAGACCTACCTCGCCCTGGTGCTGGGCGAGTTCGGCGCCGCGACGGGCACCATCGTCGCCCCGATCGGCCGCCATCCCAAGGACCGCAAGCGAATGGCGGTGGTCGAGGACGGCAAGCCGGCGGAAAGCCGCTACAGCGTGTTGGCCGCCGCCGCCGGGGTCACCCTGCTCGCGGTGCGCATTCTCACCGGCCGGACCCACCAGATCCGCGTCCATTTCTCCCACCTCCGGCACCCGCTGCTCGGCGATGCGGTGTATGGCGGGCGGCCGCCGGCCGTGGGGCTCAATCCCCCGCCGGCCCGCCAGATGCTGCATGCCTGGAAGCTGGCTTTTCCCCATCCGCGCACCGGCGTCCGCCACAGCTTCCAGGCGCCGCCGCCGGCCGATTTCCAGGCCGTTCTGCGCGCCCTCGGCATGCCCGACTTCAGCGCGCCGGCGGAGGCTTCGCCGCCCCTGCCGGCCGGTGACGGGCACGCCTAGTACCCAGTAACACTTAAATCTTCACCACGAAGGCACGAAGGACACGAAGTCCGAGCGAAGCGCTTCAATGGCAAAATGGGCGCAAAAACACATCTTCGATTTATCTTCGTGCTCTTCGTGGCTTCGTGGTGAATCCGAAATTTTAAGCGTTACAAGGTACTAGCCGCGGATGATGGCGGGGCGGGGCTGGAAGCTCCGGCCCTGGTGTTTGGCACAAGTACGGGGGTTGGCGGCGGCTTCGTCCCGGAGGGACTGAATGACAATAGGCAGGGGCTTCAGCCCCTGTTCCGGGAAATGAAACGATGGCGTGCCGTAGGTACGCCGCGATTCGCCGCGTACCTGACGGCACGCGAACTGGGGGGCGGGCAAAACAGGGGCTGAAGCCCCTGCCTATTCCCGCCCCGCCCCGCCGGGACGGGAAACCGTACCCCTATGATGCCAATTTCATTTCAAACGTCATGTTTTCTCACGGAGGCGCAGAGATCACAAAGAAAACATAATTAATTATACACCAATTAAATATGATTTATTTCTCCGTGCCTTGGTGTCTCCATGAGAAAATGATTTTAAAGTGAAAATCGGATGCGTTATGCGGGGCTGGAAGCTCCGGCCTCTTTTCTAACCGGCCACGGCCCAGCGCAGGATGGCGCATTTGGCGCGCGGATTGTCGTGGCATTCCTGGGGCGTGGCCCGGATGGGCGCGCCGCTCCACTCCGCATAGCGTCCCGCCGCGCATCCGTCCGTGAAGGCGCGCACCACCCGCTTGTCCTCGCCCGAGTGAAAGGTCAGGATGGCGACCCGGCCCCGGGGCTTGAGGCACAGGGGGAGGTTCCGCAGGAACTGGTCCAGCGCCGAAAACTCGTCATTGACCGCGATCCGCAGGGCCTGAAAGGTTCGGCGGATCGACCGCTTGATGGCGTCTTCCGGGTTGGCCGGCGACGCCTTGGGCAGGGCGTTGCGGACGGTCTTGGCCAGGGCCGTCGTGGTGGTGAGCCGTTGCCGGTCCTCGCAGACGGCCTTCGCGATCACCCGGGCCTGCGGCTCATCCGAGTGCTCCCGGAGCAATTCGGCGAGCGCGGGTTCCGACACCGTCTGCAGAAAGGCCGAGGCCGGCTGGCCGCGCTGGGGATTCAGCCGGAGGTCGAGCGGACCTTCGGCCTTGAAGGTGAAACCGCGCGCCGGATCGTCCAGCTGCATCGAGGAAACGCCGAGGTCCGCCAGGATGAAGTCAAAGCCGCCGCCGGCCTCCCCGAGCAGCTTGGGGACCCCCGCAAAATTGAGGCGCCGGATGCGGAGTTCGTCGTCGCCAAAACCCAGCTCCCGGAGACGCGCCTCGGTGCGCATGATCTCGATCGGGTCCACATCGATGGCAAACAGCCGGCCGCCCGGCCGGAGCCGGGCGAGCAGCTGCCGGGCATGCCCCCCGAATCCCAGCGTCGCATCCAGCCCCGTCTGGCCGGGCTGGGGCTGCAGCACCTCAAGAATCTCCTGGACGCAGATGGGACGGTGCGTGCCCGCGGGGGTTTTCCCGCTTTGCAGCACCTTTTCCACGTCCTGCGCGTATTTTTCCGCGTTCAGTTCCTTGTACTTCTCCGCAAACCGGCGCGGATGCGTGCCCCGGTAACGCACCCGCCGCTGGTGCGGCGCGGCTGATGCTGGGATGGGGACGTCTGGCATGAGGACCAACCTGGTTGGGGGTGCGCCGGACTATATCACGTGCCGGCAAACCTGTCCCGCCCTTGGGGCGGGTGTATGGCCGTTTTGTCGGATGATGTTGGGGCCACCCTTTTGGGAAAGGGTGCTCCCCAAGCCCCTTCCTAAAACTTTTGGATCTTAAACCGGAGGGGCGCTTCCGCCACAAGCCGTTCTGGCAAAATGTAGATCAGAGATGAATGCTTGTGGCGGAAGCGCCCCTCCGCGTTAAGGCACAAACAGGTTTGACGGAGGGCTTGGGAACCACCTTTCCTCAAAAGGGGGTTCCCAACCGACAAGAATGTCATGCACCCCTTGGGGCGGGGCGGGCGCCGGTCTGTTCGCGCTCAGCTTCCGCGTTCTTGCCTTTTTGTCCGGCTGGTAATAAATTATTTGTTTTTCGTAATAATAACGAGGGAGTTGGGCCATGCACATGGCGGATGCGCTGCTGTCGCCGGCCGTCGGGCTGGGCATGGATGCGGCGGCTTTGGGAACCCTGGCGTGGGCGGCCCGCCGTTTCACCCGCGAGGAGCGCCACCAGGAGGTCATTCCCCTGGCCGGCGTGCTGGGCGCCTTTGTGTTCGGCGCGCAGATGCTGAACTTCAGCATTCCGGTCACCGGTTCCAGCGGGCATGTCGGCGGCGGGCTGCTGCTGGCACTGATGCTGGGGCCGTGGGCGGGGCTGCTGACCCTTGCCGCGGTGCTGGTGATCCAGTGCCTGTTCTTCTGCGACGGCGGGCTGCTGGCGCTGGGCTGCAACATCTTCAACCTCGGCTTTTGGCCCTGCCTGGTCGGGCTGCCGCTGTACCGGTGGCTGGCGTCCGGCCGGCCTGGCCGCGGCCGGCGGCTGCTGGCCGCGGTGGCGGCGGTTCTGGTGTCGCTGGAACTGGGGGCGGCCGGGGTGGTGGTGCAGACGGTGCTCTCCGGCCGGAGCGAGCTGCCGTTCGCCGCCTTTCTGCCGGTCATGCTGGGCATCCATCTGCCCATCGCCCTGGTCGAAGGGGTGCTGACCGCCGTGATCCTGCAATTCGTCGCCCGCACCCGGCCAGAGATCGCGGCCGCGGCGGCGGACTCCGCCGGCGCCGCCGGCGGCGGCTGGCGCCGGGCGGCGGCCGGCTTCGCCCTGCTGGCGCTGCTGTTTTCCGGAGTGCTGGCCTGGTTTGCCTCAAGCCGTCCCGACGGGTTGGAGTGGTCGGTCAGCCGCGTCTCCGGCCGGGAGGAGTTGCCGCGCGCCCCGGCCGGGCTGGCGGCCGGGCTCGCCAGGATCCAGGAAAAGACGGCGCTCTTCCCCGATTACAGCCTGCCCCGGCGGGCGCCGGCCGCCGGCACGGAAGCCACGGAAGCCACGGAAAGAACGGAAGGAACGCCGCCGGCCTGGCCGGCGGTGGATGCCGGAACCTCCCTGGCCGGCCTGGTCGGCGCCGGCCTGGTGGGGCTGCTGGCGGCGGCCCTGGCCGGTCTGCTGCTGGGGTTGCGCAAGCGGATGGCGGGGCCTGCGGCGGGCACCCGATGAGCTGTCACGCCGCCCAAACCCTGGACCGTCACGGGGCCGCCGCGGGGCCGGTGCAGGAACTGCATCCGCTGGCCAAGCTGCTGGCGACTGCCGTCTTTGCGGTCACGGTGGTGTCCTTCCCGAAATATGCGGTCGGCGCCCTGATGCCCCTCTGCCTGTACCCGCTGCTGCTCGGGGTGGCGGGGCGGGTGCCGGCCCGGCCGGTGTGGCGCCTGCTGCGCCTGGGGCTGCCGCTGGCGGCGCTGGCCGGCATCTGGAATGTGTGGTTCGACCCCGTCCGCATCGCCCTGCCGGGCGGCGTGTGGCTTTCCGCCGGCTGGCTCTCCTTCAGCTCGATCCTGCTGCGCTACCTGCTGACCGCTGGTGCCATGCTGGCCCTGATCGGCACCACCTCGTTTCCGCGCCTGGTCCGGGCGCTGGCCGGCCGGCGCCCGGCGCATCCGTTCCTGCAGGTGCTCTACCTGCTTTACCGGCACCTGTTTGTGCTGGTGGAGGAGGGGCGCGCCCTGGCCCGGGCCTGGCAGTTGCGGAGTCCGCAGCGGCGCCTGCCGGAACTGCGGATCGCCGGCAGCATGCTGGGCGGCCTGTTCCTGCGCACCGAGACGCGCGCCGGCCGCCTGCATCATGCCATGGTGCTGCGGGGCTATGACGGCTCCCTGGCCTTCGGCGCGGACCCCCGCTGGGGCTGGCGGGAGAGCGCGTTCCTGGGCGTCACCGTGCTCGGCTGCCTGGCCGCCCGTCTGCTGCCGCTGACGGAATGGTTGGGGCGCGCCCTGCTGAATTTGTTCGGCCCATGAACCGCCCGCCCGTCCTCCGGCGGACGGGAAGGGCTTGGGAAAACTTCGTTATGGAACCTGTTGTCCGCATTCGCAACCTGACCTACGGCTATCACGCGCACGAACCGGTGCTGCGGGGGCTGGACTTGGAGGTGCAGCCCGGGGAATGCCTGGCGGTGGTCGGGCCCAACGGCGCCGGCAAGACCACGCTGATCATGACCCTGGCCGGTTTCTGCCTGCCCTTCACGGGGGAGGCCGCGGCCCACGGCCTGGCCGTGGCGGCGCCAAACCTGGCCGCCATCCGCGCCCGCACCGGTTTTGTGCTGCAGAACCTCGACGACCAGCTCTTCATGCCCAGTATCCTGGAGGACGTGATGATCGGCCCGCTCAAGGCCGGGGTTGCCCCGGCGGCGGCCCGGGAGCGGGCGCTGGCCCTGCTGGGGCAGGTCGGCCTGGCGGCGCTGGCGGATGAATTTCCCGGCCACCTCTCGGCCGGGCAGAAACGGCTGGCGACGTTGGCGGCGGTGCTGGTCGCCGCGCCGGACCTGCTGGTGCTCGACGAGCCCACGCTCTATCTCGATCCGTGGGCGCGCCGCGCCCTGATCCGGCAAGTGGCGGCGCTGCCGCAGAGCCGCCTGATTGTCACCCACGACCTGGAGATGGTGCTCGACCTGTGCAGCCGCGTCGTCCTGCTGGACGGCGGGCGCATCGTCGCCGCCGGCCAGCCCCATGAGCTGCTGGCGGATGCGGCGCTGCTGGCCGCCCACCGCCTGGAGGTGCCGGGGTCGCTCCAGCCCCGCCCGGCCGCCCGCTGATCAGTCGCCGCGGCACCGGCCGAGCCAGGCCCCACCGAGGATCAGCACGAGGGCCGCGGCGGCCGGCCAGCCCAGCCGGCCGGCGCCGAACAGGGCCAGCCAGGTGGTGGAGAGCAGCGGTGCCAGGTAGGCCAGGGTGCCGATCGCCCGGGCATCCCCGCGCTTGAGCGCCGCATCCCAAAAGAAGAACGCCGACCCCATCGGTCCCAGCCCCAGCAGAACCAGCCAGCCCCACTCCGGCCCGCTCAGGCGGTAGGCCGGCTCCAGCAGCGCGTGCGCCAGCAGCGACAGGCCGCCCGCGACCAGGCAGAACAGCCCGACGGCGCCGGTGGCGAACGGCGGCCGCAACCGCCGGCCGAGCAGGGAATAGCTCGACCACATCAGCGCCGCCAGGGCGGCCAGCGCGTACCCGCCGGCATGGCGCAGGCTCAGCGACAGCCCGTCCCGGCCCAGGATGACCAGCACACAGCCGGCCAGCCCCAGCAGGCCGCCGAGCCAGTGGCGCGCCTCCAGCCGGACCGGCGGCAGCAGCACCGGCGCGAGCAGCACCACCAGCAGCGGCCACAGATAGTTGATCAGGTTGGCTTCCAGCGTCGGTGCGTAACGCAGGGCGAGGAACAGGCAGAAATGATAGCCGAACAGGCCGTAGCAGCCCAGCAGCAGGGCGGGGGCCGACACCCGCCAGTCGCGCCAGCGCGGCAGGCCGCACAGGCTGCCGATGCACAGCGCCGTCCCGATCAGCAAAAACGGCGGCGCCTTGGCGAGCTGCACCGACAGGATGGCAAACGTGCTCCACAGCACAATGGAGATCAGGGCATAAATGATCGGAACGGGCATGGTCGCCTTTCTGGGCAGCCGCGGCGCCGGTAATATGTCGGACATATCATAAGGGGCGGCCGGGGCCGTGGCAAGTGCATGGCGGCCGGGGGTCACCGGTTTTTCAGCTGTTCTTTCACGGCATCCCACTGGGACTGATCGCCGGGATTGAGGGGGAGCGCCGGCAGATCCATCCATTTCCTGACCTCGCTGTCGTCCCAGGTTCGGTACGTGAAATTTATGCCGTGCTCGGTCGTGTTTGGGTCGGCGACGGTGACGTGGGGGTTGTCCGAGACAAGGTCCGTTTCCAGCCTCGAGATGCCGGTGCCGGTGGCCGTGCCCAACAGCGACCGGGACTTGATGTACCAGAAGGAAATGGGAGGGATTCGAAACCGTCCGTCGTCATCGCTGAACGTGTAGAAGCGAAACTGTTTGAGCGGCAACGAACTTGGCCCAACGCTGAACCAGGCGTTGAACTGTTTGTACTTGTAAAAATGGACGTAGATGAGGGCATGGGTTACCGGCATGCATTTGGCATGGTAGTCGAACCCGTCGTCAGGGTCCCCGGTGAAGATCAGTTTCCCGGTGTGCTCGGGCCGTGAATAGCGTGCCGGATAATACACGCAACCGGTCATGGTTAAGGCCAGCAGACATAAAAAAGGGGTCAGATTTTTCATGCGTGGGAAGGGATGCCGGCCAGCCGGCAGATGGTATTGCGGAGCGGCTGCTCACCGTGGAGCAGGTTTTTGGTGAAGGCGACCGCCAGTCCCTGTTTCCGGTCGGCCAGTCCCTCGGCACCGCCGTAGCCGGCGTGGCCGAACACCTGGCCGAGGTCCGGTTGCGGGCCGCTGAGGACGTATCCGTGTCCAAACAGTTCCCACACGCCCGGCCGGAGCTGGATGCCGTCCCCGGCCGGACGCTGGAGCGTGGTGGCCTGGATGAGAAGATCCCTGGAGAAGAATGTTTCGTCCAGCAGGCAGGCATAGAAGCGGGCAAGCGACCGGGCGTTGGTGAGGCAGTTGAACCCCGGCAGGCAGGCGCGCCTGACCGCCGGGTGCCGCAGCAGGTCCTCGACCGGATCCCAAATCGAGCTCCCCTTCGCCTTGCCCAGGTCAGCGCCGCGCTGCAGCTGCGCCAGGTTCGCTTCCGCGGCGGCCGTGGTCCCGAAATAGAGCCGGTCAATGCCGTTCGGCGCGAGCAGTTCGCGGGTGAGATATTCCTGGAGATCGCGTCCGGAAACGCGCTGGATCAGCTCACCGGCCAGCCAAGTGTAGCTGGTGGACTGGTAGCGCGTCTTTGTTCCGGGCACCCAGTCCGGCGGCAGACCCGCGATGATGCCGCAGCAGTGCTGCCAGTCGGTCAGCGCCGCCACCGAGGGCAAGGGCAGCCGCGGCCGCATGCCGGTGGTGTGGTTCAGGATGTGGCGGACGAGCGTAGACTCCTTGCCGTTTTGGGCGTATTCCGGCCAGTGGTCGCCGACCGGAGTGTCGTATGACAGGGCGCCCAGCCCAACCAGCCGGTTGAGGGCGGTGGAGGCGACGGCCTTGCCGGCCGAAAACACCGGGAAGAGGGTGTCGGCGTCGACCTTCCGGGTGCGTTCCGGATCGCAGTAGCCCGCGAAGGCATCGGCGACGATCTCGCCGTGGCGGTAGAGGGTGGCCTGGCACCCCAGCTCGGAACCGTCCGCAACGGCCGCGTCCATCAACCGCTGCAATTCAGATTGAAGCGCACGGTCCATTACAGTTCGTGGTTCGGGATGAAGGTCAAGCAGGCGCTGACACTCGCGGGAATGGGGCAGGGCCGGCCGGTTTGGGCGGTCACCAAGACCCCCTCGGTCTCACCCCTGGCGAGCAGCCTGCCGTCGGCGATCCGCACCGACCGGTGGCGGAAGCTTCCGGCATTTTCGGCGTTTGGGTTATTCATGGAATGGCTTATCCGCACTATAACCCCCCTTTTTTGTTGGTTTTCGACGGTTGTCGAGGGGGCTTGATAGCTGTCGACCGCAATCGACTGCGACCGATTGCGGTCGATTGCGGCCGGGGGAGGGGGCGGCGGATTTCCGCGACTGGCCTAGTGCGGTTTTACGGGGTATCGTAAGCGCTGGCGCTTCAAGCACGTCATTCTGAGGGAGGGACGGGGTCATGGAGGAATGGATGTACCTGGCCGGTCTGCTGGTGCTGGCCGCGGCGGCGGTTGGCGTGGTGGTGCCGGTCATCACGTTGGTTTTGGTCCGCCGGTTGCGCGACCAGGTCGGGTGGCTCGATGATCAGCAGCAGGAGCGGCACCGGGCCATGCAGCGGCAGCTCACGGAGATCCGCCAGCAGCTCGGTACCGCGGCCCCGCCAACCCCCACCCCGGTCACCCCGGCGCCCGTGGCGCCGTCCCGGCCGGCGGCCCCGGTGTTGCCGCCCGTTCTGGCGGCGGCCCCCGCCCGGCCGGCGCCGGTACCGGCCATGGCGCCGGTGCGGACGCCGCAGGCGCCCTTGGAACCGTCGGTTTTTGCCGAGGCGCCGCCGTTTGCGGCAAAGCCGGCCCCGGCGGCGCCTGCCGAACCGTCCCGGCCGCCGTCGGAGCTGGAGGCGCGGGCCATGGCCATCCTGCGGGGGATCTGGTCCTGGATCGTGGTCGGCGAGGAGCACCGGCCGCAGGGAGTGACCTGGGAGTTCGCCTTCGCCACCAACTGGCTGATGCGGCTGGGCGTGCTGGCATTCCTGTTTTTCCTGGGCTTTTTCGTCAAGTATTCGCTCGACCACGGCTTCTTCTCGCCGGAGCTGCGGGTGGCGATGACGCTGGCCGGCGGTGCCGCGCTGGTGGTGGGCGGGGTGCGGCTGCTGGGGAAGCGTTATCACCTGCTGGGGTTGGGGCTGGCGGGGGGCGGCCTGGCGGCGTTCTATTTCGGGGTGTTCGCGAGTTGCGCCTACCACCATTTCATCGGGCCGCTCCCGGCCTTTGTGCTGATGGCGGCGGTGACCGTTGGGGCGGGTTTCCTCTCGGTGCGGCTGAACAGCCTGTTCCTGGCGCTGGTCGGGCTGGCCGGCGGCTATCTCACCCCGGTGCTGGTGAACACCGGCGAGAAGAACCTGCCGGGGTTGTATGCCTACCTGTTGCTGCTGGGCGTCGGGGTGCTGGCGGTGAGCATGCGCCGCAACTGGCGGTTGCTGACCCTGCTCGGCCTGGCCGCCACCTGG
>Ga0265297_10006950_pt1 | contig 16012 bp, 6 predicted proteins | sample Munlanlwell13791_FD_192502 | JGI IMG/M metagenome (GOLD analysis project Ga0265297, IMG submission 192502) | Leachate microbial communities from a municipal landfill in Southern Ontario, Canada - Leachate well 137-91 | ecosystem: Engineered > Solid waste > Landfill > Unclassified | place... | reverse complement strand
TGATTGAAACAAAACAAGGAACTGGCAAGCCAACTTTCGAGTTTGAATCATTCTACGGATTACAGGAGGCGAGCAAGAAAATGCCAATGATGACTGGAAACGAGTATATTGCCTACATGACCTGGGCAAGGAATGACACCTGGTTACAGCAGGGACATTCAATGAACGATCCAATGACAGCCAGGCCGGTCTCCCTTCAGATTCCAAGTTTATGGAATGACTTATTAAATAAAGGAACAGATTGGCAAAATGCTATTTTTAATATTGCCCCAATTCAAAGCTATCAGTTATCAGCCTCAACAAAAAATGATTTAGGAAGTATATTTGTTTCTGGAGGCTATTTTGATCAAGATGGTATTGTTTTCAATACCGTTTATAGACGCATGAATTTCAGGTTCAATGGTATAGTTAATGTCAGTGACCGCATTAAAATTGGAATGAATGTTGCACCATCCTATTCAGAGCAAGATGCCAGAGGGGCTGAAGGAAAAGAACTGGTGATACATCATGCCTTAAACCAAACTCCATTGGCATCTCTTACTTCTGCAACCAGGGACTGGGGCTATCCGGCTGGCATCGGACAGGTATACCCTAACCCTCTGCAACAATTAAAAGAAACAACAGATAATACCAAAGTAAGTACAGTCAATACTTCAGTTTGGGGGCAATTTGAAATAGTAAAGGGTCTTACATTTAAATCTCAATACGGTTATGATCATGGAAGTTCTGTATATGAGTATTTTATGCCTGGGAATGTAACGTACAGTAATGGGAATGTTTCAGTTGGAAATAGTTACTCAGCAACATCTGTAGACCAGTCGATCCAAAATACATTGTCGTATGATAAAATATTTGGGCTACATACCCTGAATGTTATTGTCGGGCAGGGAGCAGAGACACATAAGAGCTATCTGATTTCAGCGAATGCCACAGGATGGCCCAATGACAATGTGACAACCTTGAATGTAGCACAAACACCTACGCAGGCTTCAACAAGTAGGAACCAAAATAATGGAACATCGTTTTTTGGAAGGTCAAGCTATAGCTTCAACGATAAATATTTACTGAATGCAAGTCTCCGCTATGATGGTTCTTCCAGATTCGGGGCAAATAACAAATGGGGACTCTTCCCTGCAGTATCTGCCGGATGGAAAATCAACAGGGAATCTTTTTTAAGCGATGTCGGATGGATTAATTTGTTAAAACTTAGGGCAGCTTGGGGAGAAGCCGGAAATAACCGGATTGGAAATTACGATTTTTTGGCTAAACTTGCCTTGGATAATGCCGTTTGGGGCAATAAAATTGTTAGCGGGATAGCCCCCAGCAATATAGAAAATCAAAATTTGAAATGGGAATCAACTGCAACAACTGACATTGGTTTTGATTTTACAGGATTTAACAACCGGATACAAGTGAATTTTGATTACTATAAAAATAAAACCAGTAATCTTCTCTTCAACGTTCCGATCCCCACCACATCAGGGTTTTCAAGTTTCAGAACCAATCTGGGATCAGTACAAAACGAAGGATGGGAAGTCGATTTAACCTCTCATAATACTACCGGAACCTTTAAATGGATCACGTCTGTTAACCTTTCGCATGAAAAGAATAAGGTACTCGACATGGGCAGTGTTACCCAGTTTATCAGTACTAACCTGGAAGGACAATTTATTACCCGAGTGGGTGGCCCTGTTTCACAGTACTATGTATATCAAACGAATGGCATTTTGTTGCCATCTGATTTTGATAGCAATAAGAAAGCGTTGGTTGCAATTTTACCCGGGCAGGTAGCAGGTAACTACAAGTATCTGGATGTAAATAAAGATGGTGTAATCAATGCGTCAGATTTGGCTCCATATGGCAATAATATCCCTTCTTTGATTTATGGTTTGACAAACACATTCCAGTATAAAAATTTTGAAGTTAGTGTTTTATGTCAGGGGCAGATAGGTGGTGATATTATGTTCCTTGGGTCAAGGCATCTTGATGCCGGCGCTACCTGGGGAGTAAATCAATTTAACAGATGGCTGCATTCATATAAAACTGACTATGGAGCTGGAGGAAATCCGGTTCCAAATATTGCAGGGGTAGACTTATCCTGGGACGGCAAAACTCAGTACGCCAATGGCGGTAATTATTCAGACAATGACAACTCAAGAATTTATGATGGAACCTTTTTCAGGGTCAAAAACATTACATTTAGTTACACCCTGCCCAAAAAGATTCTCAATAGGACCATCTTAAAAGCAGCAAAAATCTACGCTTCAGCCGATAATCTATTAACAATTGATAATTATCCTGGCTATGATCCTGAAACAAACAGTTTTGGGAATGCGACCACCATGCCAGGAGTTGACTATGTGACTTATCCTTTGTCAAGGAAATATACCTTGGGCGTTAAAATAACCTTTTAAAAACTAAGCGATGAAAAAATATTTAGTATACCTGTTAATTGCCTTCCTTGGAATTTTTCTGACTGGATGCAACAAATTTCTGACGCTTGTTCCTGATTCGGAATACAGTGTGGAAGGAGCTTATAAAACACAAATTGATTTCGAACAAGCTATTGCCGCAGTCTATTCGCAACAACAAAAACATTTTCAGTCGTCTGAGTGTTGGTTCAGAGGAATCATATCAAGGTGCGATGAGACAACCGGCGGTTGGGCAGGTGACCTGCCTGCAGGCTATGTATTTGGACTGAACGTTTTTACAGATACTCCGGTGAATGCCTGGTCTTACAGGGAATGGCAATCATTTTGGAAAATTATTAGCCGATGTAATATTATCCTTGGCAAAATTGATCCGGTTACATTTCCAGATCCAGCCTTGAAGGATAATATCAAAGGGGAAGCTTATATTCTGAGAGCTTGGGCTTATCATTACCTTGCAATGCAATATGGTGGAATGCCATTGATTGCCACTTCAGTGACTGCTGATGAGGCAAAAAAAATTGCCCGTTCAACGAAGGCTCAAACATTGGCTTTTGCTGAAGAAGACTATAAAAAAGCAGCAACATTGCTCCCGGTAGCCTGGCCCGCAGTCAAATTAGGCAGGGCAACCAAGTATGCAGCTGAAGGAATGCTGGCACGCCTCTATATGTTCCAATCAAACTTTGCAGCGGCAAAGCCATTATTAAGTGATGTAATCTCATCGGGTAAATATGCGATTGAAAGTAATTATAAGAATTGCTTTCTTGATTCAAAAGACAATGGTACTGAAAGGGTTTGGGAAGTTCAGTTTACCGGAGGGCTTTTGGGTGAAGGACAGGGGTTTTCAAATGGATGTCTGCCCGAACAATTTAAAGATTTAAGCATTATGCCATTCCCTGGAGGATCAACAGCTATGCCTGTTGCCAAAAGCTTTTATAAAGCTTATGAAATAGGGGATAAACGCAGGGATATTTCGATATTAAAAGGTGTGAATCTTACAACAGGCAGAGATACTGCCATCAGTTATATTTTAAAATTTATACCCTTTGATGCTTATACTCCAAGGTCTAAAGTTGATTGGGCCAATAATCTACCCATTCTCAGATACACCGATGTTAAAATGATGTATGCCGAAGCCCTAAATGAGACAGGATACATTGCGAATGGAGAAGCATTTAGTATATTGAATGATGTTAGGACCAGGGCTGGTCTTCCTTTGCTTACAGCAACACAGTTACCCAGTCAGGCATCCTTTAGAAATGCGATTATCATAGAGCGTAAGTTCGAATTCGCTTTTGAAGGTATACGTTGGTTCGATTTGGTACGTTGGGGAATTGCGCAGAATGTAATGAATCAATTCTTTGCACTACCGGAGCAAGGGAACGGATTATATTCAATGAAACCTCATCAGACTATTTTCCCAATTCCTTTCCAGGAATTGTCGAATTACAATGATGATAAAATAATGTGGCAAAATCCTGGTTATTAGTAGTCAATGAATAAATTTCTGATGGGGCTAAAACATGTTGTTTCGGGAATTTTTATCATATTTTCCGAAAACGATAATTGTAAAATGCCTCATCAGAAATTATTGTTTTAATTTCCTTCGTATTTAATAGAATGCTGGTTTTTATCAAGTAGTAGTTTTAAAATATCAGTATCCTGGTTAAATAGCCTAACTTAATCATTATGAACAAATACACTTTTTTATTGCTTATTCTGGTTTTGATATTACCCTTCAAACACCTAAAGGCATATTCCAAAACTTCAGATAAGAATCCTATTTCAGAAATTGCTATAACCATTAAAAATTCTGATAAAGCGGTTATCGTAATTGGTCAGCATGCATCCCGGCAAGAGTCAAATACTGTACATCTTCTCCAACAAAAGATCCGGGAAAAATCGCATTTGTTGATTCCAATAATTGAGGAGAAGGCATTTAGTTTTTCTCGGACAGAATTTAATACAATAATTATTCCAGGGTGTAAAAATAGCAGCAAATTACTGGCCGGAACGATGCATCATTTAAATCTGGCTTTCCCTGAAAAGAAAGAGGGTTTTAGACTGGTCACTACAAGATATCAATCAAAAAATATTGTGATCATTGGCGGATCAGACGAATTGGGGATCTTATTCGGTGAGGGCAAATTATTGCGGACATCGGATTATAATGAAAATCAAATGACCATAAACCCATTGGATATCAATGAAATACCAAAAGATAATCAAAGAGGGATTTATTTTGCCATCCACGATAACAATTGGTATGAGGATATTCCCGAAATGGCTAAAATCAAAGATCTTATTGAAGAGCAAGCTCTTTGGGGTTCCAATATTTTATGGTTGTGGTTTGATCTATCCCAGTATCACAAGAGCCCTTTCGAAATCAGTTCTGATAGCAGGATCAAATGGGAAAGGATAAAGCATGTGGCCGAGGCGGCAAACAATATTGGAATGAAAGTTGGTTTTACCGAAATCGCAAATGCGGCATATCTTGATCAGGTTACTGAAAAATTAAAAGCAATCGGTGGCGATCCGCCGGAAGGCTTACTGTGCCCGCATGCGAACAACGATGAAGCGATGAACATCATGGATTCCAACTACAGAGAACTGTACAGGGATTTAAAGAAAAGTAAAATCGAGGTTCAGGCTTTTGATATTGGATTTTATGATCGGGGAGGTTGTCACTGTGAACTTTGCAAACCATGGGTGAAAACGGGAATAACATTTGTAGGGGCCCGTCATGCAAAGACCATTAAGGAGTATTATCCTAAAAGTGATTTTCATGTAAATGATTGGCACTTTGATATTATGCATGATGGGGTTGACGAGATTGAATGGACCAAAAACTATTTAAAATCTTTGAAGCCTGATTGGATAAATAGTATTTACAGAAGCGACCGTATCGCTTGGGACAGATGGAATGGCCTGGGTACAAAATATGATGTTGCCACGTTTTTTGATATATCCATGATTGGCGGATGGGGGGGATTTGGTGCAAATCCGTTTCCACACCGGCTTGATACCTTCTTCAAAGGCATGCAGGATAATGGTATTAAAGGTGGTATGGCCTATACGGAAGGCATATTTGACGATATCAATAAAGTATTGGTACTTCAGCACCACTGGCAGGTGTGTACCAGTGAAAATATATTAAAGGAGTATGCCAGGTGGTATTTCGGTGCAGATAAAAAAACGCAGCAAACGTTGTCGGATCTTATATTTGACCTGGAGTCGGAATGGTCGGATATTTATGGAAATTGGGGGAGCCAATTTCTAAATACTAAACCTCAATTGGCGATTAAAAAAAGATTTGACATGTTGGAGGCTTCGTTAACGGAAAAAGTAAAAGAGTGCTGGCGATGGAAGTTGATCCATGCCAGGGTCAATTTAGCGCATTTGGCTACTGAAATTTCAGGTTTGGATGGAAGTCGATATAATGAATTTAATTCTGAAATTAGTCATTTAATATCTGATAAAGAGGAGAATAAGACCAATATAAAAATGATGGTTAAGCTGCAGGAAGCATGGCTAAACCAAAAAATAGCGCAATTTGACAAAGAATTCAATGAGTTGTATTATGGTATTTATGAAGGCATGAAAAATGGCATGTACGGTAGTATGGCGCCCGATCCAACCAGATTTATAAAAGGATTTAACCGGGGCGAAAAATGGAAAGAAATATTTAGAAACTACAGTAAATAAAGTAGATAAAAATGTTTTGTTATTCGATCTGTATTTTCTTATAACTCAGAGGGGTAAAGCCGGTTATTCGTTTAAATTGCCGAATGAAGTAAGACTCGTTGGTGTAGCCGATGAGGTAACAAATCTCCGCGACACTGGAATCCCCTTCAGCCAAAAGGCGACATGCATTTGAGATCCTGATTTCATTTAAAAGCTGAATAAATGTCTTGTTGGTCCTTTTTTTGAAATAACGGCAAAAAGCCGGTTTCGAAAGATAGGCAATGGATGCAGCTTTGTCAAGTGAAATTTCCTCCTGGAAATTATGAATTACATAGGTATAAACTTTGTTGAGACGATCTGAATCACTCTCGTTGATAATGTTTTGAACAATAGGGCTTGCAAGAAACCGATATTCTTTTTGAGAGGCTACAATTTCAAGAATGGAAAGGAGGTTGGTGATCCGGTTAAAACCTACTGAACTGATAATGGATTTCATTAAAACTGTTACTTTATTCAGTGTTTCACCGGTAAGTTTCAACCCTCTTCTGGAAAGTTGAAATAATTTGAGAATACTTTTTGATTCCGGTAATTGCCAGAATTGTTCCCCAAAGATCTGCGTTTTGAAAAGGATGAAAATGACCTCAACATAGAGATCGTTATTTTCTATCGTGTATTTTTTATCACTATACCATACGTGAGGGACATTCTGTCCAATCATTACCATATCGCCCGGGCCAAAACTACTAATTGAATCGCCTACAAAGAGAGTCCCGGTACCCTCGAGAATAAGCATAATCTCGATATCGGGATGAAACTGCAGTGGATTAGTGAAGTAAGGGAGTTTTACTTGCTCCACATAGAATGAAAGGTTAATATTTGCTTCTATTTTTTGAAAAACAGGATGCATGTCAAATTTGTGTTATTAATAGATACAATATTTCAACACTAATAATTCACAATGATGTAATATTGAAGTGTTGTAAAATATATTGTATCCTAATTTGTTAGTAAAAATAACAAATTTATAACCAAAATAGCGAAAGTAATTTAAAGCGTTAATTTCCCATTCCTTGCACTCACGAGTGCCTTTCTTTAAAATTATTTTTAACAATTACACCTGACTGTTTATGATAAAATTGAAATTGTATATAGTGACAGTAGTAATGCTGTTGAGTAATTTTCATGATAAATTATCTGGGCAGACCAATGTGAGGATGATTGGCAAGTATCTGGAAATCAAAGGAAAATTCGGTTCTGAACTTAAGGATGGTTTGCCGGAAGGATGGATTCCCAACAAACCCGGTTATTGGGATGCGGAGGGAACCATTTCGTTGAAAAACATTGACGGGACAAAAATTAACTCCTTGCATGTTACTTCACAAACAAAGGCAGTACGATTATACTACAATAAGCATTGGGCAATCGTTAAGGGGGACAGATGTGTTGTCAGGGCATTGGCCAAAGGCAAAGGCGGCGTCGATTTAGGGGTATATTACCACCAGGCCAGTCGTAGTTTGATAAAGGGTTTTGCAGTGACTGAAGAATGGAGTGAATATAACGCTGACATCACGATTCCGGAAGCCAATCCTGAGATTAGCGAAATAGTTGTGGTAATTGGGGCAAGTCCGGGAGCAATGGTTGAACTGGCTGAGGTTACAGCCACAATCATACATGATGGGCAGTCAGGATCTGTTTCGGATGGAGATTCATTAAGCGCCACAGAACCGGCTTTACCAGAGAATGAACGTCTTTGGAAAATAGCCAATGTAAGAGAGAGTTTTCTGATTGACAGGCAAATGGATAACAATATTCAACAATTCCTGGCATTGAAGAAGCAGGCGAAAAAAATGTTTGAGCGCAAAAATGCCATTGGAGCCTCAAAACTGATCGGGGAATATGACAAGCAGGCCGAGAAGTGCCGCGAACCGTCGAAATGGTTTGTTGTAAAGGCGAAGAACCGTAATTCGAAAACTCAATTCTATGTTAACGGCAAGGAAGTGCCGCAAAATTCACCATCCAAAGCAATCAATCCTTACAAAGAGTGGGAAGCAAGCCTGCACGAAGGTTTGAACATCATTGGCATGAAGGTGATGGTGGAGGGAAAGAGTCCCGGCCTGCATCTAAAGATCCCCGGGCAACCCGAGCTTGAAGGCCGTTGGCGGGTAGGAACTGCCAGGGAAGATAATTGGCTTGATGCCAAGTTCGATGATCGTTTGTGGAAAAGGGCGGAGTTCGACAAGGAGGGATATCTAGTTGTCCCGAAAGGTTCGGAGGGAACGGTTTGTTTACGTCAAATCGTCCTGTGGGGCGACCATCATTACAGTGGGTTGCCCTGTATCCAGCCAAAGGTACGGGAGTGGGGATTTTCGGAAAAGAGCATGGAAACGATGTTCCTGGCCCTCTATTCGCCGGCACCGCTAACTTTTGCGCTTGAGGACTATGAGTTTGTGCTTGACGTGCCAAAAGGATTCAGTCTGCTTAAGGAGAAGTATGTTGATGATTCAAAGGGTAGAAATTTTAACAGGCGGCCAAAAAATGTGACAGAGGAGGCAGTACTGCATGAAAACCAACCTTACACAAGGTACCGGATGGCATTTGAATCCGAATTTGTCCCTGCAGGAGGAACCGGAGGACAAAGCAACCAGGCCTCCTTGATTCCGCTGCTGCTCGGAGAATACAAGGGTACCGGCAAGCTGTGTAAGTTTTATTTCCGGCGCCTTGCTTCTGGGAACCTGACCGAGATTGAACAGAGCCTGCCTGTCCGCATACTGCCACCGATCAACGGACGGATGCCGAAAAAAGTGATGCTGGCCCAGTATTGTTCTGAACCCTGGGCCTACAGTTATATCAGGTCCAACTTATTTCCTGAGCATTTTGAGTCGCACATGCGTCAGTCCCTGGATGTTGGTTTTAATTCATGGTTCCTGCACAACATTGCAGGAGACTATGTGAAAAAGGTGTATGACCGTGTGATTGATAGAGGAGGGATTGTTGTACTGGCGGGCGCTAACTATCCAATCCGTTATCCATTTGTCACGGCTGAGACCGCCCTCGGCAAATTAACGCTCGCTGTGCCTGAGTTCCGACTCAAATATTTCAACGAACCGGAAAGAGGGACCAAGGCCGGCGAATATTGTCGTTCCTATGTTACAGGGGAAGGGCTGGAACAGTTCAGGGAGGCGGTTAAAAAAGATATTACCCTGAAAATATTCGGGTCTGAGAAAGTTGTAGGATTTCCAAAAACTTCCATTTATTGGGTCGATTGGGAGGAAAAAATATGGAAGGGAGCAGGCAAAGGAAGTTACTGCTTCTGCGACAACTGCAAAAAGTCATTCCGAGCGTTCGCCAAACTATCTGACAGCACGGATCTGTCGGACAACGCTATCCTAAAAAACCACAAAGACGAATGGAAAGCCTTTCGCGAAGAACTTGATGGGCGCATAAACGGAGTAGTGCACGATGTTTGCAATGATCTGGGTGTTAAATATATGTATTATGACGATGCGTTCAACGACGGAAACTGGATGGCATCGAGGGGAAAAATGGATATCGCTTACCCCGGTTGGCCGGGTGACGGCACTGCTGTTGGAAATGGATCAGGTGTAACCACGAGAAACTTTCCTGTAAAGCAAGAGAGTCTGGACGAGCGCATGACCTTCTTCCGTGAGAAGTTGGGACAATCACAAATTCATGGTCAACTGTTCGCTACAGTCTTTGACATGGGATGGGTTAAACCCGGCACCAACTGGACACAGAGATCCGGTTCGACCGTTGATGGGTTCATTAACGCCAAAGGGGTAAAGTCGCAAATTTTGCGCGTAATTGCCTCATTTCATGCCGGTGTAGATCTTGGTTCATCATTGAACCGCTGTGCAGGTCAGCACTATTACATTGGCGAAGCAAGCAGGATTATCGCTGCTTTCGATGATCTTTTCTACGAAGGAACACGGGAAGACGATCTGGCGGCATCCGAACAACTAAAATATCCGAACCTGCTTGTCCTGAAAAAGGGGGATGAGCGGTTGGTATTGTTGTTCAACGAAACAGATAAACCTATAATCGTGAAGTTAAACAACAAAAGCCTGAAAAAGGGGCAGATAGCTTCTGTTTTCGAAAGTTCGGAGAAGGTAAGCGATCCTGCCCTTATGAGCGTTGCAGTCGACGCCGGTGACGTGTCGATTGTCCATATCAAATAAATAGGAAAAAATGCAGTGTTACGCTGAAAATATTAGAAAAAAATAGCATTAACATGTTAAAAATTAATGCATTACCGGTTATTTTCCTAATCTTCAATATCTCCGGATATTTATGTTCAGGAGAAAACCCGGCCACCAAAGGGAGTTTCGGTTCAGAACAAAAGAAAGGGTCAATTCAGGCAGGCTCCGGCAAATTAAGTGTCGGTGGGCCAGCACATCAGGGTTCCCCGATCAATGTCCGCGACTTCGGTGCCAGTGGTTCAGAGTTTGAAACCGAGGCTGAAACGAGTGCCGGATCGGGTTCCATCCTGCTCAAGGAAATAGGCGACTTTCAGGTAGGTCAGCAGGTGACCGTATCCAGGTGCAACCCCAACGTGACCGATCTGATGATCTGGCCACGAAGGATAAAGGCTTCTCCGACGGGAGAAGCTATTCAAATACATGGATATGATGGCTCGCTTGGTAACTGGAAGGTCTACATGCTCGAATTTGACGGCGCACAACCGGCCAGCTTCCGTTGGAGCGACGACCTGGGACTCACCTGGAAAGAGCCACGGATACCGGTTACCGGAGAATGGCAAAAATTAGCGGGTGGGGTAGAAATAAAACTAGGCAACCTTGATTTGACAAAGCCATGCGGGATCACATTCAGCGGTCGCGACCAATTGGTCAGCACGATCACGAAGATCGAGGGAAATAAAGTGACGCTGGCTGATCCGGCGCCCATTGGGGCAAAAGGGTGTGTGGTGCGTCACTGCGACAGTGGTCCGCTCCAAGCCGCGTTCGATGTAGCAGCAGCCGAAGGAAGGAACATCTTCATTCCTTCAGGCAGGTACCGCCTGACAAAAAGCCTCAACCTGAACAATGCCGATGGCATCACTATAGAGGGAGAGAACGAGGAACGCTCCATCCTTGACATCAGCACCAGCCAGGAAGCCCAGGAGCCCCAGGAGGGGAGAAAAACCCAGGGCGCATGCATTGCCGTTAAAGGCGGCACATCGGTTACCACCCGGAATTTGCGGTTCCAGGGCTTCAGCGGTTTTGCAGAGAGCAAACAGATGAACGGACGCCGGCTGCCCGGCGTAGGTGGATTTTTTGGCTTTTATGTCAGGTCATGCCGGGCTATGTACATCTGTGGCCCTGAACGCATTTTGATAGAGAATTGTCATGCCAGTGGCATGTCCGCAGAATGTTTCTATTCCGAAAGTACCTACCGCAAAGGCAATGTAGATCCACCTAATTACACCAAATCAATCGTTTACCGCAACTGTACGGTTATGGACTGCGCCCGCAACGCCTTCAACAACAACGACTTTGCAGAGAATACCGCTATACTCAACTGCCGCATCCAGGATGTGGGCGGATGCACCTGGGAGGGCGCCTCAAGGTTTGTGCAGTTCACAGGAAACTATGTCCGAAACGCGGGCTTTCTCTTGATTGGCAGTATTACCTACCGTGATGCGCACTTCGATGTGCTTCCCTCCGGTCAGCACATTGTGGCCAACAACACATTTGAACAGCAGACAGCTCTCTACGGAACTCCCGGCGGAGGTGACTTTGCCATACGGGTCTGCGCAGGAGCCACACCCGTCCTAATCAAGGACAATATTTTCGTCAATTTCAATTCGTCGGCCATCGAGGCCATGGGGTCCACCACTTTTAGCAAAAGAAGCTGCCTTCCCCCGCTAAATATCATTATCAGCGGGAATGCCATCGACCTGACCTGTGTACGGGATAAATCCATTCCCAGGGTTGGAATCAATATATCTGTTGACAATGCCATTGTGAGCGATAACCAAATCTATATTCGGGGAGAGGTCGATTCCCTTGTCAGAGGGATTGTCCTGAATGAACCGGAGCGTAATATTGTGGTGCACGACAATATCATCAGCGGATGCGCGATTGGATTGCAGGGTGTGAAACAGATAGGGCACATCACTGAAGTGGTTGATGCACATACATTCAAATCTGATGGCGACAAATGGGGCGCTATTCCCTGGCCACGCCGCAACACCCATTGTTATCGCGGTTGCATGCTGGCCTGGTTTCCGGACAGTAGTACCATCGTGGGACCGGTGATTGAAACCTTTGACCCGGACCAGATTTTGTTCCGGCTGACCCGCAATTACGAGCTAAAACCAGGGACAAGTTTTGCGCTCTATTCGCCGCAAGGATTCAATTGGAGCCTGCACCACAATGTGATCAACAATTGTAACAAACTGGTCGATCTGGACGTATTCGGCGGGCCGACATCAGTTTTCAGTGATAACCTCCTGTCACGCGGCGAAATTAAAAATGTGGAGGTGGGTGTGTCGATCCGCGGCACATTCAGCATTACCGGCAACCATTTTGCAGGTTTTGACGGGCCCAACTCCGTTGCGCTCCTGTTAAAGGGCGATCAGTTTGGAAAAGCATCCCGTTTGGTTTGTCGCGACAATGTGTTCGATCAATGCACCAAGCCCATTGGAGAAGGGATGCCCGGCGTGTGGAAAGCCGCAATTAAGAGCGGAAATGTCTTCGGCGATAAGGCAGAAACATCCAGAAGTAAATAAACCTTTCCTGTCGTGAAACAAGTTAACAGAATATGTTATGACAGAAGGTATTCCGCAAAAAGAAAGTTAATCACTAAGAACGAGTTGAAAGATTTATGATTTTCCCCCAAATAAATAGCCCTTTAAATGCCAAAGATTTATTTTTGCTGACATTGCTTTTGGTTTTTGCATGTAAAGCAGTTTCCAGCCAATGTGTTCCGGGAAGTTTAAAGTGTGAGTATATTGCCAATCCGTTGGGTATTGACACACCCCACCCGCGATTTACCTGGCAAATGACCGATGGCCGCCAAGGCGCCATGCAAACTGCTTTTCAGGTATTTATTGGCACAGATTCGATGCAGGTTGCCAATGAATCAGGCAATGTGTGGGATTCAGGTAAAATCACTTCCAGCCAAAACCTTGTGAAATATCCGGGTACATTACTAACCCCCTTTACCAAATATTATTGGGGTGTGCTTCTGTGGGACCAAAACAGGAAGCGTTCCGGTATCTCCCCTGTTGCTGTCTTTGAAACCGGAATGATGGATGTCAAAAACTGGCAGGGAAGCTGGATCAGCGATTCCCGCGATATCAGCCTAAAACCTGCCCCTTATTTCAGGAAAACGTTCAACGTAACCCGAAAAGTCAAATCTGCGCGTTCATACATTGCAGTCGCAGGTCTTTACGAACTTTACATGAACGGCGCTAAGTTAGGCGACCACCGGCTCGACCCTGCGTTTACCCGTTATGATCGCCGGACATTATACCTTTCGCATGATGTGACATCCCAGATTCAACCCGGGGAAAACACCATCGGGGTTATTTTAGGAAATGGATGGTATAACCTTCAGTCCACTGCGGTTTGGTTCTTTGACAAAGCGCCATGGCGTGCCAGGCCAAAGTTCTGTATGGATTTGCGCATCACTTTCGATGATGGTTCTATACAGACAATAAAAAGCGAACCCGATTGGAAGACCTCATTCGGGCCGATCATATTCAACAGCATCTATACCGGTGAGCATTACGATGCAAGGCTCGAACAAACAGGTTGGAATAAGTCCGGGTTTGACGATTCGAAATGGAAGAAAACCATTCCTGTTGCTGCCCCTACACAAAATATTACCTCCCAGGTTCTTTATCCTATCCGGATTACAGATGAGATAACTGCAAAATCCATGACACGCCTCGACAATAATACATGGCTTTTTGATCTTGGCCGGAATATCGCAGGTGTGGCCCGGCTAAAGGTTTCCGGCGAAGCAGGAACTGTGATCCGGATGAAACATGCTGAATGTCTGAATGAAAAGGGTTGGGCCGATCAGTCCAATATGATCAGGCATTATCGCCCGACAGACGAAAGCGATCCGTTCCAGACTGATATCTTCGTTCTTTCAGGGAAAGGAGAGGAATCATTTATGCCACGGTTCAATTATAAAGGGTTTCAGTATGTTGAGGTTTCTTCTGATCAACCTGTTTCGCTCACAAAAGAAAGCCTGACCGGATATTTTATGCACAGTGATGTTCCTGTAACCGGCGCCATCCAATCCTCAAACCCGTTGCTCAATAAAATTTGGTCGGCCACCAATAATTCATATCTGTCGAATTTATATGGATATCCAACCGATTGCCCCCAGCGCGAAAAAAACGGTTGGACCGGAGATGCGCATATCGCCATAGAAACAGGTCTCTATAGTTTCGATGGCATCACTATTTATGAGAAATGGCTTGATGACCACATTGACGAACAACAACCTAACGGAGTTCTTCCTGACATTATACCGACCAGTGGTTGGGGCTATTCCTTGTGGAACGGAGTTGATTGGACCAGCACAATTGCCATCATACCCTGGAATATTTACCTGTTTTATGGCGATGAGCATTTGCTTGAGAAATGCTACGGGAACATTAAACGATATGTTGACCATATCACTGAGATAAGCCCATCAGGCCTTACTGATTGGGGACGGGGCGATTGGGTACCTGTAAAATCTGTTACGCCAAAGGAACTGACTTCTTCTATTTATTATTTTGTGGATGCAACTATTCTGGCCAAAGCTGCCCGGATCCTGAAAAATGAACCTGATTACCAGAAGTACTCCGCATTAGCTTCCCAAATTGCCAAAGCCATCAATGCCAAATATTTGAATCAGGAAACCGGAATTTATGGATCAGGCTTTCAGACCGAACTAAGTGCAGCACTCTTCTGGGGAATAGTTCCTGAAAATTTGAAAGCTAAAGTTGCTGTGACCCTTGCCAATCGGGTGATTGCTGACAACAAGCATCTTAATGTGGGTTTGTTGGGAAGTAAAACCATTTTGAATGCGCTGAGCGAAAATGGTTATGCCGGTTTGGCTTATGAAGTTGCTGTTCAGGAAACTTTTCCATCGTGGGGGTACTGGATTGTACATGGAGCAACCACACTTTTTGAAGACTGGAAGATTGAAGGATCGAAAGACAATTCGAGAAACCATATCATGTTTGGCGAAATTGGGGCATGGATGTATAAAGCCCTGGGTGGTATTTTCCCGGATGAGAAAAATCCGGGATTTAAAAATATAATTCTCAAACCTCAGTTTGTTTCGGGACTCGACCAATTCGAGGCGAAGCATGAAAGCCCTTATGGCACAATTGTTTCTTCCTGGGAAAAAGAAGGGGAAAATGTGGTATATAAAGTTATTGTTCCGGCCAACAGCACTGCAACCCTTTACCTTAAAGGTACTGAGATTCTCGTGAACAACAGAAAATTGTCCGATAACAAGTATATCAAGACAGTAAAAAGTGATAATGGACTTTTTACTCTATATCTGGAGTCCGGAGATTATTTATTTACTGTTTTGAAGTAAATTGAATTCAATTGATAAGGGAAAAATTATTGCTAATTAGTATTTATTCAAATGAAATACCCACGAGAATATTTTCACACCAACCGAATCCGCCAGCTGGCGGATTGGGAGTTCCATATGGCCACTGAAAAACAAAATTGATTCAATAAAACAAATACAATGATATCAGCAATTAATTTAAAACACTGACACCGTAATGGCAAAGCAAAAAATTACAGGTAAACTAATTGTAATCATTCAGGTACTATGTGGGTGTTGTTTGTTCAATTATGGCTGGGGGCAACCAGGATCAATCAATAAAAGTAGGTATGTTGACCCTTTTGTTTGCA
>Ga0265297_10006949_pt1 | contig 16012 bp, 19 predicted proteins | sample Munlanlwell13791_FD_192502 | JGI IMG/M metagenome (GOLD analysis project Ga0265297, IMG submission 192502) | Leachate microbial communities from a municipal landfill in Southern Ontario, Canada - Leachate well 137-91 | ecosystem: Engineered > Solid waste > Landfill > Unclassified | place... | reverse complement strand
GTCAGGCCAGCCCGAAATGTTCCCGCAAAAAAATAATTAGGATAAAAGGAATAAAAGGTATTATATTATCAGTATAAACCTTAAAATTGGGGTAAATTATGCAGAAAATGAAAGCAGTCTCAATCACCCTCATCGGACCCGAAACCTTGTTCAACGGGGAAGAGCAAATCACTATCTCTGATATCGGCGAAATGATCATCGATGAAAAATTCAGAGTTAATGGCATTGTCCATGCAAAAACAATCGAGCAGGAGGGGTAATGCGCGAACCAGAGTTCGAAGTGCCGGTAAAAAAGCATCATATCAATCTTCCCGCCGAATACGACGCCCGGCTTCACATGCTTCAATCTCTCACCAGGAAGGGAAGCCAATCGGGAGCAGTTGCAATCGCAATCGATATCGGTGTGAAGGTTTTAAGGGAGATGGCGGACGAAAACAGGATAGCTTACCTTAATGGTTTTCGATGATCACCGACCTATCCGAACTCAGCTATGTTGACCCGAAGCTTCTTTCAACCCTCTTCGGGCGTTCAAAGTCTGCGGTAAAAACGTGGATAGACAAGGCTCAAGATTCCGGTGTTTCCAATGAGGACGGCACCGTTAATCTGGTAAAATTGATTCAATGGCGGGAAAAGAGCGGAGAGAATTCCGACAGTAAGGCTGAACTTGAGATTGAAAAGTTGAGAAAAGATATTGAACTTCAGGGCCAAAAGATACTTAAAGTTCAGGAAAATTATATCGAACGCTCTCTCTATCACCAGTATATTTCTTCCCTTTTCGTAACGCTTCGCAATTTCTTCGAGAAGATCCCGGCTTACCACAAACAGAAATTTCATATGATTTCAGGAGACGTTGCGGAAAAAAGATTATTCGATTTATTCAAAAACGCTATGGATGAAATAGCCAACGCGCCGGAAAAAACCAATGCCTGATAAGTTCCCCCCGATATCCTACGACTTTCCTATCCCGGAACACGTTCGCAACGCTGCACGGTTTAAGGATAAACCCCTTGCCGATAAGTGGTCAGAAGATAACTGGATTCTGACAAAGGTATATGCTCGTAAAGGAAAATTTCATCCTATTCAGTGGCAACGGTGGGTTATAAACCTGATTTGTACTTGGCGGGTAATTCACATTATTGCGCCGGTCCGAATGGGAAAAACAATGATTTCAGACATAATGAGATCGTACTGTATTGATGTTTACGACATGGGGGGAATGGTTGCCTACCCGACGAAAGAGCTTGTAGAATCGAATTTCAAGACTCGCATCATTCCTTCCCTCACAGAGATTCCGGTTATGAAAAAACACCTTACCGGTAAATCTGATGACCTGACCATAAAAATGATCATCCTAAAAAACTCGATTTGGAATACCGCAAGTGCACAGAATAGAAACGAGTTGGCTCAATACGGGGCACAGTTCTTTCAGGGTGATGAAGTGGCAAAATGGCAGGTGGTACGCTTTGACCCCGATGCTCTTATCGACGGTCGGCAGAAGGATTATACCGGAACAAACGATTATCGAAAGGTATATTCATCTTCTCCGTGGGAAGTGGGGGATATATTATACAAGGCAAGCTACAAGCCAGGATCATTGTTTATGGCTCCTCATGCTCTATGCCCGTGGTGTCATATCGGTTTTGAGTGGTCTGATTACCATATTCGTGAGAATCTCGCCAAGGATTCAAAATTGAGGAAAGACCCTATGAGAGTCAAAGGGATGAAGGAAAAAGCTGTAAGATACGAATGCCCAAACTGCGGGAAAGAGATACCTGAAGAGGCGCGGATGGATATGCTTGAACATACGATATGGGCTGCGCCTAAAATAGAAATCAAAGATTTTGAACAGAAGGCCGACAAAATACTCCCCGATGGAACGGTAATAGAGACAGAGGACCGGAGTAAAAAAGATAGAATATGTGTGAATTGGTCCCGACTTCTTGACTATAACTGGAAATTCTATGAATGTCTTGCCGCCTTCTTTGCTGCTCTGAAAGATCCCAAGCGGATGAGGGCATACACTGCTGAAGATATGGGGCGCTTCCCTAAAAACGAACTTGGCAGGCGTTCAATGGAGTTCGTTGCCGGAAAACGGTTCGGGTATCTTCAGTACGGTCCAGACGCCTTTATACCCGACTGGGTTCACGTTGTGACCTTCACCGCCGACACACAGGACAACGGTTTCTTCTGTACCCGCCGCGGATGGGGAAAGAATATGGAAACATGGCTTTTATGGCACGAGTTCATCGAGGCACCAATGGATGGCGACGCAAAGAACAAAGAAGAGGTTCTTGAGATTGTTCGACCGTTCCTTGAAAAGCCATTGCTTAAAAAGAACGGAACCAGGATGCATACCATTTTCGGACTCATTGACCGAGGGGGACATAGACCGGAGTATGTCGATTACCTTTGCGATCACATTACATGGCTGCACCCCTATGTGGGATTGACAGCTATTGATTATAAAAAGCCCATTATCATGAAAAGCGAATCCGGGAAGTCTCACCCTAAATTGTATGTCGGGCAAACCCGTCTTTTATCCGATCGGGTTGAGGGGCGCATGGGGAGCAAGATATGGCACCTTCCCGACGATGTTACCGATGAGTATTTATCGCAACTGCTCTCCCAATACTACGCCGAAGAGATCGACGAGCACGGACAGGTGAAACGTGATTTTATTTGCCTTCCGAATGACCATTACCGCGACAGCGAGAACCTACAAGAGGGTTGCGCTCTTGTCCTTGAGCTTGAGGACAAGCTGGTATCCGATGATTATATTAAGCGAATTGAGGAAAATACCAGGGACCGGAATAAAGAACAACCTCAAGTAGAACAGAAGAAAGAACCGCAAATACCGGCAATAAATCCACTTCAACGAAACATTCAACCATATAAAAAGCCGTGGCTATCGGCTATAAGGAGGCATTGATGACTGCTAAAGTTGAAATCAATAAGTTTGTTCCTGGAATGGGAATGGTTTTGGAGTATGAAATTTCTATAGAAGTTGATGATAAAGGAATGGACAATGCTGGTAAGATGGAACTAATTGAAGGGATTAAAGAAATAATATCATCAATAAAAGGAGGAAGATAATGTCAAGTAGAGCATTTTTAGAAGAAATAGCTGAACAACTCGGTTGTAATGCTGAAGATGTCGAAATAGTAGATGTCATACAACCACAAGACCAACGATACAAACGTAAGTTGAGAAAAATACTTAATAATTTTAAGGAGGAAACCGATGTCAAAGCGCAACCATAACGGAGTACCGAATATTCCGGTAGCACCGACGATTCCACCTGAACAAAAAAAAGAACCTGAAAAACTTGAAACACTTGTGCGTGGCTTCGTCCTTGCAGTGTCCGATAAAGACGCGCAGAATAAAGTAATCAGTGATCAAATGCGCGACGGATGGGAGCACTATGAATCTGTCCCGATGGGAGGAAATGAGATTTATTTGAGGTTCAGGAGGAAGCAATGAGGGTAAAATGCATAAAAAACATTACCGACCATCACGGGATGATAAATTTTGCTGAGGGCTTACTATATTCGGTATGGATGATAAGCGGTGAGTCGATTTATATTAACAGTAAAACTACGGCAAATATTATTAAAGAAGATACATTTTTTCAACATTTTGAAATTGTAGATGGTCCAATGATGCGATTTTGGTAAAACCAAAAAATCCAATAACTATCAACTAGTTACGGGCTTCGTCTTTCGTATTTTTGTATTATTTTTGCAGATTGAGCAACATCCAGCAACATCCAGCAACATTCCCGTATCATTCAGGCCTGTTCTCCACCGGCCTTTTTTATATCCAAAAATAAAAACATTGATTTTTATCTGAAATATGCTATATTGTAATTAATCGGTATATTTTACCGACAATAAATAATCGGGCAAGTTTCGGAATAATTACCCGAAATATGCAATAAGAGGACCAATGCGCTGGCGCATCAGTGTATTGGTCCTCTTTTTTTGCCCGGAAAGGTGTCTATGGCATTTACTGCAGCACATTTGGCGCAAATAGAGGCAGCAATTATTGCAAGAATGGCGGGGGCTAAAAAAGTAGTCATAGGCGATAAGGAGTTCGAGTTTCCAAATTTGTCAGACCTTATAAAACTAAGGGATCTTGTTCAGGGTGAAGTAAATTCCGCCGCCGATTCAGGTGTAATGAAAATTACCTTCACCGATAAGGCGACGATATGATCGACCGGGTAAAACGATCATTGGCCGAAATAGCGAAGATTTGGGGGAAATCCGTACCGGTTGCACCCGCCCCGCAGTCCCGATCAATGAACATCAGAGATATCATTCAGAAAGAACTTTCCCGCAGAAGTGATCACTACGCAGCCGGGTACACTAACCGGATACGCGATGATTGGCCGACAACGTCATCTATCCCATATACCGACATAAAGCAGCAGTTGAGTACCATTATCGCCCGATCCCGGCGTGAAATCGATAATAACGGAATTGCCAGCGGTATCCGCCGCACCATAGTGAACAACGTATGGGGGGAAGGTCCTATAGTTCAGGCACAGGTGAAACTATCGAATGGGGAAATACAGAAGGGTATCAACGACGAGCTTGAATACGCATGGATGCGACATTCTGAAGAACTGGACGCTACCGGGCAGTCGAACTTTGCCTTGTGGGGGAAAGAGGCGCTGGAAACCATAATCAGTTCCGGGACTGTACTTTTTAATCGTGTTCCGGCTCGAAAGGGTTCCTATCTCAACCTAGCATATCAGATGCTTGAACCGGACATCCTAGACACTTCCAAGGACGATCAGAAAATAACCCAAGATCAGAACAGGCCGGAAAAACAGGTTCTTCACGGAATCGCTATTGATGAGTATTATCGACCCGTTAAATACTGGATCAAAGGAATTAACAACGCAATTTCTGCAGAATACATGAAGCACTTTTACCAGCGAACGCGACCGAATCAGGTTATAGGCGTTCCGTGGCTTCATGCCTCCCTTCCCGATCTTTTTGATTATCGGGAGATCAAAGAGGATTACATGACTAAATTGCGAATTCTTGCGGACATCGCTTTGTGGTCTGATCCTTCCGGGGATGTGTTTTTCAACAACGTTACAAAAAACAGTGATGGTGAGGCACTATGGGAACCGGGGACGTGGATAAAGAGTAAGAACGAGCCGAAGGTTATCCAAGCCGACGGCGACCTTAATACCGCTCTAAAACCGCTTTTGAACCGGGTTCTTCTCGATGCCTGTTGTGGTGTTGGTACATCTTACATGGCAGTATCCCGCGACATGGACGGAGTTAATTTTGCCGCGTCCCGCACCAATCTTAACGAAGACCGGGCAGGGTACAAGGTTCATCGAACCTTTATGGACTTCCAAGTCTGTCAATGGATGTGGAATCAGTTTGTATATCAGTGCGTGATTGAGGGGAAGGTAACGATATCACCCGACAGGTTCCTCGCTGATCCGTACCGGTATACCCGCGTTTCTTTCCAGTTTCCAGCATGGGACTGGGTTGATCCGAAGGCGGACAGTGCAGCGATGGTGAATATGAAGGGCGCTGGCTTGAACAGCCTGAACGACATTTGCAGCAAGCGCGGTATTGATTGGCGTGATTATATCGATCAGGTTGCTACTGAAATCGATTACATAAAAAAGGCTGTTGCCGGTAAGGATGTTACGCCGGAAGAACTCATGGCCTATTTCAAAAATTCAGATGGAGTTGAAGATGCCGAAGAAAGCAAACCTGCAGAATAACACTGCACAGCGAGACGATTACCCGGTTGATCTGATTACCCGTTCGGCGAAGTTGAGCTTTGACGGATCGACGATAAACGAAGAGAAAAGGACCGTTGAGGCAATTATCGCTACCGCAGTACCGGTTACGGTTGTTGATCGTACCCGGTGGGAATTTGTTGATGAGATTCTCGATATTGATGGTATGGATATGCCGGAAAGCAGACAGGTTCCTCTGCTTGATAACCATTCACGATACGAGATTTCAGATATCGTCGGTTCTGCCCGTGAGATACAGAAAAAGGATGGGGTTGCCAGGGGATTAATAAACTTTTCTACCCTATCCGAAGATGCATGGACTCTTGTAAAAGAACGACATCTTACCGACGTATCTGCAGGATATCGTATTTATCCCGACAGCTCAATCTATATCGAAAGGGGATGTGAGGCTGAAATCAAGGGAAGGAAAATAAAAAACAGCGGTGAAAGGACGCTTGTTTACAGAACTAAATGGAAACTTCAGGAAGTGTCGTTGACTCCGATTGGTGCCGACGAAAACGCAAAAATGAGAAACAAGCCGCAAGGCAATGAAATAAATCGAAACGAAAACAACAATTCACAAGGAGTTGATATGCCTGATGAAGTCGCGAAACCGGTAACAGAAGTTCGGACGGAAACCCCGGCCAACCCTGCAATTACGCAGGAAAAGATTGATGAAGCGGCAACGAGAAAAGCGGTTGAGATGGCCGAACGGTCAACAACCGGAAAGAAAAATGTTGCCGATAAAGCCAAACTGATGGGTCTTACCGAAGATGAAGGGCGCTCGGCGATGGAGGGGCTTACCTTCTTCGATAAAGACCACGAACGAACGGCAACGGAAAAACTGTTCGAAATTCAGCGGAAGAAGATCGAAAAGAATGCAGTCCCCGCTTCTGCAATTGAAAGTGTAAGGGTTCACGTTGATGGATTCGACAACTTCCGAAAGGCTGCATCTCTGGCAATTTACCAGACGGCAGGCGGAACGATGACCGATGCGGAACGCGCCGAAGTGAAAAAGACCGCATACGGTGGACTCACCGTCCTTTCTTGTATGCGCGCCTTCCTTGACATGAACGGAGTGCGCGGTGCAGGATGGATGTCACCTATTGCCGTGTACAACAAATGTGTTGATATGCGGCGTTCGTTCGCAATTACCGGAGGGGATCTTGCGAATGTCTTTCTCGATGTCGCGAGCAAGGATATGGCGAGAGGGTACGCCGAAACTCCCGGAGTGCATGAACTTCTTTGCGGACGTGATACCGCGCAGAACTTCTTACCCAAGTATTCAATCAGCGTTTCCAACCTGGGAGACCTTGAGGAATTGAAAACCGGCGAAGGCTTCCCGATGACTTCGATGTCCGATTCGAAGGAAAGCGTACAGCTCAAAATATACGCTCTCGCAATCATCCTTGACTGGAAAGCGATTGTCAACGACAGCCTCGGAGCACTTGTCGGTATGCCTGCACAGCTTGGTGCATCCTGCCGCCGGACCGAAGAGATGTTATTCTGGACATTCTTCTACGGCACCAATATGGTAGGGCCGACAATGGGAGAAGATAGTACCGCAATGTTTACCGCGGGGCATAGGAACTTCATCGGTCGCGGATTGACCGGCGTAGGCGCTCCGACCACTACCACAATCGCCGCGGGGCGCAAGGCAATGATGAGACAGCAACTTCTTGCCCCGGACGGAAGGGCGTCAACGCAGTATATGAACCTTCCCCCGAAGTACATCATCGCCCATACCAATCTCGAAACGGCGATCAAGCAGCGCATTACCTCTTCGTTCGACATTGATTCTTCAGCGACAAGTAATGCCGCAGGAGTACCGAACCTTGATTATATCAGGGGTCTCATTCCGGTTCAGTCGCCCTATCTCGATGCGAAGATGGACGCTGCGACCAACGCTCACAACGGATGGTATCTCATGGCCGATCCGCGACAAGCTCCGGCGATCAACAAGGTATTTCTGTCCGGCATGGAAGCTCCGACGCTTCGCCAGAAGAACTCCGATGTTGCCGAACCGCTCGGAACTATTTACGACATTTACCATGTCGTCAATTTCGGTCAGGTCAATTACCGACCGGTATATGCCAATTACGGAGCGGATCAATAATTAAACGGGCGGGAAACCGCCCCATTTTCATAACGATCAAAAAGGAAAAAATATATGTCGAGAGAAGCATTTCTGGCGAAGCGGATAACAACGCAAGACGCCACCATGAGGTTTACACCGACCGCAGCAGTAACAGCCGGTGAGGTTGTCAAAGTTAATATATCGGCAACTAAATGTATCGCCGGTGTGAGCCTTGAGGCGATTGCCGCCAATGCTACCGGAACTCTGGATATCAAAAACATCTACGATTTCCCTACGGCTTCAGGCCAAACGTGGACAGCGGGAACCGCTGTTTATTGGGATCACGAAGGAAGTAAGGCTATTCCCGTCGCTTCTGTTAATGGTGAAGACGACTTCTGTCTCGGCACCTGTCAGCAGGCAAGGGCAACAACGGACAAGGCTTTCGTAAGAGTAAGATTGAACTTCGGTCCGAGTGAATACACTCGTATTTCGTCAAGTTCAAGTTCAAGTTCAGCATCGTCATAACGGAAGGAAATTAATATGGCAAGAGAAGCATTTCTTGCTGAACGCAGGACCGATCAAGACGCAACGATGCGTTATACGAATGCCACGGGTTCGGCACAGACAGCCGGGGAGGTGGTTAAGATTAACATATCGTCAACTACGGCAATTGCCGGGGTGCTTGAAGAGGATATTGCGAACGGTGAGGTAGGATCGATAGATATTATCAATGTATATGATTTTCCGTGTAGTTCGGCGCAGACTTTCTCATCGGGGGATCAGGTATATTGGAATCATGAGGGAAATAACGCGATACCGGAAGGGAGCGCAAACGGAACCGATGATTACTGTTTGGGTACTTGTATAAAGGCAAGGGCAACTACCGATAAGGCATATGTTCGGGTAGAGCTGAATTCGGGTTCGAGTAAATATATTCGAATATCGACGTCAAGCTCTTCGTCCAGCTCAAGCAGCAGTTCGTCGTCGTCAAGCTCGTCGTCGAGCAGTTCGAGTTCGTCGAGCAGCAGTTCAAGCTCGTCCAGTTCTTCGTCGTCAAGTTCGAGTTCTTCGAGCAGCAGCAGTTCAAGCAGCTCCAGCTCTTCGAGTTCAAGCAGTTCAAGTTCAAGTTCGTCAAGCAGCTCTTCGTCTTCGTCGAGTAGTTCAAGCAGCTCCTCTTCGTCTTCGAGCAGCAGTAGCTCATCGAGTAGTAGTTCGTCAAGTTCGAGCAGTTCGTCAAGTAGTTCGTAAAAACGGAGGCGGGACTTCGGTCCCGCATTATTTATGCAAACAACGTTCGACTCGATCTTTTTCAGTTCAAGCAACATCATGGCGGAACAAATATCCGGTTCTGCCAATGGTGCCGCAAGCACTTCTTTCTATGCTTGTGTTGAACGACACGGATTTGCGGCGTCGAGAATAAAAGGCGGACACGAAAACAATTTTACCCGGTGTACCGTCCATGTTTCGAAAACAGATTGGCCGGTAGTGACAAAGAATAAAGATACCATGACAATTTCCTTTAACGGGTCGCTAGAAGAGTTGAGAGTAACATCAATACTCTACGAGGATCCTTACAGCTACAAGGTGGCATTAGTATGATGTTCCCTACCGTAGCAATAAAAGGAAAGGTCAGATTCGCCGCCGAAGTATCTCACGCGCTTAGTAAGGCACCTGAAAAATTCAGAAGCGGTATTCTCGGATCGTTGCTTACCGAGCGCGACGGGTTTGTCGGGAGTAGTAAAAAAGACGGCGTGTTTACAAAAAAGATAATGAGAAAGAGTAATATTCGAGGCGGTCATTGGCCGCGCAATGTTGCTCGTATCTTCGGCGGACGGGTTGATGAACCGAGTAAAACGGAAATTGACGGAATGCGTCTTGTGATGGGTGTCGGGGAAAGCGGAAGGTCGAAGTATCGACACAAGGCCGGGTACGGGGTGGGAACTTATACCGGAGCACCGTTCCGTGATGTGATGGATTTCTTGAGTACCGGGGGGCCGCTATTCCCGCGCCTAAAAGATTATATGATAATGCCTATTTATCGTAATCTTGAAAACACAAAAAAGGTTGCCCAACAATGGAAGTTCATGAGGGACAACGATCTTCTCGAATGGGTACATGAAGGTGAGAGAATTTATTATTTCAAGAAAAATGGTACTGGGGGTTCGAGTGATCTTTTGTTTATCGGAATAAAAGCCGCAACCGTGAATCAGCAGTATAATTTTTACGGCGATTGGAACCGGCGCTTACCTTCAGTTTACAATCGGGTTCAGAAGAGAATCGACCGGATAACAAACCGTATCAACGGGAGCACTAATGGCTGATTGCATTGATGCACTGATAACTGCCAACATAAAATCGGTTCTTCAAACGGTTTCCGTTGCCAACGGGTACAATACCAATCTCGGAACAGTAGAGGAAAAACGGTCGGAATTTAATTCGTGTGCCGCCGCCGATACATTCACATTGTTGGTAAAGCTGCCTCCGGAATATGATGAAGATTACCAACACACAGAAATTGGATCTCTTGAATTTCTGATACTTTACTTTAACGGAAAAGACGACAGTAAGGGCAACGATCCTATTCAATATACAGACAGGAATGTCGGCGCTGACATTCAAAGGGCTTTGATGGTTGACAGAACTCGCGGCGGATATGCTTTGAATACTAAAGTTACTGGCCTCGGCCATAATATGTTTTATCAACCGAGTCCTCAAGGTTCCGATGTGGGAACGATTGCGACTTGGTTTTTAGTACAAATATTAAGAAGAATAGATGCAGACGATCCTTATCAGATTTAGCATAGGAGAAGAATATGAGCGACAGATTTGTAAGTGCGCTTGAGTGTTTTCTGTTGAGTTTACAGGCGGACAACGAAACGAAGAGAACTAACCTGAACAAAAACAATTTTATCGAAGTCATGGAAGGCTCTACTTCCGATGCCGATATTACCTGCGAAAAGGTGAAGATTGTTTCCGGGGTATTCGATCAGGAGATAGCTGTTCCGAGTACGTACGGAGCTTCTGCCACACTCATATTCCCGATGCGGTCCTTCGGATCAGGAGTCAAACCAGACTACCTGGATTGCTTTGAATGTGCCGACTTCGTTATTACAGAGAATGACGGATTTTACATTGCTACCCCGTCGAGCCTTGGCGGTAAGAGTGCGACGATATGGCATTATGAGGGTAAGGGAGGTACGACCAATGTGCACCAGTTATACAACTGGAAATGCGACTGGAAAATCAGCGGAGAAATGGGGAAGATGGTAAAGCTTGAATTCCCCGGTAAGGGTTCCCACTTTGCCTTTACGACAGCAGCAATGCCAGCGGTAAGCCGTATCAGGTCCGCAGTGCCAACCATGCTTGGAGCAACCATCCTTATTAACGGAGTAACATACAAACTTCTTACCTTCGATATCAGCGGAAATCAGCCGATTGAACAATGCCTTGACGGGACCGCCACATCCGGCCTTGGTGCCGGTGTTGTAACCGACAGGGAAATTGAACTCAATGCAAAGGTCTATATGGACCTTCGTTCAACCACTGATCCGATTGCAGCACTCAAGGCGCAGACTATCGGGGCTGTCCAGATTTATTGGGACAGTTCCGACATGAAGATCGATGCCACTTATTCGCAGATAACTGATGCGAAAAAGTCTGATCAGAATAAAGTAAGATGCTGGGACTTGAAACTTATTCTCACCCGCAATGATTTTCATTTGAGAATCGCCGGGGGGAACTCATCAAGTTCATCGTCATCGAGTTCGAGTTCTTCGAGCAGTAGCAGTTCAAGCAGCTCCAGCTCTTCGAGTTCTTAATTATAATTAAACATTAACCGTCGCGGAGGTTAGTATGTCAATTATTCCAATCTCACCAGATAAAGTTCTCACTCATAAGTGTGATAACGGAGATGAAATTTATTTCCGTTATCTCACCGGAGAATATCGAGCAAAATACCAGGACGTTCAGGACAGTCTTTATGTGAAGGCAAAGACTTTCAAGGAAGAGGCGGAAAAACTTTCTAAAACCACAATCAAAAATATGGGCAAGGAAAACGAATCTATTGATGACGCCACAAAACGAGTTATCATTCCTACCTTGGAACAATTGACGGCAAAGAAGTCGCTTGAACTCGCAAAAGAAAAAGGAATAATCACAGGGGCCGACGAAGACCGGCACATGGCCGAAGTGATAGACCTGTTTTGTACAGGTTGGAAAATTGAAGGTCAGCCAAACCGTGACCCTGGAAAGCGACCATCGGAATATTTTCAGATCACTTCAATGGTTGAACTCATGGGTATTCTTTCTGAACACATTGAAGAGCTTATGGGGTTGACGGTACAAGACCAAAAAAACTGAATGCCGCCGCAATAATACTGTTGAACAAAAACCTTTCGATGGTATTCAGTTGCAGAGAGTGCGGCGAAAACGAAGAGGTAAAAAAGGATAATGGGTGCGAAGTTAATGCGGAAAAAATGGTGTGGGAAACGAATTTTTGTTTCGTTTGTCATGGTACTGATAGCGGGTGTCAGCATTGCGAAGGCAGCGACCACATACCGGTATACAGGTGTCCGCGAGCACTTGCCGGAGAGGTTTGGTGGTTGCTGCCTTTCTTTACTGACTGGCGCTTGTCGAACCGTATCGCATGGCCGGATGGTAAATCGCGGCTGTATCAATATGTCAAACTTGCGGAAGCTTTCGACCTGTTAGACGGATTCGTCTACGAGGAAATGAGTCATGAGCCAAAAGGTACAGGTAATACTTGAAGTAACCAGCCGTGGGATGGACGCCTTCGGCAAGGTAAGTGGTACACTTGACCGCTTTCAAAACAAGGTTACTTCTGTATTTAACAGTATTGTAAACCTTCCGAATATTGTTGCCGGTACACTCGGAACCGGATTAATGGCTTCTTTCGTAAAGGCCGATATGCAGCTTGAGGCTATGGAAAATAGAATGTCGGCAGCGGTTGGAAAGTTCACCGATTCGGCGGAAGAGATGAAATACGTCCGCGCCGAAGCCGACCGTATGGGTTTGAAATTCGTTGACCTCGCTTCCTCATATTCAGGATTCGCAGCGGCAACCACCCGCGCCGGAATATCGATGGAGGAAACCCGTAGAATATTCAAAGATATTTCAGAAACGGCCGTATCGTTGAAGCTTTCCCCGGAGCGCGTAAAGCTTACGTTCATGGCTCTTGAGCAAATGGCAAGTAAGGGCGTAGTGTCTATGGAAGAACTTCGTAGACAATTGGGAGATTCATTCCCTGCAGCAATGGAGATTGGCGCTAAGGCAATGAACATGGGAACGCAGGAGTTCAATAAGCTTGTTGCTTCAGGGAATCTGCTTTCCGCCGATTTTCTGCCAAGGTTTGCCACACAGGTAAAAACTGAACTCGGTGGATCATTCGAAACTTCCGCACATCAACTACAGGCCAATTTAGGAAGGATTACAAACGCCTGGTTTGATCTTAAACAGAGTGTCGGCGATGTTATCAGCGCGGTAGTAAATGAAATGCTTCCGTCTTTAATGGAGAGAATGCAAAAGCTGAAAGACGATATCATTCTACATAAAGACGATATCGCAATGGCATTGAACAAAGTTCCTTACTATTTTGACAAGATACTCGAATCGATTACTGCCCTTGCGAAGTTCGTGTATGATTATAAGGATGCAATTTTTCTTATCGGTATTTCGTTTGCGTTTGCAAAGGCTGTCGTTGCCGTGAACAGCCTACGGATAGCATTTATTTCCCTTGGTCTTGCTTTGTACACAAATCCGATACTTGCCGTTGCCGCTGCCCTTGTTGGCCTTGGTGTAGTAGCTCAACAGACGCAGGGATGGACAAAGAAGTATGCAGAGAATGCAGCATTGCAGGACAAGGCAAAAGAGATCGCTAATCTACAGGAATTATTATCAGTATACGAACAACGAATTGACGATGTAAGGGAATCGACCGACGCCTATACGGGGGCGGTAAAGCAAACCCTCATCCCTAACCAGAAACTTGATGCTGAAATAAAAATTCTTGAAGGAAGGCTTTCTGAATTTGGAATATCGATAGAGGGCGGATTGATTGAGAAGGCCGGTAAGGCGATGGATAAACTTGATGAGCTTACCGGAAAAGTAAGGGCAACCGGAGAAGCGGCAAAAAGTTTTCAAGAGATAATTCCAGTTGCTCCAAAATCTGGAACCAAACAATCAAGGCTAAAAGACGAACGTGATAAAATTAAAACACAAAAGGAACGAACAGAACAATTCGATGCCAATGCGGCATGGCACGATCTTGTAATAAGGGGGAGCGAAGTAACGGCAGAGATTGCAGAAAAAGAAAAAGAGATGCAGGATACCGCAGTTTCCGCATGGCTTGAAGCATCGAGAAAAGGTCAGGATGCGGCTTATGATGTAGCGATAGCTCATGAAACTTCTGCCGAAAGAATGAAAAAAATATGGGAAGATGTAAAGGAAAGCATTGAGAATAGCATGAAGGGTGCCTTCATGACGATGGTGTCGATAGAAGGAACTATGAAGGAAAAGCTTCTCTCGATACTGAATAATTTCTATCAGACGGCAATGGGTTTTTTGTGGGATTATCTCGCAGAATACATCAAGGCAAAAATGACTGAAAGCGCAATCGGGTCAGCTCAATCTACAAAAACAAACGCCGAAAATATTTCCAACGCTGCAACCGGTGGAGTAAAGACGGCCATTGATGCTGGCGGATCGGTTGCGAAGATACCCTACGTGGGAGCCATTCTTGCAGCGGCCGCTATTTCTTCGATACTGGCAATAGTGTACTCTCAAATAAGCAAAGCGAAGGGATACGCGGCCGGAACGAACTACGCTGCACCCGGCCTTGCGTGGGTTGGAGAGAATGGAAGAGAATTGATGCAAATGAAGGGCGGAGAGCGTATATTAAGCAACAGGGATTCAATGAGAGCAATATCCGGTGGAAACATGACTGTCAACCTCACCATAAATGGGAATACAGATAAATCTACAGTCAACTATGCGGTGAATCGTTTGAAGCAGTTTCGAGATGATTATAATAACGCTATCAGGTACAGATATCTTAACCCTGCACTCGCGAGGTAGGAATGAAGATTATTTTCAAAAATTTCCAGAGTCCCGGCGATATCGTAGTTTCTACCGGAGCAATACGTGATCTTAAAAAACAGTATCCTGAATATGATATCAGAATGGATACCGCTTGTGGCGCGGTATGGGAATTGAATCCGCATCTTTCAAACATGAATAACGATGAAGCTGATGCAATTTTCAAATTTGATTACGAAGATATTCACAATTCAGGAAAATCAGGTCGTCATTTTTCTTCTGCATTCCATTTGACGATTGAAAAGCTTTTGAAAATAAGGTTAATTCAGTCTGAAATATGGCCGGAGATATTCTTGTCTGATGCTGAAAAGAAAGAAAGGTTGGTTGATGGTGATTACTGGATTGTGAACGCTGGGTTCAAAGATGACTTTCCGCTGAAGTCATGGGGGCATGAACGATACCAGAAGGTCGTTGATATGCTCAAGGGAAAGGTGAAGTTCGTTCAGGTCGGGGAAGCATCACTTGGACACACCCATATTCCCCTTGATGGTACAATAAACATGATCGGCAAAACGAGTTTGCGGGAATACTTCAGGCTCGCTTATCAATCGCAGGGATCTCTCGGACCGGTATCGATGCACCTACACGTATCAGCAGCATTCAGGAAGCCGTGCGTTATCATCGCCGGTGGAAGAGAGCCTTACCGGTGGGAAGCATACCCCAATCAGCGGTATCTGCACACAAATGGTTTTCTTGCCTGTTGTTCCGGGGATGGATGTTGGAAGAATTTTCTTGAATGGCAGATTGTACCTGAATTGAAGGAAATCTATAAAGATAAGGTATGCGTCAGAATGGAAGGAAGTTCGGCAAAGTGCATGAGCATGATAACGCCGCAACGTGTGGCTGATGAAATTTTAGGATACTATGAAGGGGTATTAAATGGTTAGTTTACATGAGTATCCTTCATATCAAAACTACGTCGATTGCCAGACGAAAAATAATTACAGAAAGCTGAAAAACATTTGGGTTATTGAGGACAATATAAAACTTCTTTCTGAATATGTAATATCAAAAATAACGGAACCCAAAACAGGAATATGCCATGGATCAAG
>Ga0265297_10006948_pt1 | contig 16013 bp, 11 predicted proteins | sample Munlanlwell13791_FD_192502 | JGI IMG/M metagenome (GOLD analysis project Ga0265297, IMG submission 192502) | Leachate microbial communities from a municipal landfill in Southern Ontario, Canada - Leachate well 137-91 | ecosystem: Engineered > Solid waste > Landfill > Unclassified | place... | reverse complement strand
TCCTCCAAAAGAAGCTGTTACGCGGAACAAAACCTTTGATCGCTTAATTTGGTCGGGATTTCTCATAACATACCAAAATATCAATAAAAATGCAGGCGCAAGAAGAGCAAATAAAAAATTAGAAAAAAATCCATATCCTATCACTACGCCGGCCAAGGCGGAAACAAAAATATTTCGACGCCAACCAAAATAACAAAGAGTAATAGCCATCCATACAATCAGCATCATAAACGCGTCCATAGAAGTCGCCGTAAACATCACAACAGCAGGTGTAAAGATAAAAATCTCCAAGAATCTGCGCACTTTCCATTCTGGAAAAAATTTCAACCATAAATAATATAGCGGAATCAAAATACCACCGACAGAAAGAACTAACAAAACCGCCTGTCCTAAAAATCCCACCTCAAATACTTTATGAAAAAAATATAAAACCAGACTGTATCCCGGCGGATGAGTGGATCTATGCAGTGCGTCTTGCGGTATCAGCGTCATATAATTTTCTAAAAAATGCCGGACCGATTGTATTAGCGTAATATTACCGCTGTATTCCCATTTAGTACGGGTAAAGGGATCCATAATACTTTGCCAACCCTCTCGTAGGCCTGCAACACTCAAACAAAATAATACAAAAATCAAATACATCGCTCCTAAAAATTTCCATCTCGGCAAACTCTCAATCTTTTTTCTAAAAATAAAAAATAACAAAAATACCAAACAGGGAAAAATAAACCATAAAAAACCTTGCACCCGGGGAGACGGCAAGCCATAAAAAAGCAATCTGTCCGAAATATATCCTTTGAAAATATAATTTATTGCGTATTTGGCTAACACTATAGAGAACAAGATGCTCACGCTCCAAAAAAATAATTTCCTCGCCATTAACTCTTTCCAAAAATATTTATAATACAGATAAATAAAAATGCCTGTAAAAATTGCAACAAAAACCAAGCCTTGCAATATATAAGGCGCTCTTGCGGCCAAGTCAGGATTAAAAGCATGGCCGCTAACTTTAAAAATCAATCTTATAAATAAATCGTGCATATTGGATTTTCAGGATTGTTTAAATCTTAAAAAATAAAATTCTTAATCACAAAAGCCCTTTTTTTCCAAGTATGCTCTCCTGCCTGTTTTTTTGCCCTTTCGGTCATATCCACAAGCTCTTTCTGACACTTCAGGCTTTCTTCAATTCTTTTCGCCAGAGAATCAACGTCATCAGCTTTAAAAAAAACCACTTCTTCATCTGAAACCACTTCTCTTACGGAAGGCAAATCCGCGGCAATAATCGGAGTGCCTGATGCCATATATTCAAAAAGCTTTAAAGGCGAGGTATAAAGCGCGCCAATCGCCTCTTTGCCTGATGTTGGCATGACCAGAAGATCAGCCGCTTTTAACCAATACGGAATTTTTTGCGGTTCCTGCCAGCCAATAATCCTTAAATTGGGGCCAAGATATTTTTTCCTAAAATTCTCCGTGTCCTCTGCCGTGCCACCGACCAAATAAACCAAAACTTCCGAGGATAAAAATTTTGCCGCTTCTGCAAAGATGTGCGCACCCTTCCATTTGTAAAGATGGCCGGTGTATAAAATTATTTTTTCATTTCGCGGCAAATTTAATTTTGCGCGGCACTCTTCTTTTGAAACCATTATGTTAAATTTTTCAATATCTACAGCATCTCTTGCAATAATAATTTTTTCTTGTGGTACGCCATAATCAGTAAGGCCGTTTTTTATGCCTTCACTTATCACAATCAATCCCTTTGCTTTTTTCCAGGAAATTTTATGAAAAAATAAACCCCGTTTTGGCAAAGTATGAATTTCATAAAATACGGGATACACAAAAAATGGAAAAATTAAGGCCGAAAAAAAATCACGCGTGTAATAAATATCAAATTTTTTGAAAACCAGATATCCGGTCGCACTCAAAACAAAAGTTAGATTCTCCAGCCAAAAAGCCAATCTTTTTAAGAAGTTTAAATGCAAAAAATCAAAACACCAGAGCTTTATGATTTTAAAATTTTGGCCGGCGCCGTAAAAATCAAAAGGATCGGCCAGAATATGATTTTTCCTGTCCGGAACAATTAACGTAATTTTAAAATCATCCACTAACGTCTCGCAGGTTTTCATAATCTGCAAGCCATGCGCTTTCTCCGTAGGAATACGGGCGTTGGTTATATAGGCCAAAGTTTTCATAATTTATATATTTTTTTCCAAATCTGCCAGACAAATAACGCCCAAACAATATTCAAATTATACTCTTTCTGGCTAACATGTTTGTCTAAGATATGTAAACATTCTTGTTTGTTGAATAAATCGTTATCCAAATCTCCAAATGATTCATACACAGCATCTTTCATTTCTTTACGCAACCATTTGGCGGCCGGCGAAAACCAACCGCGTTTTTTTTCTCCACGAATATGCGGCGGCAAATATTTTTCCACCGCATCCCGCCATATTTTTTTCCCTATGGCTTTATTGTCAATTTTCCATTTTGAAGAAACTTTGAAAGCGCATTCCATAAGCCTTAAATCCAAAATCGGTACTCTTTGTTCCAAACCATGCGCCATTGTCATTTTATCAGTTCTTACAAGTGATTCATCCGGAAGCCAAGTTTTCAAATCAAAAAGCATAAATTCCCGAGAAAAATCATTTTTTGCATGAACAAAATTTGTGTTCAAAAAATTTTTAAAGCTTTGGCCGCTATAAACAGCCGGCAAAATAATGCTTTTTATTTTATTTATCTTTTGGGAATTAAATTTGGCAATTATCATCTTCATCGCCGCGGCCTCCATGTTTTTAGGAAGCCACTCTAAATAGTTACCGGCAAGATGCGCATAATAATGTCTCAAATATCCGCCAAAAAGTTCGTCGCCGCCATCGCCGCCAAGAACCACGGCCACCTCTTTTTTTGTTTCACGCGACAAAAGAAAAGTGGGCAGCACTGTCGGATTTGCTACCGGCTCATCCATATGCCAAACAGCCGCCTCCAAAACTTCTGCGGCATCGCGGCCGGACATTAATAATTCATGATGATCGGCGCCATAAAATTTAGCCGTTTCACGCGCCAGTTTAAAATCGGCATTAAACTTTTCCGATTCCTCGAAAATATCAAATCCGATACTGAAAGTTTTTGTTACTTGCGGCGCAAGCTCGCGCGCCATTCCCAAAATAGCCGTAGAATCAATCCCACCGGACAAGAACACTCCCACCGATCGATCTGACACAAGCTGTAAGCACACAGAATCCTTTATTATTTTTTCTATATCAGCTTTTGCTTCGTCATAAGATTCGTATTCTCTAAAATCATTTATTTCCCAATACTTTTTTATGTCCAGTTTATCACCACCAAAAACCAAATACGATCCCGGCAGAAGTTTCCTTATATTTTTAAACATCGTAAATGGCGCTGGTACATAAAGCAAGCGAAAATACAAATTAAAAGCCTCAAAATCAATCTCACGCGGTACACCAGCTTCCAAAATTGCTTTTATTTCAGAAGCAAAAATTAATTCTTTGCCATCAAAATAATAATACAAAGGTTTTACTCCTGCCGGATCACGAGCCAAAAAAAGCTCCTCTTTATTTTTATCCCAAATGGCAAAAGAAAAAATTCCATTAAATTTCTTTAAACAATCTCTCCCCCACTCCATATAAGAATAAATAATAACTTCCGTATCCGTCTGGCTTCTAAATTTATATTTCCCCTCCAATTTACGGCGCAATTCCTGAAAATTATAAATTTCACCATTAAAGGTTATCCAGTACCGACCGTTAGCATCTGACATCGGCTGCGCCCCCGCTTCGCTCAAATCTATAATTGACAATCGCCGATGGCCCAAAGAAATATTTTCTCCAACATAAAATCCGCCGGCGTCAGGACCGCGATGAGCTAATAATGCATTCATCTTTTTAATCAGGCTTTCATCTTTAAAGTTAAATCCAGAAATACCGCACATAATTATGAAATATAAATCTTATTTTTAATATTTTTTCTAATGCGCCAAATATCCAACAACATTAAAAGGGTGTCGTTTAGAATTCTAACGCTGCTTTCTTTTTGATTTTGTAGTTCAACCGGAAAATCTTTATAGAATAAACCATTGATTTTAGTTATTACAAAAAGCTCAATATCAAACGCAAAGCGATTGATCGTAGACTTTTCCGCCACAAGCTTCGCCAATTCTTTTTTCATCACTTTCACGCCGCACTGAGTATCAGAAATATCCGGCAAAACCAAAATTCTTATAATCCAGGAAAAAAATAAGCGACCGCCTTTTCTCAATAGCCCATAATTGGAAAATTTTGAATATTTGTTACCGCGCGAACCAAACAGTAGCGACACACTGGAATTTTCACGCAATTCTTTACACATTGAATTTATAATTTTCAAACCATAAGGAAGATCAGCATCGGTAAACCCAATAAATCTTCCTTGCGCCATTTTAGAACCAGCTTTTAAGGCCTTACCTTTGCCCTGGTTGTTTTCTAAATTAACAATCTCAGTCCGCTCATTATTTTTTAAAAATTCTTCCAGAATTTTTTTAGAGTTATCAGTGCTGCCGTCATTTACCAAAATTAACTCAACGTCTGAATTGGCGCGCAAAAAATCACTTAGTTTTTCCAGGGTGTCTCGCAAAATTTTTTCTCCGTTATAAACCGGCGTGATCAAAGATAGTTCAATCATATTTTTTTATACAAGACATAATGTCCAAATTCATAAATTTTTTGATACGAACCTTCTAAGAGCTCAGATAGACCGTAAATTCCATTCGTTTCTTGAGGGGCAATGGCGATATATTCATAGTAAAGCCCTTCTTTATCTTTTAAACTATCAGTTCCAAAAAATAATTCGGGATTAATTCTCAAGTATTGGTAAATTTGTCTATCTCTCAATGAAAAGGCCGCGCTGGGATTATTAGCGATAAAGACAGAGCTTTCGTAAGGAGTCTCTTCCATTATATAGCTTGTAAGCCTTAATGTCTCATTGGAATCATACAGCCAATTATTTATAACGCTCATTAAATATGCCAACTGAGCAAAAAATGCAATTAAAATTAAAAAAAACACAAACTTTTTTTTAAAAATGGAGAAAAGCGCAACCGGAAAGAACATAAATAGCAATAGATGTGCCGGGAAAAAATATCTGTACCAGCCGGGAGTTTTTAAATACCACAAAAACGTTAAAAATATAAAAACAAATAATATCACTTCCGCTTCTTTGAAATTCTGTTTTTGTCTTACCTTTAAAAAAATAAAAAACAAAAGCGCGAATGCTAAAACCGCAAAATGAATCGGAGTGCTTTCAGTAAAAAACCGTGCAACATTTTTTATTATAGCCTGTCCAAAATTTTCAGCCGCATAAGAATTTGAATAATAACCTATCATTTGCACAATGCCGCTAATTGAGATATTCGGCAAAATAGAAAAAATCCACGCCAGAACCGGAAGCATGGCACCCAGAAAAAGAGTCAAAGTTCTTCGCCAAAAGTTGTCTCTTATCTTCCAATATCTGTAAAGCTCTCCCAAGAATACCGCTGGCACAATTATTAGAAAAAAGGGTTTGGTCGCCATAGACAAGCCAAAAAATAAGCCTGCTAAAAAAAACCGCTTAAAAGAAAAATCTTTATTTAAAAATATTAAACCAAGCAAAAAATAGGCCAGTCCGGGAACTTCGCCCAATACGGCCTTGCCGTTTCCATAAAAAGGCACAAAACTCACAATTAATGCCAATGCCATAATCGCCGCTTCTTTTGAGTACAAATCTTTTGACAGCTTAAAAAAAGCGCCGGCAAATAAAAATATAAAAATAATCATCACTACTCTTGTCCAGAACAAATTAAATCCAAATAACTTTACAAAAAAAGCAACGGGTAAAAGCACGGGGTAGTTTGTTGTTATCAAAAACGGCCTTTGTGCTACAAAGTTGTCTGGAGATACTTCAAGACTATAAACCCCGCTTGTCACCAAGCTCTTTGCAATTCCGATATTTATTCCTTCATCCATCCATGTCGCCGGACTTGAGGACAAGTGCCAAAAACTAAAAACAGCCAAAAGAAAAACCAATAATATCAGAATTATATTTTTTTTATCGGTTAAAAATTCTTTTATAATCATTAACATGCAATCCAATAAATATTAAAATCCCAGCAATTTTTCTTTAAAAACATCAAAGCTTAAAGCTAAGTCAATTATACCATTTAGAATAACAATTCCTGCCGCCAAATAAAGTACTCTTTTTTTCCACCATTCTTTTCCGGCTAAAAAAAATCCAACAAAAATCGCCAAAATCGGATATATCTGAAAACGGTAACGTGTCTCCACAACGGTTGCGAATAATATGAGAGGCGTAATAATTGCGAAAGCAAAAAGATAATATAATTTTTCATTTTTATCCGTAATACTTTTGAGTGTACCCGCCAATCCAAAAATGAATAAAACTATTGAGGCGACAGCTGATGAAAAAACAAAAAGCATTTGCGGAATCCCTGTTTGATAAAACCAAAATCCCATTGGCCGGATAACGCTCCAATATTTATTAACGCGTAGGGCGGTAATTCGCAAAAATTCCAAAGGATGACTCAGTAAAAAGCTTTTGAATTGCCTGATTGATTCATCATTGATTTGGAGTGCAGTATGTGTTTTTTCAAAAATATGCATTTCCGGCGTTGGACCCTGTTCGCCGCTCCCTCCCGGATAATTTCCTATCCAAAAATTATAAGATCCTGCAACGCCCAATGGCATGAACCTGTCATATATCTTGTAATTCCTTGCAGTCCATGGGAAAAATATCGCCGAAATCGTCGCCAAAAAAATAACCGATGCGACTAATGCTCGTTTCCAATGCATTTTTTTAAAAAAATAAAAAATAATAACCGGCAAAAGAAACAGAATTGGCGGCCGGGTAATAATAGCAAGCCCCGAAGTGATGCCTAGCCACAAAGAATTTTTTAATCCCGGCTTTTCAAAAAACACGAAAAACACATAAACCATTAAAATAAACAAAAATAAATAAAGCGTTTCCGACATCAACATTGCCGAAATTTCAATCAAATCCGGATAAAAACTAAAAATCCCCGCGGCAATTAAACCGGCTTTTTCACCAACCGCTCCAGAAATAAGATGGCGGCAAATGTAATACAGTAGACAAGCCGAAACCACATGTAGAATGGCTTGCAATATCCAGACTATTTCATAATGATGCCCAAAAATTTTATAAATTCCCGCTAAAAAAAATTCATAAAAAGGCCCAACGCGGACAATAGCGTAATCATTTTCTAGAGGCATGCCTAAATTCTCCCGATAGCCATTCCCGCTTGCCAAATTCATCGCAATTATATCATAAGCTTTAGCGTCAACTACCGGTTTTATGCGGTAATGAAAAGACCAAAAAATACTTAAGGCAAATCCGCCAAAAACGATAAGAGTTAAAATGTATTTTTTAAACTTATCGGGCATAGAAAAAATTCAAAAGCGCTAAAAAACCTTTAATTTCCTGTTTTAGCTGCTCCAATGACCTTATTTTTGAAATCCGACGCAAAATAATTCGCGGCCGAAAATAGAATATCCAGTGCGCCCGATGGTAATATTCCTCCAATCTTTCCTTGCTTACCTCTGGCATTTCAAAAACCACATTAGACATACTATAATCATTCCAATTGAAACTTTTGATATATCCGTTTTCTTTCGCCCAAACAAACATCTCGGTTCCAGGATAAGGAGTGGCTATATTAAATTGCGCCTCATCAGGATTAAGCCGAAGTGCGAAATCAATGGTTTTTTTCATAGTTTCTTCCGTTTCGCCTTGATTCCCAAACATAAATGATGCCCGAGTTTCAACACCTACACGCCTCGCAGCTTTTACCGCTTTTTCCACTTTATCCAGAGAAATTTTTTTATTTATATTTCTTAAAATTGTTTCATCAGCCGATTCCACGCCAAAAAGAATCAAATGGCAACCCGCCTCTTTCATTATTTTCAAGAGTTCTTCGTCAATATAATCAACACGCGTAAAGCATGACCAAGTTAAATCTATCTTTTCATTCTTTATGATATCACAAAATTCTTGCACTACATCCTTAAATAAAGTAAAGGTATCATCATAGAAAGCAACTTCGCGAATGCCATAATTTTTTTGCAAAATTTTTATTTCATCAATAATATTTCTTGCTGAACGTTTACGAACAATGCCATGAAAAGTGCGGTAGCAAAAAGTACATCTACCAGGACAGCCGCGGGTTGCAAAAAGAATCATTGCCGGAAGACGCTTAACACTTCCAATAGCGGGATAATACTTTTCAATCGGCATTAAATGATATGCCGGCGGAGGTATGGAATCCAAATCCTTAATTAAAGGCCGCATGGGATTTTTAATAATTTTTCCCTCATACTTATAACAAAGGCCTAAAATTTCCACCAGCGGCTTACCAAAAACCAGCTCTGACATAGTTTCCTCGCCTTCATCCTGAACGACATAATCAACATTTTCATTCGCCAAAACCTCGTCCGGAAAAATAGATGGGTGTACACCGCCAAAAACTATTTTTATTGTATGGCTTTTCTTTTTTATCAAAGCGGCAATCGCCAGGCCGTTATTAATAAGCGGCGTGGTGGCAGTAATACCAACAAAATCCATGTCCTTATATTCATCAAGGATTTTGTCCATATCACCCACTGTATATTGACCGGCAGAACAATCAATATAATGGACTTGATGCCCATTGCGTTCCAATACCGCGGCAATATAGCCCAGTCCTAAAGATGGCCATGAACTAGCTACACTTTTCCACAAATTTTTATTTTCTCCAATGACCCAAGGAGGATTTATAAGTAAAACTTTTTTGGGCATATCAATCCTTGAATTTATATTTTAAAAGCGTCCAAATTGCCTGCACTGCGTCGCGCCAATTTATTTTTTTTCCTTCATCTTTATGGCGCGGAAAATATTCTATCGGAATTTCATAGATTTCTATTTTGCGTTTAGCAATTTTTGCGGTTACTTCCGGACAAAACTCAAAACGTTCGCATTTTAAATTAAGATCATTCAATAAATCTGCTTTTATCATTTTATAGCAAGTCGGTTCATCTGTAATTTTAATGCCGTAAAGAATATTGGTTAACCATGTTAAAAAAATCCCACCCATCGCAAAAAAATGGCCGGATTTCCTTTCATTCCAATAATTTTTATGAAGGCGCCTTGAACCATAAACCACGAACACATTGCCTTCGCTAGCCTTTTCCAGCATCTTTTTCAAATCATTCGGGTCATATTCCAAATCGGCATCTTGCACCACAACCCAATCGCCGGAAGCTTGACTAAAACCGGTACGAAGCGCCGCGCCCTTGCCGCGATTCTTTTCGTGATACAGAATCCTATATTTTCCTTCTAAACTTCGCAGAATATCTCTCGTTCCATCAATTGAATAATCGTCAACTATAATTATCTCTTTTTCCGTGCCATCAAAATCAACTCCATCAACTTTAGACAGAATCTGAAGAATCGTGTTTTTTTCATTGTAAACGGGGATAATTATAGAAAGTTTCATAATTATTATAAATTAAAAATTTTGACCTATCTTATCAAATAAATTTCTTAAATCAAAGTTATCCCTTACAATTTCACGAAGATTTAGATACTTTTTGCCTCTATTATTAATAAAATGTTCTATCTTCCGCATCAATTCATTGGAATCATCCAAATTGTTTTTATTAAACCTATGCTCTTCCGGCAGAAAGCTAAAAGCTTCAGAAGAAGTTAAGACCGGAGTCCCGCACGCCATTGCTTCCAGTACGACTTTATCCACACTACCGGTTCCGCTGGTGTGTACCAATAAGTCCGCTTTATTATAGCAAAGCGGCAATTCCTCATATGCAACGCCAGGAACGATTTCCAAAGCCATACCTAAACCATATTTTGCGGCTTGGTTTAAGAGCTTTTCTTTATATTCCTCTCCGGCCTTGTCAATAATAGGCGCTATTATTTCAAACCTAATATTTGTTTCATGAAAATAATTTTTGTTTCTAATGGCCTCAACGCCCATAAAATTATGCATAATCGCTTCATAATTTTTAATTGGTGACATCCTGCCGACTGATAAAATCGTAAAAGCATAATTTTTTTGGACTTCCTGCGGCTTAAACAGTTCCGTATCTATTCCATGCCCAATGATTACAATTTTTTTTCGGTTTTGCAAACGGCAACTCGTTTCATTGGCGGTAAAAATTTTTTTGACGTACTTTTCCGCTAAGCGCAGCTGCCATGGCGTGGCTTTATGAACATACCATAAATAGGCTGGTTTATGCCATAATCTCCACAACCATCCTGCTAAAACTGCATACTCCGGATTCATATGGATAAAAACTGCATTATACTTTTTTCTTAATTTAAAAATTAAGTAATAAAATTTTAAGATTTTTTGTAAACGGTTCATGCCTTTTTCTTTTCCCAGAGAATAAACATCTACATTTTTCGGAAGATCATACTTCCCCGCGCGCAAACAAATAACTTCCAGCGAATCCCAATGTTTTGACATTTCTTGAAGCCACCCATGAAAAAATCCCAAAATCAGATCATTTTTATCTACTGTTTGGGTTATCACCAATATTTTTTTTGGCTTTTCCGGAACTCCTTTTTCTGTTTTGAAAATATTAAAAACCGCTAGACCGACAAAAGTAAAGATATACGGTTCAACCGCAAAACGAAAACGCGAGTAACTTAGAACACCAGCTGCAATGGTAAAATAAAATATCAAAAAAAACATAGCAGACAATAAAAATCTTTGTTCTTTTTTCTTAAATCCATAAAAAATGCCCAACAAAAATAGAGGCACAATAACAAGCCTCACGATTTTGCCTAACCAAAAGGCTACGGCCTCTCCTCCATTGTGCCCAAAAATCAGCCCGACAAGTTCCCGTGGCGTCCATGCCCACGTCTTTTGTAAACGCATGTCTTCAAGACTGGGCCAGATTCTGCCAAAAACTGCCAAATAGCTGTCACCGAAGAAAAAACCCGTAAGCGATATTACATAAACTTTTGCAAATACAAAAGGATGAGAGGCAATATAATGCATTAAATTTTTTTCCAAATTATCCCTATCTTCAATTGAAGAAAAACTGGCATCATTTATCCAGACAGGATTTTCATTCAAATTTTTTGCAATAGCGGCGGCGTAATTACCAAAGGTTGTGGTAGCCGAAGTTGTCATAGTATAAGCGCCAAAAATATTTTTGTTGCGCATTAGCCAAGGCGCTATTGTTGAATAAAAAGAAACCAATATCAACAAAGAAATAAAAAGGAACTTTTTCCACTGAATTTTTCTAAGAATCAAGGCAAACAAATAAATAATCATAAAAACAACCAGCAAATACTCGCCAATCGGCCGCAAGTAAAGAGCGGCGCCGAGACAAAAACCGGAAAAAATGGCAAAGTAGCTGCGTTTATCAATCGCCGCTAACGCAAAAACAAAAGCCGCAAAGACCGCGATAATAAATATATTCTCCGATAATAATTGATTGTTTCTATATATTATTGACGGCTCAAGAACTAAAAATAACGCCGCAATCAAAGCTGCTTTGCGGTTGAATTTTTTTTCCATAAATTTATAAACAAAAAAAGCAAAAACTAAAAATATTATATTTTGCCAAAAAATCACCCAAGCGACTGACGGCTCTACGCTGAAAAACGCGGCGATAAATGCGGAATACCCGGGGGTTCTAAAAATTTCCGGCGTAAAGGGCGGCGATTGCGCGATAGAAAAAATTCCATGCTCCAAAATATTTCTCGCTCCGTTATAGTATTCTATTGAATCTCCATTTTTTGTAATATAAAATCCAGCCTCGCCGAAATTTTTTATAATTATTCCGAAATAGCCCATCCGAAGAACAAGGGCTAAAAACAAAATAATAAAAATCGCTTTATTTTCCCGAAAAAATTGTTTCATATCGCACTCCAAGCCTCTTTTATTTCATTTAAGTATTCTTCTTTATGCAACAATTCTAAAACAGCTAATTTTGCGTTCACGCCCAATCTATCTCGTTGTGCACCGTCTTTTGCCAATTTTACTATCGCATCCTTCAAGGCCTCTTTATCATTTACCGGCACAACCAATCCGGATTCATTATTTTTTATCAATTCTCCGGCCAAACCAACATCCGACATTATGATTGGCAAGCCGAATGTTGCCGCCTCCACTACCGCTCTCCCCCAACCCTCATTAAGAGAAGGGTGAATAAAAATATCAGCGGAGCTATAATAATCTGATAAATTATCTTTATGACCAGCCAACTCCACATCATTTTCAAGCTTAAAGCTTAAAGCTGTAAGCTGTAAGCTCTTTAAGAGATGTCCATCGCCAACAATAATCAATTTAGCTTCGGGAAAATCTTTTTTAATTTCAGAAAAAACTTCAATTAACATCTTATGATTCTTTACCGGCACAAGGTTTCCCACAGCCAAAATAATAGGAAAATTATTTGGATACTTTTTTCTTAAATTATTTTCTCCGACAATCTGTTTTTTTTCTTCCGACAAAATCGGATTTTTAAAAATCTTCGTATCTTTTTTTAAAAAAAACTCTATTGATTTTTTTATTCGTTCGCTCACTGCTCGTACGCTTGTCGCCCTGCGTAAAATAAATTTTCCCAAATAAAATCTGAAGAAATTTATGCAATTTTCTTTTTTCCAATATTTGTTGCCATAAAAATCTCCATGCATTTGAATTTCCAACGGGACTTTAAATTTTTTGGCCAAGCGCCAGCCAATAAAACCGGTTTCAAAAGGATCTTGCGTTGTAATAATCCATTTACCTGCGCCGGATAAAATTTTCTTGCTGGCTCTTATAGCTCTAAAAACTGCCATAAATCTAAAGTTTGTCCCGACCGAATAGGCAAAGACATTTTCCGATATCTTGACCCGATTACCTTTTCCATTCAAAACTAAAATATGGAGTTCCTCGCAAATTGATCCATAGTCGGCCATCCTGCGAAAAGATGCTGAATCCGGCTCTAAAATAGAAGCATCTATGCTTATCATTAAAACCTTCATATTTTGTTTCTAAAATATTCAATCGTCTTCAGTAAGCCTTGCGTCAAATCAATTTCCGGACGCCACTCAAGTTTTTCCATTGCTAAAGATATGTCCGGTTTTCTTTTCCGAGGGTCATCTTGCGGCAAAGGATTAAACACAATTTTTGACTTGGATCCCGTAAGCTCAATAATCTTTTGCGCAATATCAAAAATTTTAAGCTCCGTCGGGTTTCCAAAATTAACCGGACCGGTAAAATCCTCCGACATCATCAGCTTATAAAGACCGCGCACCGTATCCGAAACATAACAAAACGACCTTGTCTGTTCGCCTTTGCCATAAACGGTAATATCAAAATTATTCAAAGCCTGAGTTATAAAATTGGAAACAACTCGACCGTCATTACTTGCCATTCCGGGACCATAGGTATTAAATATCCGCGCCACTCTGATTTCCACGTTATTTTGGCGATGAAAATCAAAAAACAAAGTCTCCGCCACTCTTTTTCCTTCATCATAACAGGCGCGCGGACCAATGGTATTAACATTTCCTTTATAACTTTCTTTTTGCGGATGTTCCAGCGGATCGCCGTATATTTCCGAAGTTGAAGCTTGAAGAATCCTGGCTTTATATTGGTGCGCCAAATTTAACAAATTTATTACCCCGATAGTATTTGTTTTCACAGTATGGACTGGATTGGTCTGATAATGAACCGGGGAAGCCGGGCAAGCCAAATTAAAAATACAATCTATTTTTTTATCAATAATAAGAGGTAAAATTATATCGTGTTCTATGAGTTCAAAGTTTTGGTTTTCCAAAAGATCGGAAACATTAGCCTTGCTACCGGTTGAAAAATTGTCAACGCAAATAACACTATACCCTTTGTCTAAAAGGTACCTTGAAAGGTGAGTTCCTATAAAACCCGCTCCTCCGGTAATAAGAGCTGTTTTCATATTGCTTCAATATTATTAATAATACAATTTTTATAATATAAGAAATACTGAAAAAAAACAAGCCATATCACCTATAAATTTATATAAATTTAGATAAATTATACAGAAAAAATCTTTATTTTTTAAAAAAATTATGTTAAAATTTAACATAGGTTTAATTTAATTTAAGTATAAATCATCAAAATTACATTATTTGTATAAATATAATCGTTATGTTAATATATTTAAAAATAAACAGTAAAAAATAAATAATATGTTTTTGCCGAATGCAACAAATGAAGAATTGAAACAATCAGTTAAAAAATGGTGGAATAAAAATCCTTTTATTTACGATATGCATTCGGGCGTAGCAAAAAATGAAGAACCGGAATTAGACTGGATATTTTTTAGGAATACCGACCAAAAAACTATAAAATGGATGAGCCCTTGGGCGCATTCACGCTATCCCTTGCTGGGAAATTTAATTAACTATAAGGAATTAAAAGATAAAAAGGTTTTAGATATAGCCGTGGGCAGCGGATGGACAACCGAGCAATTTTGCCATTTCGGAGCAAATGTAGATGCAATAGATCTTACTCCTAAGGCAGTAGAAATGACAAAAAAGAGGCTGTCGCTTAATCATCTTGAAGCAAACGTAATAGAGGCCGATCAAGAAAATTTGCCTTTTCCTGATAATACATTTGATTATGTTCTAGCTTGGGGCTGTTTAATGCATAGTCCTAATACACAAAAGGCTATTGATGAAATTTATAGAGTTTTGAAACCGGGTGGAAAAACCGGAGCAATGATGTATAATAAAAATTCTCTGCATTGGAAATATTTTATTTGGTTTGGCAAGGGCATATTAAAATTAAAATTATTAAAATATTCAGAACAAGAACTCTCTAACCGTTATACTGATGGCTATATTGTTGGCGGAAATATGCTGACAAAATTTTACACTTCGGACGAAATACGAGAAATGTATAAAAAATTTCCAAATATAAAAATTGATATTTATGACGGCGACAAAATGATGGATTTCTTTCCGCACAGGTTGTTGCCATTGGGAAAATTATTGCCTCTTTCCGCAAAAAAATGGTTTTCCAAAAAATTTGGTCAAACCCTCTGGATAGAAGCTGTAAAATAGACTTCAATTAAAAAGCGATGTGTGGTTAACATCGCTTGCTCTCTTATAAAAAGAGGCTTATTGGGAAGACCAAACTGACTTACTAATCACAGTCCATAGCGTGTATCGGGATAGTCAACTGAGTACACAGATTGCGCGGATCGCAAGCCTTGACCGTCACTTGATAGTCGCCAGCAGTCAAAGAGCCGGCAGGGCAAGTCAATATACCTCCTGAAATAGTACATCCTGATGGCAAAGGCGGCGTAGAACTGAAAGTCCAAGTCAAGACATCATTGTCCGGATCAGTTGCGCTGAAAGTCACAGTAAACGGCGTAGGGGATGTTAGTAATTCTATATTTTTACTATATCCATACCAGCGTAGTGAGCTGTCGCCGTTATTTGGAGTTTGAAAGCCGTATAGATATCGCCACTTCGTTGTTGTTCCGTACCCGGAAACTGAAAGAGTGCTTAAAAGGATTGTTCTTCCTGAATCGGAATATATTTTTAAGTTTGCCATATCATTGCCAGCAATTCTAGTTAATGTCAGATAATACGGAACGCCAATTGAGCCTGTCCAAGATTGTTCAACTAAATAATTACCTCTCATAAGATGGATCGCTCGCTCGGGGTATCCACCGTCACCACCCATAAGAACAGTTAAATCAGTTGAGCTTCTTCCATTCATTCCGCCGATTTGATTTTCCAAACCAAGCAAAGTAGGAGACATATACCAGATATTAGCATTAGCTTGAATTTCAAAATTGATATTTAGTTCATTAAAATAATTGGCACCAAAATCTTTGTAAACCCAAACATCTTCATTTCCTTGAACTCCCACGGCTAGAATTTCCGTGGCCGTAACAGTCAAATGATTGTTATCATCTTTTTTGGTATAGGTGGTAACATCTTCAATTCCGCCACCCGAAGGCGCAGAAGTG
>Ga0265297_10006947_pt1 | contig 16017 bp, 16 predicted proteins | sample Munlanlwell13791_FD_192502 | JGI IMG/M metagenome (GOLD analysis project Ga0265297, IMG submission 192502) | Leachate microbial communities from a municipal landfill in Southern Ontario, Canada - Leachate well 137-91 | ecosystem: Engineered > Solid waste > Landfill > Unclassified | place... | reverse complement strand
ATTGTCGCCGTATAAGCTTGTCTCGCGGGAATTCCGTACAGAAGGCTCTGTTATTGATCTGGGCAAGGGGGTAAAACTTGGCTCTAAAAAAATCGTGGTAATGGCAGGTCCATGCGCCGTAGAAAGCAGGGATGCCCTTTTTGATATTGCCAGGGAGGTTAAAAGAACGGGCGTTAACGTATTGCGCGGAGGGGCATTCAAGCCGCGCTCTTCACCTTATAGTTTTCAGGGGCTTGGGGAAGAAGGCTTGAAGTACCTGCGTGAGGTGACGGATGAGCTGGATATGCTTGTTGTTACCGAAGTGATGGATCCCCGTAACGTAGGGCTGGTAGCGCGCTATACGGATGTCCTGCAGATAGGGGCGCGCAATATGCAGAATTTTGACCTCTTGCGCGAGGTGGGTTCCACCAAAAAGCCCGTGCTTCTGAAGCGCGGCCTTTCCTGCACCATAAAAGAGCTTTTGATGTCCGCAGAGTATATATTGTCCGGAGGAAACTTTAACGTTATCCTCTGCGAGCGGGGTATACGCACCTTTGAGGATTACACCCGCAATACCCTGGATGTCAGCTCTGTACCGGCGGTAAAGCAGCTTTCGCATCTGCCGATTATTGTGGACCCTAGCCATGCGGCAGGCAGGTGGGGATTGGTCGCTCCGCTTTCAAAGGCAGGCGTTGCTGCCGGTGCCGACGGGCTGATTATCGAAGTGCATACTCATCCGGAAGACGCTCTTTCCGACGGGGCACAGTCGCTGTTGCCAGCCAATTTCGCAGTGCTTATGAAAGAGCTTAAAGTCCTGGCACAGGCAATCGGCAGAGACATCTAGCAAACAAAGCAGAAACACTTTCCGACCCAATCGGGAAACGTTTTCCGGTTCAAAGCGGAAAGTGTTTCTCGTCAATGATAAAGGGGAATCTTGATGCGTTTGTTTAAAGAAGTAGCGATAATCGGTCCGGGGCTAATCGGCGGCTCAATCGCCTTAGCCATTAAAGAGAAAAAAATATCCCTGCGGGTAACAGCGGTGAGCAGGCATAAAAAGACAATTGACCTTGCCAGGAAACTCAAGGCCATAGATAGCGGTTCGCGCAGTCTGAGTATTGTCAAAAGCGCCGACCTCCTGATTCTGGCTGTTCCTGTGGAAACCATCCTTAGATTAGCCGATGCCCTAAAAGGTTTGCTGCCTCAAGACTGTATTGTCGTAGATGTAGGCAGCTCCAAGAAGAAGATCGTCGCCAAGCTCCAGAGGCTATTCCCATTTTATATCGGCGCGCATCCTCTGGCCGGCTCCCAGAATCAGGGGATTAAGAACGCCAGGGCCGATATGTTCAAAGGTTCGTTATGCGTATTGACCCCAACTGCCAGGACTAAGCCCGTTGTTTTGGATAAGGTATCCCGGATGTGGAAGATGTTTGGCGCTAGGGTGGCATTGTTAAGCCCTAAAGAGCACGACAGGATACTGGCGATGGTCAGCCACCTGCCTCATTGCGTTTCATTCGCTCTTATGGCTGCCTTGCCGAAAGGGCATCTGAAGTACGCTTCAAGCGGCCTTCGGGATACGACCAGGATTGCCGGTTCTGATGCGGGTCTCTGGGTAGATATTTTTTTGAGTAACCGCGAGAATATGCTTAAAGCTATTGCGGTTTTTCAGAAGAAATTGGAAGCCGTAAAAAAAGCTATCCGCAGCAAAGACCGCGCCGTCCTGATCAGGAGATTAACGCAGTCTAACAGGAAGAGGCGTTTATTGGCGGGGGACGCTTAGGATGATTATTGCCATTGACGGCCCGGCAGGGGCGGGCAAGAGCACTGTAGCTAAAATCCTGGCTGAGAAGCTGGGATTTCTTTATATCGATACCGGAGCGATGTACCGGGCAATTACCCTTAAGGCGATTGAGCAGAAAATTGACGTCAATAACAGCGCATTGCTTGTCAAGATGGCCCGGGAGACAACCATTGACCTGGCAGGGGAAAAAGGCGCCTTAAAGGTTTACATGGACGGCCGCGATGTCACCAGACAAATAAGGGAGCCCCGCGTTACCAGGTTTGTCTCGGATGTCGCTAAGATAAAAGGCGTGCGCGAGGTAATGCTGAAGCTGCAGCGCAGCCTCGGGCGCAAAGCCGACAGCGTCCTGGAGGGCCGCGATATCGGGACGGTGGTATTCCCGGGCGCCGATAAAAAATTCTATCTCGACGCCAAATTTGACGTGCGGGTAGACCGGCGCTACAAAGAATTGAAAGAGACATGCAGCCGGATTAATCCCGAGGATGTAGCCGGTGATTTGCATAACCGCGATACCATTGATTCCAACCGTGAATTCGCCCCCCTCAGAAAGGCCGAAGACGCCGTCTATATCGATACTACCTCCCTGGGAATCGCAGAGGTGGTAGAATCCGTATTAGGGCATATTAATTAATTCGCTAATCCGTAATTTCTCCATCATCGCCCATATCGACCACGGCAAGTCTACTCTCGCCGACCGCATCCTGGAGCTTACGGGCGCAGTGGACAAAAAGCACCTTAAAGACCAGCTCCTCGATGATATGGAGCTAGAGCGCGAGCGCGGCATCACCATCAAGGCCTCGATGGTCAGGTTGAATTATGCCGCCAACAACGGCAGCGAATACGTCCTTAACCTCATTGATACCCCGGGCCACGTGGACTTTACCTACGAGGTATCCAAGTCGCTGGCTGCCTGCGAAGGAGCGCTTTTGGTAATTGATGCCTCTCAAGGGATCGAGGCCCAGACCGTGGCGAATTATTACCTCGCCCGCAACAATAAGCTCGACATCATACCGGTAATCAATAAGATTGACCTTAGTTGTATCGATATTCCCCGCGTGAAGAGGCAGATTACCTCGGTCCTGGGGTTTAAGGATGATGATATAATTATGGCTTCGGCTAAAGAGGGCACAGGCGTAGGGGAGATATTGGAGCGCATCGTCAAGGGCGTGCGGCCCCCTTCGGGAGAGTCCGGCAACCCACTGAAGGCGCTGGTTTTTGATTCCCGTTACGATACCTTTAAAGGGGTGGTGGTTTTTGTAAGGGTTTTTGACGGAATACTCAAGGCGGATACCGCCATCAAGCTGCTGCATTCCAACCAGGTTTATAAGATTGAGGAACTCGGGGTATTAAAGGATTTAAAATACGCTCCCGTGGAGTCCCTTTCCTGCGGCGAGGCAGGCTATTTAACCGCAAATATCCGCAATCCGCGCGAGATTATCGTCGGCGATACCCTGACCGACGTTAAGAACCCATGTCTGGAGACCCTCCCCGGCTATCGCAGCATAAAGCCCCTGGTATTCTGCGGGATATATCCGGTGAATGCCGGGGATTTTCCTTCTCTGCGCGATGCCATGGATAAGCTGAAGCTATCCGATGCCTCTTTTATATTTGAGCCGGAGAATTCCCAGTCCTTCGGGATGGGGTTTCGTTGCGGTTTCTTAGGACTTCTGCATATGGAGATTGTCCAGGAGCGCCTGGAACGCGAATACAACCTTAACCTTATCCTTACCGTTCCCAACGTCGTCTACCGGATAAAGAAAAGGGACGGCGGTTTTTTAGAGGTGGATATGCCTGCCAGGCTCCCTGCCGCAGGAGAGATAGAGGAAGCGGAGGAGCCTTATGTGAAACTGCTGATGATTGTGCCCATTGAAAATATCGAGGCGGTCTGCGAGCTCGCAAAGTCCCGCCGCGGCCTATTCTCGTCGCAGGAGTATATGGGCGAGGACAGGGTTAAGGTTATCTTTGATATCCCTCTTTCGGAGATTATAGTGGATTTCTATGACCGCCTGAAATCTGTCACCCGCGGCTACGGTTCCCTGGATTATGAATTTGAGGACTATTTGCCCACCAGGATTGTAAAGCTGGATATTCTTTTAAACGGCAGGGTCTGCGACGCATTCTCCTCGTTAATCTACAAGGATAAGGCGATGAGCAGGGCGCGCCTGCTCGTAAATCGCCTCAAAGAGCTTATCCCGCGGCAGCTGTTTGAGATTACAATTCAGGCAGCGGTGGGGACGCAGATTTTAGCCTCGGAGAGGGTGCGGGCATTAGGAAAGCATACCACCAGCAGGTGCTCGGGAGGCGATATCACGCGCAAGCGCAAGCTATGGGAAAACCAGAAACAGGGCAAGAGACGGCTTAAGCAATTCGGAAAGGTCGAGATCCCTCAGGAGGCATTCTTGGAGGTGCTAAAAATATGAGAGATAAAAAACTGCAACCCGCGGCAACAGGAGCAATTACGAAGAAATCAGCAATAAGGGAATGGGTTGAGGCGATTATCGTCGCAGCTGTCCTGGCGATGATTATCAAGATTTTCGTGGTGGAGGCATTTAAGATCCCTAGCGGTTCCATGCGCCCGACGCTCATCGAGGGAGACCTTATACTGGTGAATAAGTTTATTTACGGCGCCAGGCTTCCTTTTACGGATATCCACCTGCCGGCTTTCAGGCAGCCCAGGAGGGGGGAGGTAATAGTTTTTATTTACCCGTATAACCCCAAGAAGGATTTTATAAAGAGGCTGGTTGCGGTCGAAGGCGAGACAGTGGAGATTAAAAACGGCACAATCTATGTCAACGATAAGCCTTTTCTGGATGCGCCTTTTAGCCAGAGGTATTATTATAACCGCGGAGAGTTCGCGCGGGAAGGCCAGAAGATTACGGTCCCCAAGGACAGTTTTTTTGTGCTGGGGGATAATTCCGCTTCTTCGCAGGACAGCAGGTACTGGGGGTTTGTCCCGAAGCGCAACCTTCTTGGCCGGGCCATGGTTATCTATTGGCCCCCGTGGCGCATCAGGGCAATCAAATGAACGATGAATTTCGCCAATAAGATATCTACCTTCAGGATATTAAGCGTCCCTTTCTTCATCGCAAGCCTCTTGTATTACCGCCCCGGGCAAAGGGAGTATATGCGCCTGGTAGCGCTGGGTATATTTATCGTCGCAGCCCTATCGGACGCGGTGGACGGCTACATTGCCAGGAGGAGCGGGCAGAATTCCAGGGCCGGGTTGGTGCTGGACCCGCTTGGGGATAAGATGCTCCTGATGAGCGCGTTTATCTGCCTTACTTTTATCAGGGAATTTGCCATCCGTTTTCCGTTTTGGGTCACCTTTATCATCCTTACCCGCGATATCCTGATAATTTTAGGCGCTGTGGTGGTTTATATCGTAAAGCAGGAAATTAATGTGATGCCTACCCGCTGGGGAAAGCTCACCACTACCTTTCAGATGCTGGCAGTATCTTTTGTATTACTGCAGGTGTCAATGAATGTCTCGCAGTTCCTGTGGTGGCTGGCGGTATTTTTTACTGTCGTCTCCGGGGCAGATTATATCAATAGGGGGTTTAAGGCGCTGTATGCTTTGGATAATTCCCGCAACAGCCATTAGTTATCTCCTGGGTTCCATACCTAATGCCTATATCTTCGGCAGGGTGCTTGGAGGCGTCGATATCCGCAAGGTAGGCTCGGGCAATGTAGGCGCAACCAATGCCTTGAGGGTTTTAGGGAAGGGGGCCGGGGTTGCCGTCCTCCTGTTGGATATCCTCAAAGGATTTCTGGCCGTAATCTTATTGGGCGCTATTTTTGGCCCAAGGATAACTTTGGTTTCAAGTGAATCATTAAGAATAGTCTTGGGTGTAGCATGTATCCTGGGGCACAACTGGCCTGTGTTTTTAGGGTTTAAGGGGGGCAAGGGGATCGCTACTACCCTGGGCGTGATGATTGGTTTGGCTGCGGGGATTAGCGGGTTAAGAGCGGTATTGTTAGTTTTATTACTGACGTGGCTGGCGGTTTTTCTGTTAGCAAAGATAGTTTCTCTGGCATCTATTGTTACGGCAGTTGCCTTGCCGCTGTATTTAATTTTATTTAAGCTCCCTGTAAGCCTTATCGTGCTGGGGATAGTTTTGTCCATCCTGGTAATCTGGCGCCATAAAGCCAACCTTATCCGTCTTCTGCAAGGAAAAGAACCGCGCCTGCAATTCAGAAAAACTCAATAAGAAAAAATAGAAAGCGTTTTCTTTTTTGGGCCAAATAGCCTTGAAATGGCCTTTGAGAGGGGCTATACTTTTGGTAGAGAGAAAAAAGATTTTTTTATGGGTTGTTTATAAATAATTTTTAAAAGTATTTAATAAATCAAAGCACCATTAGAGTGACAGGCGCAAGATGGACGAAAACTACGATGTCTCAAAAGACAGAAGAGAGTTTTCCCGTTTCTCGGTAGAGTTGCGCCTGAGGTTCTTTGATACCGTTAATAACAAAGCAGGGGAAGCTCAAACCAACGACATCAGCGCCAAGGGGATAGGCATTTTCACCAGCGAGAATATACCTGCCGAAAGCAAGCTTGAGATGTGGCTTGAGGTCCCGTATAAAGAAGAACCCATCTGCATAAAAGGAAAGGTTGTCTGGTCCAAGGCCGTAGATAATAATAAGTACCGCGTAGGCATAAGCCTTGACCGGACGGATTTAGTGGGCGTGTCTCATATACTGCGTTCCATCTACGGCGAGGATTGGCTCTAAATTGACAATTTGGTCGTAAAGGGCTAACCCGCGATAAAATCGCGGGGGCGCAAAGCTCATAGGATCCCTAGGCCCTCTTTTAAGGAAGTCAGAGATAATAACCAGCCACGAAGAGGGAAGGGGTAGCCGGGTTGCCGATGAACAAGGAGGAATTTATAACTATAGTGCAACCCGGCTTGTTTTTTGGGGCGTTCATTGCGATGAGAGGGGCTTAAAGATGAGAGAGATGGTATTCCGCAACTTAAAATCAGGAGGCCGCAGGATTATTGCGACGACCGAAACAGGCGAGAGGGAGGGCGTGCACAGCTCTATCCGGCGCCACTTTATATATATCGTCAAGGAAGTCGCGGATACCTACAGGCAACCCGAGCCTTCAGTGCATATCTTAAAAGAGCATAATAGCCGCAGGCAGATAGAGCGGTTTTGCTGCAGGCTTAAAAATAGCGTATATGCGAAGTATAATGGCAAGCTGTATTTGATATTATTTATGCATTCTTTAAGCATAACCCTTACTGCTGCCACGGAAGGGCTGGCCCAATGCAACTAAGGGGTAAAATATTTCTTGACATATAAAAGGTAATACGGTATACTTTATAAAAGTATTTAATATATAGCTTTAGAAACACATTTGGTCCGGAGTCCTGGTTACGGAGGCAATCAGGACAGCCACGTGTAACATTTAACCGGATTGACGAATGGGGTCAATCCGGTTTTTTATTTTTTAACCAGTCAACATAGAAAGGAGGTGAAAAATGAGAAAATTAAGCATAGCAGTGATGACGATAGGATTAGTCTTATCAGTAGCGGCAGCGGCGTACGCCGAGTCTTACGCCAATATCGGCGTTACAGCGCAGGTCCCGAATAATTCTCCCCAGCTTAGCGTGGTCATTAAGGAGCTGACCAGCGAAGGCCAGGAGCCTTGGACCGGCACTACGGTCACGGCAATGGATTTCGGGGAGCTCACGCATACTAATGCTGATGAAACTGACGCAGGGGTGTGGTTTAGCCAGAAATACTTCTGCGTGTTTATCTTTACCACCAGTTACGGCAACAAGTATGAAGTGAGGAGCACCTGCACCGGCCTAAGTAGCGGAGCCAATACCCTGCCAGGAGGCAGTTTTATGCTTACGCCAGGGTATGCCAAGGATGATGAGTGGTCTAAGGGCAATGCCCAGGGCGAGATGCCTACGGATGCCGTGTTGGGCGATGTTTCTTCTGCGGTAAAGACAGACCAGTTGGTTTATCGCAGCGAGGTTGCGGCTACGAATAGGATTATCCGCGCCTTTTACAGCTTGCCCGGTTATAAGTCCGGAGGAGCCGATCCTTACGATGGCTACGAGCCGATTAAATTGGACCAGCCTGCCGGTACTTATTCCGGTACGGTGACCATCAGCATCGCGGCGATTTAACGGCAAGGGGCTTGGGCGCTGGAAAATAATTATTGCAGTAACGCATAAATAGCGATAGAATATTTCTATCTTTTTGTTTACGATAGGAAGAGTTTTTTCGTGTTGCTCTTAGGAGAGGTCATGCTCAATGGTGGTTAAGATTTTAGGGAGGATATTTATCGCATGCGCAGTTTTTACCATTTTCTTTACGCCGCCGGCTGCTTGGTCGGTTGAAATTCCCCAGGTTGAGCCTGCAAAAATACGCCTTGTCATCCCTCCCGGAAAATCCAAAAGCGGCAGCGTCAAGATATACAACCTTTCCGATAGCCCTAAGAGTATCAAGGTTTATCTGGAGGATTGGTCATATCTGCCTGTCTGTGACGGCACCAAGGATTTTAAGCCTGCCGGAACTACCCCTTTATCAGCAGCAAATTGGATTACATTTCTGCCTTCGGAATTCACCATACCTGCTTACGGCAAGCAGCTGGTAAACTATACGGTCAAGGTCCCTGCGGATGCCAAGGGCGGGCATTACGCTGTTTTATTTTTTCAAAATTACCTGGATGAGCAGCAAAAAACCGGAGAGGGCGTTAACGTCAATGTAGCTGTGCGGGTGGCGTCGCTCTTTTATATTGAGCCGGAAGGCACAATCAACCGCAAGGCGGATATCGAGAATCTCAAGTTAGAGCATAAGCCTGATAAGTGGAATATAAGCGCCAAGCTTACCAATTCCGGAAATACGGATATCAGCACCAAGGGGACTTTCTTTTTGATTGATAGAAAAGGTATGGTATATGCAAGAGGGGAATTTAGCGACCTCTACACTTTTCCAGGGGATAGCGCAGAACTTGTTGCCGATTGGAAGAGCGCCATACCTGACGGAAGCTACGACCTGGTGATGACTATTGACATCGGCAAGGCCATAGAAGAGGCGGGATTAGGCAAGGTGCCGGCCTTGACAAAAGAATCCGTTGTAACCATATCAAATGGCGGGACAACGGTAATATTGGGAGATAATCCAGGATAATAAGGTTTAAAATCCGGCGCACCTGCTTATAAAACAGGTGAGCCACGGTAAGAAATCTTAAGCCGGATTAGCCAGGGGGTTATAACTATGGGTCTAATCCGGATTTTTTATCTTAACTTACGCAGGCGCTTAGAGATAAAAACATTTGACAAAGTCTTTAATTCGTTATAGAATTGTCCCATAGTAAGGAGCAGGCAGTATGCGTGAAAAGAAGAAGATAGCTTTATTTCTGGCAGGGATGGCCTTAGGGGGTTTGGCTTTGTTCCCCCGGCTTTCCTATGCGGAGTTTTCCTTGTCTGTGCGGCCTTATGCCGGAGGGTATGAATTAAGATACGACAGGATGAATGTTGCGGAAGGCCGCGTCAACAGGGAGGTCACGGTCACGATAAATTCGAGTATCGGCAAGCAATACCGCTTATTGCAGACCTTTGTGCAGCCCCTGACTAATAATGACGGAGGTCGTATCCCCACAAAGGACTTTTTAGTTTACGCTATCCGCGGCTCAAACAGATACGGGACGATGAACGTCATCCAGGAGGCCCCGCTTTATATGGACCGCCAGTTGCTTTATACTTCAGATACCAGCGGTTCCTCCGATTCATTTGTGCTGGTTTATGGCTTAATTCCGTCTTCGGATTTTGCGCCCGGCTATTACCGCGGCAGGCTGGCTTTTATCCTGGAGCCTATTGACCGCTCAACCAACCAGCAGATGGTGAATGTGATACTTGATGTCTCCGCGCAGATTGAAGTCAATTCCAGCGTGGAGATTAAGACTGCAACCGGCAGCAAGGATATTATACTAAAAGCAGGTGAGCCTTTAGCGAGTTCTTCTGAAATCCTCTTTAACATCAAAGGGCGCTTCGGCAAGCAGTTCAGGATCCTGCAGCTCGCAGAGCAGCCGGTTTCCACAAACGGCAACAGGCTGGATTGGAAGGCAGTGACGTTTTCCGGAAGCGGCGCCTCAAAAGGCACGGTAATCAACGTTACTACTCCGCTATCGGCAATGCAGCAGCCGGTTTACAATTCTTCAGTCGGAGGGGACGCAGACAGTTTTACTTTAACCTACGGGCTGGGGGATATCTCCGGCCAGAAGACAGGCACATACAGGGGCCGCATTAAATACATATTGGACGGAGCCGGCTTAGCGCAGATGCAGTTGATTGACACCCTTAACCTTGAAATAGATATCCCGCGCATCTTTGATATTGAGATTACCCCTGCGGATCAGAAGGCGGCCTTGGAGTTTGCCAACCTTAGGCCTGAATCCGAGCCGCAGAGGAATGAGATTAATATCAAGGTCAGCAGCAATACCGGCAAACAATACCAGGTTACCCAGAACCTTTATTCCGAGCTCAAGAATAAGGAGGGGGAGACTATCCGGGCAAAATATTTTACCTTGCGCACTGAAAGCATTGATACCAAGGGAGCCCTAAAGCTCAATACCCCCGAAGCGGTTAAAAAAGGGGAGACCGTGCTTTTTGTTTCAGACAAGGACGGTTCCTCCGATGAATTCAGGGTTATTTACGAGCTGGCGCCCTCACGCGATTTAAAATACGGCAACTATTCCAGCGCCATCACGTATTCATTGGCGGAGATTTAATACGAGAGAAAATAGTTTAACAAGATGCAGATTAGGAGGGGGGTGAAAAGAAAGATGAAAATGGGAAAAATAATGTTGATGGGAGTATTGTTGATGCTGCTTCCGGCTCTGGCGCTTGCTGCTGAGTTGACTGCAACCGCTACCATTGCTACGGCAGTGGGTGTTCCGTCTTTGCCTGAGCCTGTAATAAGGATGTGCGATGGCGCAACATTCGCTAGCAGCGGTAGCGACCCTTGGGGAAGCGCTTGTTCAACAGCTACAGCCTTGAGCTTTGGAAATTTGTCGAGTGTGCTAGCTGATGGGACAACCGGTGCAGGTTGCTTTTACGCGCCGGACTTCTTCGTTGTTTACCTCTACCCGTACACCGAGGCTGGGCAAGGGTATGTTATTAATCAAACAGCGATTAGTAGCAGTGAGACACTCATGAAGGCCTTGGTGTTTACCCCTGTTTATGCTAAAGAGGATAAGTATTCTGCTACTGGTTCTGCACAGGGTGATTTAACTGATGATGAAGACGGGTGGAATCCGGAGATCAATGTGACTAAGTTGGCAGGTGGCGGTTCTAGTACCGGCGGAACTCAGTTACAGGTTTTTAAATCCAACGCACCCAGGATTGTCCGTGCAGAATACGGCATACCGCCGTTTGCCGGTGGAACAGATACTCGTCCTACAGGTTGGACCGCAATACCGTTGAGTACTCTAGCAGGCAGTTATAGCGTTACAATCACCATCGATATACAACCAGTTACGTTATAGGCAGCGAGGTAAGAGGGAGTCGTTTTAAGTTTTAAGCGCTAAGAACCAGGTCAGTTCTTAGCGTATCTTTATATGGGGGGCAGGGAAAGATGCTTAAGCCTAAGCAATTAGCGGTATTATTAGCCCTTATAATGTTTCCTTTTGCGGTTGCAATAGCAGGGGTATCCTATGGCGTGGAGCCAGATATTATTAGAATAACTGCGCCTGCAGGTAGCACGCAGTCCGGGGTGATTAAGTTTTATACGCGTTCCCCGCAGAGCGCTAAAGTCAAGGTTTATGCTGCGGATTGGCTTTATACAGATAAATATGACGGGGTGCGCGCCTTTTATCCTGCCAAGAGCACGGCCCTATCATGCGCTGACTGGATAGTTTTTAACCCCTCCAGTTTTATCATACCTCCTTATGAAGTGGGTATTCTTAATTATACGGTTAACATACCCAAGGATGCAAAAGGCGGGCATTATGCCGTGATTTTTTTCGAGACCTCATCTGTGACGCCGGCAGAGATGCCTTCAGCTGCCGGGCAGCAGGGTGTGCAATCATCCATCAGGTTGCAGCTTAGGTTAGGGGCATTTTTTTATATAGAGGCAAAAGGAACTGTTAAGCGCGCAGTAGATTTAGAGGCCATATCCTTATCAAAGGTCCTTAAGAGGGATAATTATATCTTATCCTGCGGCCTGAAGAACACCGGCAATGCCGATGCCCTCACCTCAGGCACTTTCCACATCTTGGATAATAATGGCAAGATTATTACCCGCGGTAAATTCCGCAATAACTATACTATGCCTGGAGATAAAACCGAGCTCAAGGGTGAATACAAGAATGCATTACCCAAGGGTAAATATGACCTGGTTTTTACTCTCAGGTTAAGCGGAGGCGCAGAAGGTAAAAGGGGAGGCCGGCCTTTCACCAAGGAGGCCGAGATTGAGATAGGAGAAAACGGAGAACTGGTAAGCTCCGGAAAATTCAAATGAAGAGGTTTTGTTCCATTTTATTGATTTTGGCATTCTTTACTTCCTTGGCTATCCCGCCGGCTGAGGCTGCCTCGATGGCTTCCGAGATGCTTTATCAGGGCGGGGTGAAGCTTTATAAACAGGGCAGATACGATGAGGCCCTTTCCGAATTCCGTAAGGCGCTTCTGGCTGAACCGGGTTATCAGCCGGCTTTAGATTATATCAGGAGAATTGAAGAAGAGTTGGAAGAGAAGAACAGGGAAATTCCTCCCTTAAAAGACATGCCACAGGCATCGGCAGTATCTTCTTATCTGGCGCCCCAGAAGCCGGAAGATATCATTTCAGATTTGGTTAATAGGAAAGCAGCGACAGCCCCGGTAGCAAAAACCAAGGCGGCCCAGCCTGCATCTGCCCGTGCGGTTTCTACAGAGAAAAAGGCAGTCCTTGATGAAGCGCATGCCGGCGCCATTGAAGAGGCATTTAACCTGATGGAATTCGTCAACGAGATAATAGCGCAGCAGGAGCTCTATACTGGAGCTGAAGGAGCTGGAGCCGGCAAAGCAAAGATTCCCGCCATCCTGACGCTTGATGATTCTTTTAAGACGGTTTCCCAGCCTATTGAGATTGAGCAGGGCAAATCCATTATCGTAAGAGGCAGTAATATCCAGAGATTCCTCGTTACCCAGCCCGAGATTATTGAGGTTGTAAAGAATAACAGCGATGAGCTTTCTGTTACTGCCAGGGAGATAGGTTATAGCTACCTGCATATCTGGGATGACAACGGTCGCTGGACCTCGGAGTTTCTGACTGTATATCCTAGGCCTGAAGGCCCGATGTATGAGGAGACCCTGCGCCGGAGCGAAGAGGAAGGCCGCAGTTTTAAATTGAAGTATGAAATGGCGTGGAGTTCCCTGGAGAGCGGCAGAAGGGTTGATGAGTTTAACCGCACAAACTATTCCTGGAGCCACAACCTTACGCTTACCGGACAGACCCCTTATGGGGATTTAGAGTCTGGTATCAATATACGCAGCCTCGGTTCTACCACCGACCTTACATATATCAATATGGCTTTATTAAACGGCAAATACGGTCCATTTGAGGGATTTACCTTTCGCGCTTTTGATTATGGCATCCCGGCGAGCAACCTGGCTGTTTCAAGCACTTCCCTGCGCGGGGCAATGTTTGAATCCCCGGCATTCAATAGAAAGATTGATTATGCTGTTTTCTGGGGCAGGGAAGGAGGCGGCAGGTACGGAAACCTTTCACCCGGGTTGACAAAAATACAAGATTCTTTTATGAGCGGGTTAAACGTAGGATACACCCCCAATAAAAAAAGCAATTACAGGTTTACTATTGCCCATGGCTGGGGCCGCGACAGGGATGAGGATTTAAGGCCATACGGCTATGACCTGACCAGCAATTGGCTGGTAGGCGAGAAATGGGATTTTACTTATGACATCGCCTACGACAGCAAGAGGCTTGCGCATGTTTTTGATATTGACTACAGCGGCACTTCCAAGTTTAACTTTACCGGAGAGCTAAGGAATATTGACCGTGATTTTTACAGCATGACCGGTAAGGGATGGAGGGCCGGAGAGATCGGCGGCAGCGTTAATGCGAGTTATACGCCTATTGAGAACCTCCATAATTCCTTTATTTTAGATGTTTACCGGGATCGGCTTTTTCCGGCAGAAGATAACCCCAATCGCTTGAATGAAAACCTGATCTGGAGCAGCAGTTATAAGGTTGATGAGCTGACTAATGTTAACGTCGGCTATAACCTTCAAAATGACCTAGGTTCCGTTTCCCAGTACCGCTATCAGGTCGGCAACATTAGCTTGAGCCACAGGTTTGAATGGATAAGAAACATCTACACCTCGCTGACTTATTACCATCAGATAAATGAGAATTATTCTTCGCCTGCCAGTTCCTATACCAATGATAAGATCAGCTTCGGAGCTAATTTTAACGTAATCGGAAACCTGAATTATTATATAAATAAGGAATTCAACTGGCTTCTGGAGAAAGAAAGCGGCACGCGTGGCACGCCGAATGTTCTTGAAACCGGCCTGGATTGGTCCGGGCAATTGCTCGCCACCAAGCCTTTGTTCGCGACCGTTAATTTTAGTTACCGTGATGAGGAAGATGCCGATACACCGTTGAGCTTTCTGGCAGGGCAGGACTATATTAACGGTTATGTGCAGGTATCTTATCGGCCCAGCGATAATAAAGAGATTTATGGTTCGGCTAATGTGCGTAATTACTGGGCTGATAAGGAAGGGGCCGGAAAGCGCGTCGACGCTACCTTCAATGCCGGGATGCGTTATCTCTGGGATACCGGTATACGCTGGGATGCGGTCGGCAATGTAGAAGGGTATGTTTTTAAGGACTTTAATTCGGACGGCTTAAGGCAGCGCGATGAGGCCCCTGTCTCCGGCATAAAGATATGGTTAGGCAAAGACAAATACCAGCTTACCGATACCTTCGGTTTTTATAGCTTTAAGAACGTCAAGGCACGCAAGGGTTATGTTACCCTGGATACCTCGACCTTGCCGCAGGGGTTTGTGGTTACTGTTCCGGTAACGCAGGAAGTGGCCATAACGCACCACAAGACCTCGCAGGCAAATTTCGGCATTATATCGCGCACCGAGATAAGCGGATTGGTGTTTGAGGATAAGAATGAAAATGGCGAGTATGACCGGGATGACAGAGGAGTGGAGGGCGTTGTCGTTGCTCTTGAAGACGGCACCCGGGCAGTCACCGACGGTTCCGGGAAATACACCTTCCAGCATGTCTCTACCGGAGAGCACACGGTTACCTTGGGGCTTGACAGCGTCCCGGTTTATTACCTGCCCGAGACCGCCCTTAGCAAGAAGATAGTTATCTATGAGGGCGTATCATACGTGCATAACATCCCCCTGAAGCGCGTCCAGGAATAGGAGGGGGGACGCGCCTTTCCAGTAGTTGCCTCTTATTATTTCTAGATTTATCGACTGTATAAGGTTCGTGTTACCAGTGGGGCTGATACGTTTGGTGCCACCGTGGGTGAATTATTTCTGGCTGCTTCTTCCTGCATAATGGTGGGGAGCTGTTCCCTGGCTGCTGCCTCAATGTTTTCGCTGGTGTATTGAGCGCTGTCTTTTGTCTTGTCCGCAGTGGTTACGCTTTGGCTTTCCAGCATCTGGGAGTTTACCCCGGGTATTGCCGGTATGGTGCAGGTCGCTTTTAGGGTGATGTTTCCTGCCATTGCAGGAGCCGTTGGGCCAACCAGGATAACCATTATTGCCCCGAGTGTTATCAGAAACCTCCAGGATGATTTAGAGCTTTTTTTCTTTCTCATCTTCACCCTCCTTTTTAATTCCGTGGCAGGTGGGGAGCTTCTTCTCCTATTTTTTGGATTATTCTTTTTTCGAAATCGGCCTCGGATTTAATCCCCTCGCCGCTTACGTTTATATCCTTAATGAAGTCGATGAGCCAGGCCAGGATTTTTGCCCGGGAGACCTTTAGACCCGTTGAGAAAAGGGCGTCCTTGCCGATTTTATCCAGCAGATCGACTTCATCTCTATCCAGGAATGTCACTACCCGCTGCATTGTCATCTTGCACCCCCCGACAAAAAGCCCTGGTAAAGGAAAGATTTACCAGGGCTTTTCAACAAAAAACCCTAAGGGTGCCTTAGGGTTAATGTTATTTAACCTCTTTGGTAGCCCCGCTGTCCCCGGAGGGACCGGAAGCTTTGCGCCCCAGCATTACTGCTAGTTTACCTTTATCAGTAGGTATTCCTAATTGT
>Ga0265297_10006945_pt1 | contig 16024 bp, 12 predicted proteins | sample Munlanlwell13791_FD_192502 | JGI IMG/M metagenome (GOLD analysis project Ga0265297, IMG submission 192502) | Leachate microbial communities from a municipal landfill in Southern Ontario, Canada - Leachate well 137-91 | ecosystem: Engineered > Solid waste > Landfill > Unclassified | place... | reverse complement strand
TTTAATCTACGCTACCTTCTTTAATTTTGATCGTTATGATTTAGGTGAAGTTGGCGTCTACAAATTTAATACTAGATTTAGAACTAACTGGGATAAAAAAGAATTAGAAGATAAAGAAAATAGAGTTTTATCTCCAGAAAAATTAGTACAAGTTTTAAAAGAAGTTATTCGTTTGAATGTTACGCAAGATGATCCTGATGATGTGGACCATTTGGGAAATCGTCGCGTACGGGCAGTGGGAGAATTAGTCCAAAATCGTTTCCGTGTGGGTTTAGCTCGTATGGAACGTATTGTGAAAGACAGAATGAGTACCTATGAAGCCGACAAATTAACTCCTAATAAATTAATTAATGCTCGTCCAGTGACCGCCGCGGTTCGGGAATTTTTTATGAGTTCTCAACTATCTCAATTCATGGATCAAATTAATCCATTATCAGAGTTAGAGCATAAAAGACGTTTGAGCGCTTTAGGGCCAGGAGGTTTATCACGCGACCGAGCTGGGTTTGAGGTGCGCGATGTGCACACTACTCACTATGGTAGAATTTGTCCAATTGCTACTCCGGAAGGTCCAAACATTGGTTTGGTTAATCATTTGTCTTCGTTTGCCAAAGTTAATCAATTTGGATTTTTGGAAACTCCTTATCGTAAAGTTTTGAAAGAAATAGAAAATAAAGCCAATAAAACTGAAGGCGAAATTTTGTCTGAAGATCAAGGTGGCTTTAAAGCTGGGACAAAAATTACCAAAGAAATTGCTATCAAATTAGCAGATAAAAAAGGTTTAGAAAAAATTAAAATAAAATCAAAAATAACTAATGAGATTGTTTATTTAAATTCTTTTGAAGAAGAAAAAATAACTACTACTACTGCCAATGTGCAATTTGATGATGATGGTTATATGGTGGGGCCTTATGTTCCTGCTCGCGTACGTGGTAAAGCTGGTGTAGCTAGAATTGAAGATGTAGATTATGTAGATGTGGCTTCTAATCAAATTTTGTCGGTAGCTACTTCTTGTATTCCATTTTTGGAACATGATGATGCGACTCGTGCTTTGATGGGTACCAACATGCAACGACAAGCTGTGCCTTGTATTAATCCCGAGCCACCTTTAGTTGGTACTGGGGTAGAAAAAGAAGCGGCTCGTTATACGGGGCATATTGCTCACGCGCCAGTGGATGGAGTGATAGAAGAAATTGACGGGGCTCATATTATTTTAAAAGGAGATGATAAAAAAACATATACTTTTTATTTAAGCAAATTCCTTCGTTCTAACGCGGCCTCTTGCATTAACCAACATTCTATTGTGACTTTGGGTGAAAAAGTTATCAAAGGTCAACCACTAACTGATGGTCCTTGTATTGCTGATGCCGAACTCGCAGTTGGTCAAAATGTTTTGGTAGCTTATATGGTGTGGGATGGTTATAACTATGAAGATGCCATTATCGTTTCAGAACGTTTAGTACAAAAAGATAAATATACTTCTATTCATATTGAAGATTACAGAATTGATGTCCGAGAAACAAAACTTGGTTCCGAATTAGTCACTTCTGATATTCCAAATGTTTCCGAAGAAAAATTAAAAAATTTAGACAGTGAAGGTATTGTTCGCGTGGGAGCTGAAGTTAAATCTGGTGATATTTTAGTGGGTAAAATTACTCCTAAAGGTGAAACTGAATTATCAGCTGAAGAAAGATTATTGCGGGCTATCTTTGGAGACAAGGCTCGTGATGTACGTGATTCATCTTTATATTTGGAACATGGTGAACATGGTAAAGTAATTGGTGTCCAAATTTTTTCTGCAGAAAATGGTGACAAGTTAGAACCGGGAGTAATTAAAAGAGTCCAAGTTACTGTGGCTGATATGAGAAAAATTCAAGTGGGTGACAAAATGGCGGGACGACATGGTAATAAAGGTGTGATTTCTCGCATTGTACCGGCTGCTGATATGCCATTTTTGGAAGATGGTACTCCAGTTGATATTATTTTATCACCACTTGGTGTTATCTCTCGTATGAATTTAGGTCAGTTGTTTGAAACTCATTTGGGTTTAGCAGCTAATGCTTTGGGATACAAAGTGGCTACACCAGTATTAGATGGTTTAACCGAAGAACAAATTAGAGGCGAACTTAAAAAAGCTGGTTTCCCTGAACATGGTCAATCTGTTTTGTATGATGGTCGTACGGGAGATAAGTTTGATAAAGAAATAACTGTGGGCTACAATTATATGCTCAAATTGAATCATATGATTGAAGATAAATTGCATCAAAGATCCATTGGTCCATACAGTTTAATTACTCAACAACCTCTAGGTGGTAAAGCTCAATTTGGTGGTCAGAGATTTGGAGAAATGGAAGTTTGGGCATTGCAAGCTTATGGTGCAGCTCACATTTTGCAAGAAATGTTGACTATTAAATCCGATGATGTTATCGGACGATCTAAAGCCTACGAAGCTATTATTAAAGGTGAAGAAATTAAACGAGTGAACTTGCCAGAATCATTTAATGTTTTAGTCCGCGAACTTAAAGGTCTAGGACTGGACGTGGAACTTCTAAGACAATCCGAATCTGGAGATTATTTAACAGTAGAAGAAGTTGTCAAAGAAGAAGAACTAAAAGCTCAAGCCGAAGTTGAGAATCAACCGGAAGAAAAGAAAGAAGTTGAAGCTTAAAATAATTCCTATCTTTAATTAAATAAAAAATATTTAACATTAAATTTATGCGAGATACTTTCCATTCCATGGACTTTGACGCCATCCGCCTGCGCTTAGCTTCTCCAGAAGTTATTATGGGTTGGTCATTTGGTGAAGTAAATAAACCAGAAACGATTAATTATCGTACCCAAAAACCAGAAAAAGCCGGTTTGTTTGCCGAAGAAATTTTTGGGCCTACTAAAGATTATGAATGTTATTGTGGTAAATATAAAAAAATTAGATTTAAAGGATTGGTTTGTGATAAATGTGGAGTTGAGGTCACCACTTCTTTAGTTCGTCGTGAACGTATGGGACACATTAAATTGGCTGCTCCTGTTTCTCATATTTGGTTTTTACGCAGTGTGCCATCCAAGGTTGGTTTGGTATTAGATGCTAGTGTTCAAGCCTTGGAAAAAATTGTCTACTTTGCTTCTTTTATTATTACTCATGTTGATGAAGAAGGAAAAGTGCAAGCTCACGAAATGTTGAAACAAGAATACAAATCAAAGCGTAAACAAATTAAAAGTCAGTACGATAATAAAATAAAAGAAGCTAATGATGCTAAGGCCGGTAAAAAAGAAATTGATGCCATAGCGGAAGAGATGGAAGAAAAACAAAAAGCTTTAGATGAAGATTATACTCAAGCTGAAAAAGAAATCAAAGAAATTAAATTGATGAGTATTATTTCGGAAAATAAATATCAACAGCTTTCCCTTCGTTATGGTCATTTGTTTGATGCTTCTATTGGTGCCGAGGCTCTTCATAATTTATTAAAGCGTGTCAATTTGAAAGAAACAATTGATAATTTAGTAGCAGAACAAAAGAAAGCCAAAGGTGCTAAATTGGAACGCATTATTCGTCGTAAAAAATTATTAACTAGTCTACACAATAATGGCATTAGACCAGAATGGATGATTATGGAAGTGGTACCGATTATTCCTCCAGATTTACGTCCGATGGTAGCGTTAGATGGTGGCCGGTTTGCTACTTCTGATTTGAATGATTTATACCGTCGCGTTATCAATCGTAATAATCGTTTGAAAAGATTATTAGATTTGGATGCTCCAGAAGTAATTTGTCGTAATGAAAAAAGAATGTTGCAAGAAGCCGTTGACGCTTTGATTGATAACAATGCTCGTCATTCTAAAACAGTTATGGCTGCGACCGGTCAAAAAAGACAACTTCGTTCTTTGGCCGATATTTTGAAAGGTAAACAAGGTCGTTTCCGTCAAAATTTACTTGGTAAACGTGTGGATTATTCTGGTCGTTCTGTTATCGTGGTTGGTCCAACTTTAAATATTGATGAATGCGGTTTGCCAAAACGGATGGCTTTGGAACTTTTTAAACCATTTGTGATGAGTGAAATTATTAAACGTGAGTATGCTCATAATGTTCGCAGTGCTAGTCGTTTTGTAGAAAGTGAACAAGAAGAAGTGTGGGATATTTTGGAAGAATTAACCAAAACCAGTCGCGTACTTTTAAACCGCGCTCCGACCTTACATCGACTTGGTATTCAAGCTTTTCATCCTCGTTTGGTAGAAGGTAAAGCTATTCATTTGCATCCACTTGTTTGTTCGGCTTTTAACGCCGACTTTGATGGAGATCAAATGGCAGTTCATTTACCTTTAACAGTGGAAGCTCGTTGGGAAGCTGATAATTTGATGGCAGCGGAAAAAAATCTTCTAAAACCAGCGACTGGTCAACCAGTGATTACTCCGAAACAAGATATCGCTTTAGGTTGTTATTATCTAACTAGTTATGCGATTGATGATACTAAAGAAGTTAAGAAATTTTTCTCTTCTGAACAAGAAGCAATTCTTTGTTATCAAGCTAGACAAATTAATTTGCGTGAAAGAATTAAAGTGCGATTTACTAACATGGATAAGTTTGAAGAAGGAGCTAGTAATATTGTGGAAACTTCCGTGGGCAGAGTTTTATTTAATCAAATTGTGCCAGAAAAAATGCCATACTATAATGAGTTAGTTGGAGTAAAAAAATTAGGAGCTATCATTAGTACTTGTTTGGAATATTATGGTCAAGCAGAAACGGCTAAATTTTTGGATAAGGTAAAGAATTTGGGTTATAAATATGTAACCAAATCTGGATATTCATTAGCTATGTCTGATTTCCCAAGTATTAGTGAAAAACCAGCTCTCTTGGCCGGTGGTGATAAATTAGTAGAACAAGTAGAAGAACAATTCCAAGAAGGTTTGTTAACTGATAGTGAACGTCATTCTAAAATTTTGGATATTTGGACTAATGCAAAAGATGAAATTGTGGCTAAAAGTAAAGATGCCCTAAGTAAAGATAGTTCCGCTTTTGCGATGATTGATTCCGGTGCTCGTGGCTCTTGGGGTCAGTTGGGTCAGGTAGTTGGTATGAAAGGTTTGGTAGTGTCTCCTACTGGTGGTATTATTGAACTTCCTGTTAAAAGCAATTTTAAAGAAGGATTTAAAACTTTGGAATATTTCATTTCTTCTCATGGTACTCGTAAAGGTTTGTCCGACACTGCGCTTCGTACTGCTTCGGCTGGTTATTTGACTAGACGTTTGGTTGATGTCGCGCAAGATGTAGTTATTATTGAAGAAGATTGTGGTAGTACTACTGGTGAATTAATTACGATTGAAAATTCTAAAGTAATGGGTGAATCAGTTGCTGAACGTGTTGTTGGGCGTTATGTTTTAGAAGATGTAAAAAATGGTAATAAAGTAATGGTCAAAGCTGGTGAAGTGATAACTAATGAAATTTCTCGAGATATTGATAAACATCAAATTGATAATGTTTTGGTACGTAGTGTGGCTCATTGCAAATTACCAAAAGGTATTTGTCGCAAATGTTATGGATTTGATTTAGCTCACAACCAACCAGTGGAACTTGGAGTAGCAGTGGGAGCAGTAGCTGCTCAATCCATTGGTGAACCTGGTACTCAGTTAACACTTCGCACTTTTCATTCTGGTGGTGTGGCCGGAGGAGACATTACTCAAGGTTTACCTCGCGTAGAAGAATTGTTTGAAGTCCGCAACCCTAAACATCAAGCTTTACTTTGTGAAGTTGATGGTGAAGTTCAAATTGAAGATGCTGATGGTAAAATTATTACTTCCCCAACTGGTAAAAAGATTTTTGAAGGTCGTCGTGGTCAAAAAATAATCAAAGTTAATTTTGAAGGTATGGATGAAATGGTGGTCAAGATTACCAAGTCCGATGAAATTTTAGTTAAAGATGGTGAACAAGTAAATACAGATCACGTGTTGATTGTAAAAGGTTCATCTGGTGAAGAAGTAAAAGCTAAATATTCTGGGGTGGTAAAATTAGAAAAAGGTAAATTGATATTTACTTATCGAGGACCAAAAGTTCGTGAATATATTGCTCCGATTGGCTACAAACTTTATGTTAAAGATGGTGATAAAATAGAAAAAGGATGCCGATTAACAGATGGTAGTGTAAATTTGCAACAATTATTTGAACTTCGTGGCAAAGCTGATGTCCAAAGTTATATTTTGTCGGAAGTACAACATATCTATTCTTCTCAAGGACAAAAGGTTAATGATAAACATGTAGAAGTGATCGTGAGACAGATGTTTAGTCGAGTTTATGTAGAAGATGCTGGTGATACGGATTTGTTGCCCGGTGAAATAGTAGAAAAATCTCAATTAGAGTTTTCTAACCGTCAAGCTAAAAAAGCCGGTGGTCAATTAGCTACGGCTCGGGAATTATTACTTGGTATTTCTAAGGTTTCTCTTTCTACTCAAAGTTTCTTATCCGCTGCTTCTTTCCAAGAAACTTCCAAAGTATTAATTAATTCAGCCATTACTGGTAAGATTGATTATTTGGAAGGATTAAAAGAAAATGTTATCATCGGACGATTGATTCCAGCTGGGACTGGGTTTAAGAGATAAATAGTTAATATTCAAAATAATAAAATTAAAAATCCCCGCCTAACGGCAGGGATTTTTAATTAATAAATTTAAGATAAGTATTTTTACCTTTTCCACTTGTCATCCTGAACGAATGTGAAGGATCTTCCGCTTGTCATTGCGAGGTACGAAGCAATCTTTCGTCCCCCTCTTTTTAAGGAGGGGGTAGGGGGAGGTCGTATCTCGTTTGTCATTGCGAGGAACGAAGCAATCTCTCACTGTCATCCTATCCCAATTGTCATCCTGAGCCCTGCCTACCGGTAGGCAGGCTGTCGAAGGATCTTTCCTAATACTAATAGTTAAATTGTACTTACTTAGAGATTTAAATTACTTTTTGCCACCAAAAAGTAACAAAAAGTGCTGGGCTATCAAACTTTTAGATAATTTACACTCTCATTTCACTAAAACTCCTAAATCACTTCGTTAGTAGGAGTTTTCCCTAACGGGACGTTCAATTTCAAGTGTAAATTAAACTAAAAATTCTCAACGCCCAGACCCAGCGATTGAGTAATTGAGTAATTGAGTAATTGGTGATATCACCAATTACTCAATTATACCCACCTATCAATCAAGCACTGAGACCTGAATAATATAATTTAAAGACGAGCTGGAATGACTCGCAGAGCAAATTTCAGATTAGTGGAGTGAAACGGAACGCTCCTGAAATTTGAATGACAGCAAGTCTTAAATTATATGAAGGTTGAACTGCTTGATGGCTTTTGGTCCTTTTGCCCGGCAAAAGGACAGAAGGAAAATATATAAGTTGTGTAAAAAAATAGTACTCATTTTAGGAGTACTATTTTTGTTTTTTATTTTAAATTGTAAATTTCCAAATTTCTCTCCCCACTTTTTGATCGGGTCGGCAATATACTAAATTATTTTCATCGGGCAAGAGGGGAACAATTTTAAATCCAAGTTCTTTTAACTTTGGTAAAATGTTGATAGTAATCCAAATATCTTGAAATCTGAATTTTGGTACTATAAAGACTACTATTCCGTTTGGTTTTAAAATATTTTTAAAATTCTCAAAGGATTTTTCATACAAATTTTTTAATTCTTCAGTTTGTTTTAATAAAAAACTTTTTGGTTCGCTTCCCTTCAAAGGTTTTCCTAAAAATGGCTCAGTAATAATTACATCCACAGATTTTTGTTTTATTTTTTGAGAAAGTTTAGCGACATCGTGTTGAAAAATATCAAAAGATTCTTCAGTTAGTTCAGAATGACAGTGGGCGAGTACCCATTTAATATTTTTATTAGTATCAGCAATAGCTTTATCTGACAAATCACTACCAATTAAATTTTTAAATCCCAAATAAATTGCTTCTGTCAGAATTGTCCCCGAGCCACAAAATGGGTCCAAAATTACATCATCTTTTTTTGCTCCCGACAAGTTAATCATCATCATAGCTAATTTGGGAGGCAACATTCCTGATAGTGAATCACTGCCCGGCCGATCAAAATCTCGTTTACTCCATTCATTCACATTTTGGACAGCAATCGTTTTGGCTAAATTATATTTTTCTTTGTCATTTTCAATTAAAAAATCTCCACCTTTAATTATTATTTTATTACCAATAATTTGAGCAGCGTTTAATGTTTTTTCACCAGTAACATAACGCACAGATTTCCCTAAATTTTTTAATTCTTTTTTAATTTCAATTCCGAGTTTTTTATTAACATTACCTAAAAAAGACATCCCAAAGACTATTTTACCATCACGATTTTTTAGATTATTAATTATATTTTCTTTTAATTCTGCTAAATTTAGATTTTTTCCTAATTCTTCGCCAATTTTTACAGTACCACCGAGTTGATTGATAATTTCTGGAGTTATGGCTTGATTTTTTATTTTCAAAATATTTTCCCCAGTATATTTTAATGGCAACAGGCCTAAAAAAGCATCAATTTCTGCAATAGAAAGTTTTGTTTCCCGTCCTAAAATAAACCAGTATTTGTTGTTCATGTTTTTTAATTTAATTCTAAGGTGGAGGTAGCATTAGGCAAAGTAGTCGTGGCTACAGTTGCGTATTCAAAAATATTTCTTAAATTTTTGTTAATTAATATTATTTCTTTTTTCTTATTTATATTGTCTCTGGCTTTTTCATATCCAATGGCATCCACATTATCTTTTTCAATGTTTGATTCCATCACAAAAATAGATTGAGCATTGCCTAAAGTTAAGTAGATGTTGGTATAGGCGAAATAACCAGAGCCCAAAATACTCACGGTCAAAATTATAGCGATTACAATAGTTATCATTCGCCAAATGTTGAAATAGTTTTCTTTAGTGGTATTAGTTTTTGGTTTTACTTTATTTAGTATTAACATATAGGCTTAATTCTAGATTCATTTTGGTAATTGGTTTTTTATCATTACGATTTTGTTCTTGATTTAAATGTAAAAAATCTATTTTTAGAAAATAATTAAGATTTTCTAATTCGTTTAGATAATTGATAGAATTTTGATAATCACCCGTAGTGCTTAGAGATAGTTTTACTGTTTGACCTTCAACCACATAGTTATTTATTTTTTGTTCAATTTGATTTTTGGCAGAGACCCCTTCCAATTCTGTAATTAATTTTAATTCTCGTTCAGGATAATAAAAATAATTTATAAAAGAAAATACTTCCTCTTTGACTTCTTCAGCTTTTATTTTGGTTTGGCGTATCCCCATAATATTTTCATGTTTTTTCTCCATATAAATTCTTAACTGTTTCGTGTCGCGGTTTATATCATTAATTTGTTTTACAGTTGGAGCCACAATAGTGATAGCCACTACGGAGGCCACTATCAAAAAAATTCCTACTGTGATGATTAATTTTTTTTCAACATCTAATTTCATACTACTCTTTAATTTTAGTAACAAAACTAAAACTGATATTTTCTTTTTTAAATAATTGGTTGGTTGGGATAACTACTTCATCAATCCATGGAATTTCTTTCAATTTTTCTTGGTAATCAAGTAGCGAAGTTCTAGTTTGAGCCAAACCGTTTATTTCTATACTTTTATTTTTAAAATCAAAATTGAGAGAATTTATTTTTATGTCAGCTGGAAGATTTTCTGAAAATTCTAAAATTCTCGGTGTTATCCTTTGGTAATTGCTGTGAGCTTTGTTAGTTTCTTGAATTATATTATTTATCTCTTTTATTTCTTGATTATATCCAGAATATTCTCTGTTCACCAAGGTAGTACTTTCGGACAGGTTTTGGAATTCTTCTATCAACACCATCAAACCCCAAAGTAGCACTATACTAATAATAGCCAGAGTAATTACAGTCCAAGCCAAAATATTTTTAGTGAATAAAAAAATGATTAGTCTTTTTATCCGCTCTCGTTTTTTAGGGGCTAATAAATTTATATTTATTTCCATCATATTTTTTGTTCTTCAATATCATTGACTGCTCGCAAGGCCAACCCAATAGCCGAAGCATAAGGTGATCCATCAATTTCGGAAAAATAATTTGGATTTGGATGTAGCAAATTTTTCCAAGGATGGCCAGGCGAACTGGTTATTTTTAATTTTTGGGTTAGCACTTTATCTATATTTTTTAAATTGGACAAACCACCGCACATAGTGATGTGAGTGACGCTGTTTGTTTCTTGAAAATGTTCTTTGTAAAATTCTAGGACTTCGGTTATTTTTCCACTAAACCATCCACAAATTTCGCCACTACTTTGGTGTATTTAGGAAAATCTTTGTTGTATATTAGTCCATTTTCTATTTTCATTTTTTCTGCTTTAGCGTGGTCTATTTTTAACTCTTGAGCAATCGCCGTGGTTAAAATTTCTCCAGAAAAATTTATTTCTGTACTAAATTGAATAGTTTCATTATCATAAATTATCAAATTGGATCGAGTAGCGCCTAAATCCAAAATAGCTCTGGCTTCACCCTCATAATTTTTTTGCGAGGTAATCATAGCCCTCGCAATTGATACTCCTTCAAATTCCAACGCGAGTAGACTTAGCCCCACACTTTCTAAGAGATAGGTATAAATATTCGCAGTTGATTTAGCCGAAGCGCCCACTACTACTTTGGTAATGTTGTTGTTAGTACCATTGTTTTCTATCACTTGCCAATCCATATAAACATCTTCCATATCAAGGGGGAGATGTTTTTTCATTTGGGAAATAATGTCATCATCAGTTAGTTCTTCTTTGGGGATATCAATTTCTAATACTTTTAAAAAACTTTTTGGTTCTGGTAAATCTGCCACTACCCAAGGACAAGAAATAGCTTTTCTATTTTCTGTTTTTTCTAATAATCTGAGTAGTTTTTTTCGTACCATTTCGGGTTGTTGTATTTCTCCATTAACAATATAACCGGGGGGTAGGCTAATACTCCTCATTTCTTCCACTGTGTAGTAAGTTTTATTTTTAAAATTCCAATGAGGTTTAAGTTGGATTAATTTGATAGATAAATCTCCAATATCTAATCCAAAAGCTCCGTGGAAAGGATTGTGTAAAAACATAGTTTAGAAATTTTGTGTCATAGAGTACATTGGCATTAAAACAGAAACAGCAATTCCCGCTACTCCTAAACCTAAAATTAAAATTATTACTGGTTCAATAATAGTAGAAAAATTTTTCATGGTGGCGTCCACTTCATCACTGTAATAGGACGCGAGTTCGTTTAACATATTTTCTGATTGGCCAGTTTCTTCTCCCACCATAATCATTTCCGTTACCATGGGTGGAAAAACACTGGGGAAATTTAATAAAATAGAAGATAAAGTTTCACCTTTTTTTAAATTTTCCGCTGCATATTTTAAAATATCTTTGTATGTATAATTACCAACAACTTCGGCAGTAATATTAACAGCGTCAATAATGGGGATAGAACTTTGAAGAAGAGAAGAAAGAGTTAAACTAAATCGGGCTAGATTAATTTTTTTGATAATTTTTCCTGCGATTGGTAATTTTAAATTTAATTTATGAATAACTCGTTTGAATTTTAATATTTTTAATAATTTGATCCAAACGATGATAAAAATTATTATAAAAATGGCAATCAATATCGCCCAAGTTTGTACAAAATCAACTAACCACATTAAAATTTGAGTAGGTAATGGTAATTTAGCATCAAATTCTTTAAACATGACTAAAATTTGGGGCATAATATAGAAAACTACCAAACCTGCTACTCCCGCCATGGCTACTAATATTACGGCGGGATAAATCATCGCTCCGCGGATAGCAGAATTTAGGTCATGATTTTTTTTCATTTGACTATATACTTGGCCTAAAGCATCTTCCATTTTACCAGCTGTTTCCCCAGCTTGAATCATACTTATATATAGAGACGGAAAAATTTTGGGATATTTTCCCAAAGCCTCACTAAATTGTTGACCTTTTTCTACATCTTCTCTAATTTCATTAATAATCCTTTTCAATTTTTTATTTTGTGTTTCTTTACTTAATATTTTTAGGCCTGCTACTATGGAAATTCCTGCTTTAATCATTATTTGTAAATGGTGAATAAAAAGCATTTTATCCACAAAAGGAATTTTACCAATTTTAGCCACCAGATTATTTAGTTTTATTTCTAAAGGGGAGAGTTTTCTTTCTGGTTTTATTTTTAGTTGTATTTCTCCCACAGCTAAATTGTCTTTTTTTTCTTCCGGCATAAAATATAATTATTCTTTAGTAACGCGCAGTATTTCGGCAATAGAAGTTAAACCCAGTTTAGCTTTGATCAAACCATCTTCTAACATAGTATTCATACCATGGGCTCTGGCATATTCTTTTATTTGGTTAGCATTGGCCTGTTGATTGATAAGTTTTGTTAAGCCTTCATCTATTTCCATAACTTCATAAATTCCTAAACGTCCTTTATATCCCGTCTTACCGCATCTGGCGCAACCCTCACCTTGGTAAAAAGTTTTGGTATTTAATTTGGTTTTATCTTTAATATTTTTTTTAAGCAATTCTGTTAATTGTTTAGTGTCAAAAATTTTAGCTAATTCTTTAGCAGTGGCTTCATCTAATACATATTCTTTTTTACAATGGGGACAAATTTTTCGTGCTAAACGTTGAGCAACAATTAAATTAGCAGTATAGGCAATTAAAAATGGAGGCACACCCATATCAGATAAACGAGGTAAAGTGGTGGGGGCATCGTTCGTGTGCAAAGTTGACAGTACCAAATGTCCGGTCATAGCAGCGTGGATAGCAATTTCGGCAGTTTCTTGATCGCGGATTTCTCCCACCATAATTATATTGGGATCTTGACGTAAAAGTGATCGTAGTCCGGAGGCAAAAGTAAATCCAACTTTAGGATTAATTTGACTTTGATTAACTCCGGGCATGCGATATTCAATCGGGTCTTCCACAGTGGAAATATTTACTCCTGGTTGATTTAAAATACCTAAAACTGAGTAAAGAGTAGTTGTTTTACCACTCCCGGTTGGACCAGTAACCAAGAGCATTCCATGTGGTTTTTTGATGGCTACTTCTACTTTTTTCTTGGCATCGTCCAAAAATCCCAATTGATCCAAACTTAAAGGTTTGGCATCATCGTGTAAAATACGCATCACTATTTTTTCACCATCATATACGGGTAAAATAGAAACACGAAAAGCCACTTTCTCATCTTGTAGTTGTATTTTAAAACGGCCATCCTGTGGCACCATATGTTCGTCTAATTTTAAGTTAGATAAAATTTTAATACGAGCAATAATTCCATTTTGAATGGTTTTGGGCAAGGTCATGACGGGTTTTAAAATTCCATCAATACGATAGCGAACAATAACTTCTTTTTCGGCTGGTTCCATATGAATATCAGAAGCACTTTCATAAACAGCATGTTCTAAAATAGAATTAACAATATTAATAACTGGCAATTCTTCGGCAGCTTTTTTTAATATTTTAGTATCAATTTTTCCATCTTCACCTTCTGATACAACTGTTAAATTTATATCATCTTCTAACTCCGCGTGATATCGGTGAAGAGCACTTTTTAGATTATTAGGGGAAGTGATATAAACTTTTGGTTCTAGCCCGGTTTTGCGACGTAAAAATTCCACAGTTTGGATATCGGTGGGGTCTAGCATAGCAATTTTTAGATGTTCTTTGTCTTTGTCAAAAGCCACTACTTGGTGGGTACCAGCCAAAGGACTAGGGATGAGGTCTAAAATTTCTTTTTTAATTTCTAAATTTTTAAGTTCCACATATTCAACTTCAAAAAAATTAGACGCATTTTTATAAAGGTTTTCCTCATCAATTAATTCTTTGTGGATTAAAATTTCTTCCAAAGGTTTGTGCTGTTGGTTGGCAGTACTTTCTGCCAGTTTAAGTTCCTGAGGGTCAACTGCAATTTGGTATTTTTTAATAATTTGTTTTAAATGTTTATCAGATAACATAAAATAAAAATTGTGAAATGTATTATAACAATCTTATAATTATAGTTTAGCATATTTTTGGTTTTTTGGGAAAAGAAATTGATGTTTGTCATTGCGAGGAACGAAGCAATCTCGCATCCCCCTCTTTTTAAGGAGGGGGTAGGGGGAGGTCATAGTACAATCACCTCACCTCAATCCCTGCCTGCCGGTAGGCAGGATTCAGTATGACAGACGGTGTTTGTCATTGCGAGGTACGAAGCAATCTCACGCCCCCCTCTTTTTAAGGAGGGGGTAGGGGGAGGTCATAGTACAATCACCTCACCTCAATCCTCCCCTTAAAAAGGGAGGAAGTTGATGAAGCAATCTTACACTGTCATCCTGAACTTGTTTCAGGATCTATTACACACAAATGTCATCCCGATCCAGCATGACAAAATTGTTTTTTTATCATTTGGCAGTAGTGCTTTTGTAAGTCTTGACTTCTTGGCATATTTTTGCTAAGATATATCCACCTTTGGTTTAGGGACATAGTTCCCTGCCTGCCGGTAGGCAGGCCTAGTATCTAATTTGCGTGATTATTCACGCATCTCAATTAATTAATTAACTAATAGATTTGGGCAAGTTGAAAATAATATCAACTTTCCTTATTGCTTGTTTTAAAAGCAATGCCCAAATTGAAAGAAAATTTATGCGAAAATACGAATTGTTATTAGTTTTACCTGGTACCTTAGACGAAAATGAAGCTGAGGTTCGTTCTGCTCAAATCCTTGATTTAATCAAGGAAAAAGACGAAAAAGCTCACATTGACGTTTTAGGAAAAAATCGTTTGGCATATCCTATCAAACTTATTCGTTATGGATATTTTTATACGATTGTTTTTTCCGTAGAACCAGAAGATCTTTTATACATTCAAAATAAACTGTCCTTAGAGCGTGATTTATTACGTTCTATCATCAGCCTTTTTAATGTAAAAGTTGGTGCTAACAAAAAAATCACCTATTCTATTGGTGGGTCAATAGAAGAAAATCAAGATAGAGAAGAAAAAGAAAATGTTTCGGGGTACCAAAAGAAAGAATTTGTTAAGATTAAGAAAGAAAAAATACTACCAGTAGCAGAAACAACTGAGTCAGTTAAAGAAGCTGTCGCAGAGCCAGTTAAAAAGGTTGATATGGATGATATTAATAAGAAATTAGATGAAATCTTAGATGGAGATATTAAATTAGATGTTTAAAATATAACATTTAAATAATTTAGATTAATATAAACATATGGACCTAAATCGCGCTACAATAATTGGACGTTTAACTCGTGATCCAGAACTTAAAAGTTTAACCAGTGGTAATTCTGTTACTAGTTTTTCCTTGGCTACTAATCGTGTTTGGAATGATAAAGATGGTAAGAAACAAGAACAAGCAGAATTTCATAATATTGTTTTATGGGGCAAATTAGCAGAAATTGCCAGTCAATATATGAAAAAAGGTGCTCGAGTTTATGTGGAAGGACGTTTGCAAACTCGCGACTGGACTGGAGACGATGGTGTAAAAAGATATCGTACCGAAATTGTGGGAAGTAATATGATTATGTTAGATGGTGCTCGTGGTGGATCCGATACCGGTGCTTCTAATTCCGCTCCCAAAGAGATTGTAGAAGAAGAAATAAAAGTTGAGGATATTCCATTTTAAACTATAGATTACACAGATAAATAATTTGTGTTATAAATAATAATAATTGATTATGTACAGTAATAATACTAAAGAAGAAAAAAAATGTTTTTATTGCTCTAACCCGGAAGTGGTTATTGATTACAAAGACATTGAAAATTTACGTCGTTTTGTTTCTTCATATATGAAGATTGCTCCTCGTCGTAGAAGTGGTTTGTGTGCTATGCATCAAAGAAAAGTGGCTAATGCTATTAAAAGAGCTAGACAAGCCGGTTTGATGGCTTACGTTCCTAAATAAACCAATAAAATAAAACAATAAATTCCCTGTCCCGTTTCGGGGCAGGGAATTTAAGTTAATCACATAACTATGGATTGGAAAGAATTAAAAAATAACTTTAGAATCAGAGATATATTTGAAACTCGCA
>Ga0265297_10006944_pt1 | contig 16024 bp, 23 predicted proteins | sample Munlanlwell13791_FD_192502 | JGI IMG/M metagenome (GOLD analysis project Ga0265297, IMG submission 192502) | Leachate microbial communities from a municipal landfill in Southern Ontario, Canada - Leachate well 137-91 | ecosystem: Engineered > Solid waste > Landfill > Unclassified | place... | reverse complement strand
ATGCTTTTGGATTAATGAGTAGAATAATTGATAATAGATTCGATTTGGGTGCTAATTTATATCCCTGGTGTGTCAATGAGGTAATATATCCTAGTGGTTTTTGGGAAAAAGAAGAGATAGAAAGAAAAAAGAAACAAATTCCTAAGGCCATGTGGGAAGCTGAATATTTATTAAAAAGACCAAAAATTGGTGATTCTATATTTGATTTTGAAAGTGTTGATCGTTCATATGCTAGAGGAAGAAATGATAAATATGATAAGCTTTTACCATGCGAGGGAGGGGTAGATTGGGGATATAATGTAACTGTATTAAATTTAATACAAGATACCAGGGAAAAATATAAAAATATTGAAAGTCATCCATTTGAGCTAATCGAGTTAACACAACGATGTCGCGAAATCGCTGATATATGTATTGATAGAAAAATATCTGTAATATATGCAGATAGTAACCCGAAAGATAGCAATATAACTTTAAAAACTATATTAGAATCAAAGAGAACAGGCACAAAATTAGTTCCGGTAGCCTTTTCAAAGTGGAAAGATATAGCTATAAATGTATTAAGGTTTTTACTTGAAAATAATCTTTTAAATATTAGTGATAAAATATGTCAGGATAAAATGAAAAAATATCATTATAAAAATGTAGAGCTGGGAATAATAGCTAAAGAGGATGACCATTATCCAGATAGTTTAATAGCATGGGCTGCTAGTAGATATAAGTTATTAGCTGATATAGATACGCAAATTGAACGACTAAAAAATAATAAATTGAAAGGATATATGTAAATGAAAAGAAGTATAATAAATGCAATAATTGGAATTATTGGATATTATATATTGTTTACATGCTATGGCTGGAAATTAGCATTAGGAATATTTTTAATAAATTGGTGTATTAACTTGGAGAGAAATAATTATATAATAAAAATTATTGAGGATGTGAAAAACAATGAAAAACTTTGAATTTGAATGGAAAGGAAATAAATATTGGTATAGTCGGTCAATCGCTGTAGTTGGCTTGATTACTCTATCTGATAAAGAGTGGAATTGGTATATACTAGCTAATAAAAGAGGAAAGAATACGCCTGATTATCAAGGTTGTTGGTGTTTGCCATGCGGATACCTTGACTTTGGAGAGACATGCGAGGAAGCATTGAAACGTGAAGTATTTGAGGAAACTGGATATAAAATAAAGAATTTAAATGAAATAAAGTTACTTGGAATTGATAGTGAAGTAAATGATCCTCGTCAAAATGTTACTATAAGATATAGTTATTTTAATCAAATTGAAAAAATAGAAGATATAAAATTAAATAATAATAATGCTGATGATGGGGAAGTTGATGCCATAAAGTTTATAAAAATAGCTGATATAAATAATTATAATTGGGCGTTTAATCATTTATCTTTAATAAAAAAAGGATGCAGATAGGGGGAATTTAAATGAGTAAAATAATTGTATTTGATTTTGATGGAGTAATACATAGTTATACAAGTGGATGGCAAGGTGTAGATGTTGCAAATGATCCGCCAGTAGATAGAATAAAAGAATATATTGATCAATTAGTAGAATTGGGATATACAATAGTTATTCAATCATCAAGGTGTAATAGTGAAAAAGGTATCGAATGTATTAAAGATTATTGTTTGGAATATAATATAGAATATCATGAAATTACAAATAATAAACCGCCTGCATATTTGACTATTGATGATAGGGCAATATGTTTTAATCCTAGTAACATTTCTTCTTTAATTGATGAAATAGAGAACTTTAAACCTTGGACACAATTAAAAGATGCCATGGACAGTTTATGTATAAAACAAGATAATATATCAAATGATTATATGAATAAACTTAAACTTAAAGAGACATTGGAAGGTAGAATGTTATTGGCTGCTGCATCAATTTTAACAAATTCAAAATTTATATTTTATGGAAATGAAATAGAAGGTACAAAAAAAGAGCCTAACGAAAATTTTGATATGCTTAATACCTTATGCAATGATATTTTTGAACAGAATAATGATATTATTACAGACCAATCTTTTAATTATGATGAAGAAATTAAGAAATTACAAGATAGAAATCAAGAAATAGTTTTAATTTTATCAATGCATATTGATAAAAAATTTACAAATGTCGAAGAATGTTTAGTTAATGAAATTGCAAATAATTCAATTGAAATAGAAAGATTATTAAATATCAAATTTAATAATATAAAATATAAAGAAGCTATGAAAATTATTTCAAATGAATTGAAAAGTGATAAGTCTGGAGGAAGTATGTATTATGCATGGCAAAGTAATATCGCTTGTACAATACAAGATAATTCAAATATTGATCATGAACTATCAAATAAAATAGCATGTAAATTTTTAGATAGATTGATAGAAAATTCTAATAAATAAATGAGGTGATCTAATGTTCTTCAAACCTAAATCAGAATTCCCTCCTGTTGAGTGGAAATTTTGGTTTAATAAATATGATGAATGGGCAGCGTGGTATAGTGGCGATCAAAAATTTCTATATGATTACTACAATATAAGCTCGGTTGGTGATATAATTGCCCAATCCAGAATGTGGGCAAGGATAAATGATTTATGCGGTGTTGTACATTTACCAGCTGCGAACGATATTGCATCAACTTCTTCAAGCTTATTATTTTCCGAAGTTCCACAATTCAAGTATAATGAAGATTCCGAAGGTGGGAAAAGAATTAAAGAATTTATATCGGAAAATGGTTTTGAAAATTTACTGTTGGAGGGAGCTGAATTATCAGCAGCTCTTTCTGGATGTTTATTTAAAATAGATATAGAGCCAGATTTATTAAATGTTCCTATTGTAAGTGTTTTAACTCCTCAGCAGTTTTTCCCAACATTTTGGAGAGGAAGATTGTGGGAAGTTATAACCTTTAGAGTAGTTAAAACAAATTCAGATACACAGAAAGTTTGGAGATTATTTGAACGAAGAAGTCGTGAAGGAAAAGATTTATTAATAGAATATGAATTATATCAAGGATCTAATAGTTCAGTTGGTGAACAAATAGATTTGAACTCTATTAAAGAAACTGAGAATATAAATCTTGAAAATTTACGATATTCAAATATTGAAGGATTGGGATGTGTCTATATTCCAAATAAAAGACCTAATAAATTAATACCAGGCTCATATCTAGGAATTAATGACTATTCAGCATCAATTTCAATGATGGACTCTTTAGATATTGCATGGACTTCATGGATGAGGGACTTGGAATTAGGAATGGCGCAAATTTTTATTGATGAAGAATTATTAAATAAGTCTCAAAACCAGACAACAGGAGAAATAATAGAATTAAATAAGTTCAGCAAATATCAAAGAGCTTTTGTAAAACTGAATTTAACAAGTTGGAAGATGGGCGGAGATTCAGGAGTAAAACCTATTGAAAATATCCAATTTGACATAAGAATGGAAGAGCATAAAAACACTTGTGAACAATTATTTTTTAATATAGTTACTCAGTCTGGATATTCTCCACAAACTTTTGGAATTGGACAACATGGAAATGTAGCTAGTGGAACAGCTTTAAAGATATTGGAACATAAAAGTCAAACAACTAGAGAAACAAAGGGAAGATATTGGTTGCCTGCAATAAAAGAATTATTATATCAAGCTCAAAAATTTGATCAGTCTGCTAATTTATATAAGTTTTATAATATAGAAGATGTAAAAATCGAATTACAAGATTCAATCGTAACAGATCAAAAGGAGCTATCTGAAACTTTAAGAAATTTAGATATGGCAAAAGCTGTCTCAACATATACAAAAGTTAAAATACAGCACCCTGATTGGGACGATAAAAATATAGAAGCTGAAACCAATAAAATATTAGAAGAGCAGGGTATAACTCCAGAAGTATTATAATAACATGTGAAATTGTCAGTATAATTATATTGACAATTTCACATTTTTATATTATGATTTTCACGAGGTGATAAAGAAATGAATATGAAACATATAAGTTCTATTACTGAATTTATAAGAAATTATGGAAAGTATTCCAAGATAGTAGAAGAAATAGGATATATAATACTTTTGAAAAATAATAAACCTGATAAAGTTATTTTGGATTATACTTTTATTGAAAAAAATAATATTGATTTACTAGAAATAAAGGGGAGTGATGATAATGGGAAAATTAATAAAGTTACCAAATGAAAGCGATTGGGAGTATGAATACAGAGAAAATATTGTTAACATAAGCAATGAAGTATCTAAATATCTAAATATGAATAAAAAAGGAAATACAATTAATGATTTTAAAGTAATGAGAAATGGAATAAAAAAACAATATGATAATTTATTGATTTTAAATGTTCCTGAAAAATATAAAGTTTCATATTGCCATTTAAAAGAAGCTTTAGAATATTACATCGAAGGCTATGAAATTTTAGTAGGACTTGATTTAAAAGATGATAAAAATTCACAAAAAATTATTGAAGTTGGAAAATTTATTGAAATTGGAACTTGTTTTACTAAGATTTCTAGTTTCGAGTATTTAAAAACATTAAAGGATTGATAAAATGAATATAGATAAGTATTCAAAGTATGCAGATAATTTAATTTTTGATTCTCAAGAAGTGGTTTTTGCTATTGGTCAAGCTTACAAAGAATTGCAGGAAGCAATTATTAAAGATCCGTCTAATATTGATAAATATAAAAAAATCTATGATAAGAAAATATCAAAGATAGCTAAAGAGTTTGATGTTAACTGGAAAAAGTGGGCTGATGAAGATTTGCCAACAGCTTATATCAAAGGTATTAAAGATGCTGAAAATAATTTATCAAAAGTTGGTGTCAATTCTTCTATAACTGATCCTATATCTAATGGAAGAATGTTGTTAAGAGAATTTCCGCCACCTCCAGCAATACCAGCGATTCCCGGACAAGTTAGTATGTTATTTAGTGGTAAATATGCCGACCATGAGACTTTTTTCGGTGTTTTTAGACAGTCAGCTTATTATTCATTAGATGGTCAACAACTTCAAATAATGCGATATTCTGATGATTTATTTCGTCAAACAGCATCAATGGTCGCAGAGAATAATTTTAACGAAATGGATATTTTTACAAGAAGAAAGTTTTCACAAGAAATGTTGGATGAATTTGCTCGAAAAGGCGTGCAATCAGTAACATATAAAAACGGTGCTAAATATAGTATTGATACATATTCGGAAATGGTTGGAAGGACATTGACTTCAAGATGTGCTATACAGGCAAATTTAAATAGGTATATGCAGTCAGGATGGGATTTGGTAATTGTTTCCGCACATTTTATGTGCTGTGAACTTTGTTCACCTTATGAGGGACAAACATTATCAATAAATCCTGGACATCAAGTATATGAAAGCCTTGATGATGCTATTCGTAATGGATTATATCATTGCAATTGTTATAGTTTAGATACAGAAGTTTATACTTCTAATGGATGGAAATTATTTAATGATGTTGAAAGTGATGATAAGATATTTTCATTAAATCCTTTAAGTCATATTCCGGAATGGAGTGGTTGGAAAACTAAATTTAAAAATTTTGAAAAAGAAATGATAGAATTTAAAAGTAATTCATATGATTTATTAGTTACAAAGAATCATAACATGTATATTGGTTTTAATACTCATGAAAAGAATAATAAAAGAATTTTAAGATGGAGACTTGAATCAGCAGAAAATAGTATGAAAAAGAATTTCAAACAATTAAAATGTGTGAATTGGGATGGTATAGATTTAAATTATAACACTTATGGATTTGGCAAAAAGGATTTTGCCTATTTATTAGGTATTTTCATGTCTGAAGGCAATATACATGAAAAATATATAAGAATATCTCAATATAAAGAAAATGCAAAAAAAATATTAAATAAAAGATTGATTTCAATGGGATTTAAAGAAGAAAAATCAGGATATATATTAAAAAATGAAGAATTAGCAATATATTTAAAACAATTTGGTAAACAGCCTGAAAGATTTATTCCTGATTATTTATTAAATGAAAAAACTGAAATAATAAAAGAATTTTTAGATGCTTTTATTATTGGTGATGGATCAGTGAGAAAAAGTAAATCAAAATTAAATATTAATTCAATATCTAAAAAATATTTTACATCTAGTAAAAAATTAGCTGATCATATAGGAGAATGTATAATTAAAATTGGTAAATATCCATCATTTAGTTTGCAAAAAACTAAAGGTAAATTACAAAAGCATAAAAATGGAGAGTATATTTGTAATTATAATATATGGATAATAAGAGAAAATAATAGTAGGATTTTAAATCACAATATATCTAAAAGTAATAAACATAAAGGAATTAAATCAAAAATAATTGATAGTTATAATAATTATGTGTATTGTTTAGAGCTTGAAAAAAATCATATTATGTTAGTTAGAAGAAATGGAAAAATTTCATGGTGTGGTAATTGTATTCATGATTTATCGCCCTATTTTGAAGGAATAAGTGATGAAATTGTTCCTAGTGTAAGTGATGGGGAACAAATGTTAATTGACGAGTATGGTAGAGATGAAGCCCAAAAAATAGCATACGAAGCAAAACAGAAACAAAGATATATAGAAAGAAAAATAAGAAACTGGAAAAGAAGGGAAACCGTATCAATAGATCCTAGAAGTAAAGATTTTAGCAGTAAGAAAGTTAGAACATGGCAAGCAAAACAAAGAGAACACTTAAAAGAAAATTCTTATTTACCTCGAAAATATGAGAGGGAGCAGATTAAAAAAGCTCACTGATGAAAGGAAGTGAAATATATGTGGATATTAGTAATAAGTATTATAATATCGTTGTTGGTTGGTGGTTTTGTCTGGTTTGTTTTAAGTGAGGTAGGTTATTAATGGAAATAAGAAATTTTAAAAAAGATGATGAATATTATACTCCAAGATATGCAGTAATACCACTATTGAAATATTTAAAACCAAATTCTATAATTTGGTGTCCATTTGATACTGAGGAATCGCAATATGTAAAAGTATTTAATGAATTTAATCATACTGTAGTGTATAGTCATATCGATGAAGGAGAGAACTTTTTTAATACACAATATAATTGCAATTATATAATTTCTAATCCGCCTTATTCGTTAAAATATGAAGTATTATTGAGACTGTATGAATTAAAAAAGCCTTTCGCAATGTTGTTGGGCTCTCATGGAATTTTTGAAGCTAAAAGGTTTAAATTATTTAGTCAAAATAATTTTGAATTAATGGTGATTGATAAAAGAATTGTATTTAAAAAGGGTGGAGCTCCACCATTTCAAAATTGGTATATATGCAATAGAATGTTACCAGATAAAATTGTATTTGAAGAAATAAACAAAAAAGGATAGGTGATTATATGGATATTAAAGAATTAAAAGAATTAAAAGAAGAGTTAAATAATGGATTAAGCAATAATAATGAAATGTCTTTGAAAACATTGAAAGATATTATTAAAAAAGTGATCTCTGTTATAGATTTAATTATTTTAAATGAATTTGAATCGGATGATAATGAACAAATAGAATCATTGAAAAATCTACTTGAAATAGAGAAAAAAGAAGTTAATGAATACGCTAGAGGGATTGATGAACTTCAAAAATTTATTGATTGTATGCTTGAAGATCTAGAAGGTGATAATAATAATTCAGATTTTAAAAGTGGGATGATTTATATTTTGAAACTTATAACTAGACAACTTAATAATATTTAAGAGGTGAAAATTTATGAATGAATCATTATTTAGTAGTAAAAAACATGATTACGAAACGCCAGAACATTTTTTTAATCAATTGAATTCTATCTTTAAATTTAAAATAGATCTAGCTGCTGATCATGAAAATAGAAAAGTAGAAAAGTATTTATCAATTAAAGACAATTCACTCGAAGATCCTTGGTTGTTTAAAGGTTGGGGATGGTTGAACCCTCCTTATGGGAGAGATTTAAAAAAATGGTTTGCTAAGGCATCTGTAAGTAAATCTAAGATAATTATTTTATCTCCTGCAAGAACTGATACAAGCTATTTTCACGATTATATTGTAAGTGCTGATTGTTTATTATTTATAAGGGGAAGACTTGTTTTTGATGGTTGTGCCTCGTCAGCTCCATTCCCTAGCTTGCTAAGTTTTTTTGGAAAGTTAACCAGGAATGAATTTGATAAATTATCAAAATTAAATTTAGGATATTTAATTGACAATAAAAATGATTTGTGATACAATATTTATATTATATAGTTTGGTCTGAATCGCAGCCAGACCAAACTATATAAAAATAGTATAAAGAAGTTTTGCAAATCGAGCTGCGATCTAGATTTGCAAAACTTCTTTTTTAATACAGGAATGAATATAAAAGAAATGGAGATGTTTATTAAATGATAGGATATTTGAAACAATATATAGATCAAAGTGATATTGATGCAGTTGTTGAAGTTTTAAAAAGTGATACTTTGACGGGGGGAGCTATAGTTGATGAGTTCGAAGAAAATTTATCAAAATATACAGGTTTTAAATATTGCTCAGTGGTTAATAGTGAAACAGCTGCCTTACATAGTGCATTATTCACAGCAGGAATAATGGAAGGTGACGAAGTTATTATTCCATCAATAACCTTTACAGCCACAGCGAATGCAGTTTGTTACTTAGGTGCGAAACCTATATTTTGTGATGTTAACGAGTCATTACTTATTAATCCATACATAATTGAAAATCTTGTAACACCAAAAACAAAAGCAGTTATAACCGTTGATATGGGCGGACAATTAGTTGATTATCAAATAATTAAATCAATTTGCAAAAAACATAATTTAGTATTTATATCTGATAGCTGTCATGCATTTGGAGCAATAACAAAAAAATCAAAAATTGCTAGACCTGATATAATTTGTTATAGTTTTCATTCATCAAAGAATATGACAACAGGAGAAGGTGGAGCGGTTTTAACTGATAATTTATTTTATAATACTTTAATCAATTCATTTATAAATCATGGTATGTATAAAGTATTTGATAATAAACAGCTACATATTGGATATAATTACAGAATGTCAGATATTAACGCAGCTCTGGGAAACTCTCAGTTAAAGAAAATTGATAAATTTATAATAAGAAGAAAAGAAATAGCCAATAGATACTTAAAAGCTTTTGAAAAAATGGTAAATGTAAAAGTAGTTAGACAACAATTTGAAAATGTATGGCACTTATTTATTATAAAAACTCGTAATAGGGATAAATTTATTGAGTATATGAGAGCTAATAATATAATGTGTGTAGTTCATTATCCGCCTGTGTATGACCATACATACCATAAAAAAAGTTGTGTTAACTGCCCATACACTGCTAGTATTTATGATCAGATAGTAAGTATCCCAATTTTTTATACATTATCTGAAGGAGAACAAAGTTTAATAATTAGTAAAATTATTAATTGGGAAAATAATATGCATATGTTGATAAATGATGATGTTTGAAAAGTTATATTATGAAACTGCAATTTTATTATATCAGGAGCGAATTGAGAGAGGATTCGAAATAAAAGAAAGTATGGAAAAATTAAAATATTTTTCTAGTAAATTAGCTTTGATTAATAATATAAATCTTTCAAATTTAAGTATTAAAGAGAATGAAATATTAAGAGATTTACTTACAAGTTTATCATATAAAGAAATAGCTATTAAACATTTTATTACTGAAAATACAGTAAAGAAACATGTTACCAATATACTTGATAAGATGTATTGTAGGAATAGAATAGAATTAATTGTTAAAATAAAAGGAGAGCAATATGAGTACAATTGTATTAGACTTTGGAAGTGGAAACACTTGTAAAAATTCAAAAGAGTATATAAAAAAAATGTATGATCAATTAAAAGAAATTGATACCGAAAAACATGAAATAATTGCAAAGTGGAAATTATTTCAAGAATCAGGCGATAATATACCTCTGAGTAGACAAGCGTTTGATTATGCATATTGGTACGGAAGAAAATTAGGATATTGGGTAACTGCATCAATTTTTGATAGAAAATCATTAAACTTTTTATTAAGTTATGATATCCCTTTTATTAAGATTGCAAATAATACAGATTTACATTATTTAATAAAATATATTCCTGATACTATGATGTTATATATTTCTTCAAATGTTCCTTTAATTTTAGATAGAAGAAAAAAAGCATATCATCAAATGTGGTGTATTAGTGAATATCCAGCAAATGAAAAAGATTATTTAAAAATGAAATTAAAACCTGGTTGTGTAATTTCAGATCATACAACAACTTTTAATTTATTTAAGAAGTTAGTACCATCTGTTGTTGAATGGCATTATAAGTTAGAAGATTCAACAGGTTTAGATGCTGGAGTTATTGCAAGAACTCCAGAACAATTAAAAGAGGTGTTATAATATGTTATTTGATACATTTAAAAAAGCTGTTTTTAGAAAAAAAGTAATAGATGCAATTGCCTTTAAAATAGCTGATTATCAAAGAAAAGCAGATATCGCATATTATAATAATAATGATGCTGAGACATCCGGAAATTTATTAAACTTAGTTTTTCCATTAAAACAAATATCACAAAAACTTGATATAGAGCATGAAGTTTATGAAAAGGCATATGGAATTTATGATTTTAGAAACAGTGGAAGAGAAGGATATATTTTAAAGAATGGGAAAATAGTTAAGAAAGGATGAAAATAATGAATATAGTAATAATACCGACTAGAATTGATTCTAGTCGGATTCCAGGAAAAGCAGGTTTTGAAATATGTGGGAATACATTACTTGAATATGTAATAGCTGCAGGTAGAAGAGCAAAAACAATTAATCATGTTGTTTTAGCAACAACGGACAGCCCTGACGATGTCAATTTTATAATGGATTATTATGAGGTTGCTTATGTACATATAAGCAATATTGAAGATCGAAATGATGTTTTGGGAAGATTTGTTGAGACTGTTGAAGAAATTGAAAAAGTATTCGATTGCGAGGTTGAAAATATTGTAAGGTTAACACATGATTGTCCCTTATTGGCTTTCCATTCTTCTTTAATTGATGAAATAATGATGCATCATGTATCAAATAAATGTGATTTTTCACATAATAAAGGGAATTATTGTAGTGGTCTTGATGTTGAAATAATGACTAAAAAAGCTATGATTGCTATAAATAATATAGCTAATAAAGAAGAGCGAGAACATGTAACACTTGCATTTAAAAATATACCTGATAAGTATAATATAGGCACTTTTAACTCTTACTATGGGAATCCTTCAAATGATAAAATATTATTTGAAGATAAATGGAGTATAGATACTATGGAAGAATTTAAAAAAGTGTCAGATATTATTAAAATGTATGTAATGAAAGAAGGTGATTTGAATGGAAATAGATATAAATATTCCCATGAATTTCAAATTAGATAGTCTTTGTGAAAAGTCTTTTGAACTAGTTCACAAATGGATTAATTTGCTTGATAGTAATATACTTAGAACTACTCAAAAATTAACAAAAGAAATGCAAAATAATTTTTATCATAATGAAATATGTAATAGAAATTCTAAGCATAGATATATAGGTATGTATGGTAATATGCCAGATTTAAAATTGATTGCATGTATATGAATTGTAGATATTCAATGGGAAAATAGATTAGGCGAAATAAGTCTAATTGTTAATCCTGAATATATAGGCAAGGGTTATGGAAGAATAGCTTTTTATCAATTATTAAAATGGGGTTTTTTCTCTTTGAATTTAGAAAATATTTATGGTAAATATTATAATAGCATGTATTTTAATTTTAATAAAAAATCTTGTTATATTATTACATAAAAATATCTTGAAATACATTGAAACTAAGAATAATTAAGGATGAGTGATTATGAATCTTGGAATAGTAACTAGTTTTTATAATGGCTATGAAAAATTTTTAACAAGGTGGGCATCTTCAATTTGCAAGTTGAAAATAAAACCTTCAATGGTTGTATTTGTGCAAAGTGGAAAAGCAGATAAGGATATTATAATAAAAGTAAAAATAATGTTTAGTAAACATAATATTAAATATAGGTTTGTTGAAATAAAAGAACATAAAGGAATGGGATATGCTAGAAATAAAGCTGTGAGAAATTGTGATACTGAATGGATAATGTATTTAGATGTTGATGATATAATTATTGAAACTGCTATAAACAATTTAAGTAAATATGAATTAAAAACTGATGTAATTTGTGGAGGTTTGTTAATAAAAAATATAGATGGAACAGAGAATAAAAAGTATTTTTTAACAGCCCAAAGAAGTAAAGTTTTAAAAGGAATGTGGTGCTGTTGTTCGCATGCTATTTATAGAAAAAAGTTATGGGAATTGTCTCCGTATATAGAAAATAATGATTTTATAGATTATCCATTATGGTTGGGTTTTGCACAGTTTGGTGCAAGATTTTTAGGAATAGAAAAATTATTAACAATATATATGCGAAGGACTGATGGTCATCACTTATCAATGAGTAAGAAAGATATTGTAATAATGAAAAAACAAAAAAGAAATTTTATAAAGTATGGAGTGAATAGTAAATGGCTAAAAAGAAAATAGATTTCTGGTATTGGGCTAAAGGAAATAATTTTGGAGACATGTTGAATTTACCAGTTCTCAAATACATGTCTGAAGGAAAAATGCAATTTAATTATGTCAGTAAATATTCACATGGAAAATTATTGGCAGTAGGAAGTATTCTAAGAAAATTGAATATTAACGATATTGTTTGGGGGGCTGGTGTAATAAAAAAAGAATATATAAATGTTCCTGCTGGAGTAAAGATATTAGCGGTTAGAGGTCCATTAACTAAGAAAATGTTAAAAATTCAATATAAAATACCATATGGAGATCCTGGATTGCTTATGCCAGAAATTTATACTCCTGTAAAGCTTGATAAAGAATATGATGTTGGAATTATTCCGCATTATGTTGATGATCAATTAATGCAAATTAAAAATGATAATAATATTTTAATGATTAATGTTAGGGATAATTACAAAGAGATTATTAATAAAATAAATTCATGTAATTTAATAATATCATCTTCTTTGCATGGTGTTTTAGTATCAGAAGCATATAGAAAACCTGTTATATGGGTAAAGTCACCTAGTGGGAAAATAATTGGCCATTCATTTAAATTTAATGATTATTTTCTCTCAACAAATAGAGAAAGAAGAAAACCAGTCGAATGGAATAATCTTTCAAAAATAGTTAATGATAAAAATATATTACCCTTTGGAAGTATAGATTTAAAACCATTAAAAAAAGCTTGGAGTGAATATTTTGGATAAATTATTATTTGGTCAACAAAATATAAACAATTTTAAATTTTTTGGTGACAATTATGTCAATATTCTGATTAATGAAACACCGCATTATAAATTTTTACAAAAAAATATTAAAATTTATAGTAATTATTTAGAATTTTCATGGAAAAATAAAGAAAGATCTATTGATGATAAAATAATTGAATATATAAAATTAAAAGAAAATATTCTTAAAAATGGAATAAATGAACCTATTTTAACAGCAAAAAGGTTTAATAATGACGAGTTGATAGTTCATGGCAATCATAGGGCTTCTATTGCAAAGTTTTTTAATATAGAACTTCAAAAAAAAGATGTTTATTATTTAGATTTTTTTAGTATGAAAAATATTAGATATGGTTTAAATAATGGAAATAGACCTTATCAAAGTATATTTTATAATAATAAAGAAGTAATAAAAGGAAGAAGGAACGATCTTCTTGATAGATTTAATTGTATTGATATTGCAGATATAGAAAATAAAATTGTACTAGATATTGGATGTAATATAGGTGCTAATTGTATTCTAGTTAATAAATTTGCAAAAAAAATGATTGGAATTGATATTGATGTTAATATTATAAATCAAGCTATTAAATTGGCTGTATATTTTAATGAAAATATTGATTATAGATTGATTGATTTTTATAAAATTAATGAAAAAATTGATACTTGTTTTTTGTTTGCTGTTGATAAACATATCAATGATAATAATAAAATTGCTAAGTTCATTAATAAAAAAGTATTATCTGTATGTTATTTTGAAACACATGAATATTCAATTATTCCTAAAGTTATTAGAAAATGTTTTAGTAGAATAAAGCAATTGCGTAACTATAAAGAACGAAAACTTTTTAGATGCGAAAAATAGAGGTGTTTTATGATAATGATACCTAAGTTAATTCATTTTATCTGGATTGGTGATAAGGCTTTAAGTAAACATAAAAAAAGAAATATAAAAACTTATAAATTATTAAATCCAGAATGGAAAATAAAACTTTGGACAAATGATAATTTACCAAAAATTATAAATACTTATACATATAATAAAGTCTCTAGTTGGGCAGCTAAAGCAGATATATTAAGACTTGAAATATTATATAAATATGGTGGACTATATACTGATATAGACTCGGTTTGTTTAAAATCTCTTGATGAATTAATTAATAATATGACATGTTTTGGAATGACAGGAAATCATGGAAATATTGCAAATGGAACATTGGGTTGTATTAAAAAACATAAAGCATTTAGAATTTTAATTGAAAATTTAGATAAACATACTTTAATACTTGAGAAAAAATATAATTATAAAAAAAAGAAGATAAGTATTTTTTCTATTGCTGGAACTAGATATATAACTCCTATATTAAGAAAAGCAAAAGATTTTAACCAAATAGATTTTGGCAAAAAAAAAGGTACAAGACAATTTATTTGTACTAAATTTGAAAAAGATTTAAGTCTTTGTTATATAAAACATGAAATAGATTTATCTTGGAAAGGACCATAATATATGATATATGAATCATTAAAAAAAGCACACGATTATTGGAGTAATCCAAATAAAAATAGAAATAATCCTGAAAATTATATTTTATTTAAAGAAAGAACAAATTTTTTATTTAAAGAATTATTTCAATTAAAAGAAATTGATAAAAATTCTACTTTTCTTGAAATAGGTTGTAATAGTGGACGGGATTTAATATTTTTACATGATAATGACTTTAAAAATTTAACTGGAATTGACATAAATAAAAAAGTTATCGAATTTGCACAAAAACAATTAATAAATACAAATGTTAGATTAATAAATAATGAGATTGAAAAAGAAATAATATTATTTAATGACAATGAATTTGATGTTGTATTTAGTTTTGCGACATTAATGCAAATACATGATGACAGTTTTTGGATTTTTGATGAAATCTTAAGAATAGCCCAAAAATATATTATTATTGTTGAAAATGAAAAAAGAGATTATAAAACAATATTTGAAAAAAATAATTTTAAACAAATTAAAGAATTAAAGTTTGAACATAAAAATTTATTGATTAATAATATTGATTATTTAATAGGTAAAGTTTTTAAAAGGAAGTGATAATTTTGTTTAATAAATTTTCTGAAATTGATAAAAATTATTTGATAAAAGATATTGAAGAATTAAGCGAACTAATAAAGGAAATTGCAAAATTCTTTAATAAACAGGGGAATATAGAAAACTTAATTGAAGAATTCGCAGATTCAATGACCGCAATTGAGCATATACGAAAATTATTTAATATAAATGATAAAGAAATAGAAAATATACATAAAAGAAAGGGTGTGTATAAAAAATATGAAAAGTAATGTATATAATGAACTAATTGAAAAATTAGATAGTGCGAAAAGTGATTTTGGTTATTTGAAAGTAAATAGTGATATTATTTTAAATAAATATCAAGGACAATGTTTTGAGCAAATAATAAGTGATATTAATGACATGAAATCATTTGTTAAGGCTTTAAAATTTGCTATTGAAAACAAAGATCAATTTATGGGGGTGGGGAACTGTTAGCGAAAACTTATAACAAATTATAAAAATCCTATAAAACGTTATAGGTTCGTGGTGAATGTATTGTAAATCTCGACTAGATTATATGTCTAGGGCTTAAGAGTCTTACACACG
>Ga0265297_10006943_pt1 | contig 16032 bp, 17 predicted proteins | sample Munlanlwell13791_FD_192502 | JGI IMG/M metagenome (GOLD analysis project Ga0265297, IMG submission 192502) | Leachate microbial communities from a municipal landfill in Southern Ontario, Canada - Leachate well 137-91 | ecosystem: Engineered > Solid waste > Landfill > Unclassified | place... | reverse complement strand
ACTCAAGGAGTTATCCTGATGAAGATGAGTGATAATGACCAGGTAGTGGCAGTGGCTCTTACGATCGACGACGAAGAAGAATAGCTTTCACATTAGGTAGAGCTGCGGCTAAGATAATCATCAGCCCTCCTATTAAAGCATGGGTGCCAAGTGTTTCTTTAAAAAAAATTAAACCAACTAAAGAACCAAAAACAATTTCCATTAACATAATTAGACTGCCTTTTTGTGCATCTAAATATTTGAAACCATAAATCATTAACTGACCGGTAATAATAAATAATAAAGCCAAGGCTACACTGGCCATCCAGGCTATGTTGAAACTTGGTACTTGCCAGGTTTCTTGATTCAAAAGTGATAAAACTAGCCACATTACTCCAGAGATGGCAACATCTAAACCACTTAATTGAGAAGCCTCATAATGATTAGAAATTTTTTTGGAGAAAGTATTCCAAACAGCTGTTCCTACACCACCCATCAAAGCCAATAAAACATAAAGAAATGATCCAGATAAATCATCAATTGCATAAATAAAATACAAACCCAAGATAGCTAGGGCCAAAGAAAAACCTTCAAAAAGCTCTATTTTTTCTTTAAAAAAAATTGTGCCTAAAATAAATCCAGCAATAGTCGAGCCACCATAAAAAATTAAATAAGCTGTACCTACAGGCAAATAATAAAATGCGTAATAAAATCCAAGAAAACCAAATAAACCGCCAAGTGACCTGAGACAAAGCCATAACCAATCTGCTTTTTTTACTTTTTTAAAACGTTTGGCTAAAAATAATGGCAATAATAAAATGGCACCAGCTAAAATATCTCTTGTCATGGAAGCAAAAAAGAGAGGAATTGTAAAACCAATGGTTCGAGTCAAAATTGCAAAAATACTATAGAGTAGAGTAGCAAAAAGAAGCGATGTAGTGGCCAAAATAGTTTTGTTCATAAAACTAGGGAATTTATAAAAACTAAATGATGTGGACCGAAGGGGACTTGAACCCCTGACCCCTTCTATGCCATAGAAGTGCTCTAGCCAACTGAGCTATCGGCCCTTTTTGTTAAAACAAGGGGAATTTTAGCATTGTCACAGGAAAAAACCAAGTCAGACTTTAAAGTTTAGAATGAGTTTTATCGTAAATTTTTTTAAGTTGTGGCTGAGTAACATGAGTGTAAATCTGCGTTGTAGCAATGTTTTTATGACCAAGCATCTCTTGTACGTCGCGCAAACCAGCACCGTTAATTAATAGATCAGTTGCAAAACTATGTCGAATTCCGTGAGGACTGAGCTTAACTGTCAAACGTGCTTTACGGGCATAATGATCCACTAAACGCTGTACGCTACGACTCGTCAATCTCATTTCTTCACCATCCATCAGTAAATCTGGTTTTTTACCAGAAAAGCGAATAAAAACTGGTCGCCAATTGTCTTCTCTAGAGTTCATATAGCGCCAAAGCCAAGTGGCTGCTCGCTCACTTAAAAACACCACTCGAGGTCGGCGACCTTTACCAATCACACCAAATTCACGTCTTTTAGCATCGATTTGATCGCGATTTAAACCCACAAGCTCACTGACACGCAAGCCAGTAGAGAAGAGTAACTCGAGAATAGCCTTGTCTCTCAAACCCTCTTTACTCGACAAATCTGGCTGAGCCAGCAAACGCTCCATTTCTTCGATATTCACAAATTGCATGTGCGTGGATTCACCTTTAGGTAAATCAATTTTTTCTGGATTTAACACTTCTTCATCATTTTTAATTAACCACTTAAAACAAGAACTAAAAGCAATTATGTGATAGCTTTGTGTCTTTTTTGATAGTGTTCTTGACATTTCGTCACAGTAACGAGCAAGGTAAATACGATATTTGCGTAAAATATCTCTGTCTAATTCTTTAAGATCACTGTGACCATCCTTTTTGAACCAATCATTGAAACGTCGCAAATAATGGCTGTAATTGCGAATTGTCAGACGACTTAAGTTCTTTTCCACCTCTAAAGATTCCAAAAAATCGATCATGGCGATATCTGGATTGGTTTTATTACTCATTTTTGCTTTCTTCTCTTACTCTACAATAAATTTGAGTGCGCTGCACTAGCTTGTCTAGATTATTATCAGACATTAGCAGAGAGTTTGATATTCTGCCAAAACATCTTTTACAAGCTTCTTGGCTTTATATCGATCTTTTTTCAGTTTGGACCAATCCTCTAAGCATCAAGGGAAGATATAACATTTTTACTAAAGAGGCCTTTGTCAGATCGAGAGATTATCTTAAATAAAAAGGGGAGAATCTGCCCTACAACAAGTTACCATTTAGGCTTCAGTAGAGCCAACACAAGAAAATCCAGGCTTTTCCAATGACCAATTAATCATTTAAAGAATAAAAACCCGTTTTTGGGCTTTTAAAAGGCTTACTAGAGGTAAATACCTTGATATATCAATATATTTATCATAGATGATGATATCAACTTATAAAAGAATATTAATTACCAGGTAGGCAATCATAACTAGGGGAAATAATGGAGAAAAATTGACATAAATCAGGCAAGAGCGTGTGATAACGATAAACAAATAATAAGAAGCTACAAAAACCCCTCCCAGTTTATTTTATGGTTCATGTCGCAAAAGTTATATTGTGCGACATAACTAATTAGTCAGTTTGCCACTTCGAAAATCCCCCTATTGCTGGAGTAGCAGTGAAAAATAGATCAGATTTTATAGAAACTTATTCACTCTCTTATGACTGCGCATCGCTGTTCTTTTAGATATTCTCAAGAAAAAACATTCCCAGCCCTATTTAACCCCTCTCTGCAAAAGGCATATTCGGGTTTTTTATTGATTCATAGGGCCTTTTTGAAGGCAATATCTATTCAAAATAGAAGTACCAGGCTTACCAACCTGGGATAAATTGAACAACTTTCTAGCTCAAAGGAGGCAGCTTTAGCCTGGTAGATTTATTTTTGCATACTTTTGCAACAAGAAAACTAATTTGACAGTATCAAACTATATCATTCCAGGCTAGAAAGACCTATAACTATGGAGTTTTCCACAATTTTCACGACCATATCAAACTATATCACTCTTCCCTGTTTAACCATCCATCAAAAAAAATTGCTGACTCTTCCCTGTTAATTTTAATCATTATTTTTTTTGTATTTGACAAGATTTTTCAATAATTAGATAAGCCTTGAGCCAAGTAAAAGCGTTTCCAAAGCCTTCGTATTAAGTTCCAATTGTGTTTGAAGACTATTTCTTTTCAATCATCCCTACCCTGCCTGGTTCATATCAAAAAAAGATTGATAAACCAATCTTTTTTATATCATGAACCTGTGAGGGAAGTGTGTTATTTAAGCGGAAACATCAAGATAAATAAGATCACCATTAAGATAGCTACCAGGTTGTATTCATTAATGGTGTTTTTGAATAAACGACCCTTAAAAAAACTTTGCAAAACACTCAAACCAACATATAAAAAAGACATTATAAACAAAGCTTGATTCCAAATTTGCATGGGTAAAAAGGAAAATAACATTGCCAATTCAGCTAAAAATAAGGAAAAAATCATTGAATACAAAATGATATCTTTTTCTATCTTTTGTTTTAATTCAATAGACCAAAGTGCTGACAGAACCAGAGGAAAGTGTGAAACAAATAATAAGCCAGCATTAAAGTAAAAAGGCAAACGCAAAGAAAAAATTACGTTACTAAACAATAAAGAGGTAATCATGATGAAAAACAAAGCTACCGCATGTGCGGCGTATAGCAGCTGAATAGTGCGACCCTTAGCCACAGAAAAAATATTGGACGTCAATAGCAAGGCATACATGCCTATTCCAAAAATAGCGACTATAAATAAACGAGACCAAAAAACCTCTGGCAAAAGAAAGTAAAACAAAGCTACAGAACCAGCATAAAGGGCTGGAAAAGGCGTAATGGTCAGCCACTCATGTGCTTGCAAATCATCAAAGAGTGCCCACACAGAACATAAATAAGAAAAAACAAATAAAGCCAAGGCACCAAAATAACGCCAATCTAAAGGAATGTACTGAAGCGCCAAAAGCCCTAAACTTAATAAGACAGAAACAATGATAAATTTTTCTCGACGTCGCATATTCTAATTTTGATTGTTCTCTGTGTCTTCTACAAGATCACAGGCTAAAAATACATCTTCGACATCTTCATTGTCTCTTAAATTATCTACCAATTCTATAAGCTGCTTAGTAGCTTCTTCACTGATGGGAAACTTCATATTTGCGATAAATTCCCCTTCTTGATTTCGAGTGAACATGTATCTCACTGAGCCAGGAGATCCTAAAGAACCACCAAATTTACCAAGGAGAAAACGAATTTCTGAGGAACTACGGTTAAGATTGTCAGTCAAAGCAACAATCATCATCCCTACTCCACCTGGACCAAAACCTTCATAGACAATTTCTTGAATTTGATTAGTGTTACCTTTACCAAGAGCAGCATTAATAGCTTTTTGGACTTTTTCCTTAGGCATATTAGCCACTCTTGCTTTATCAAGAATTAAACGTAAAGTCGGATTACTCTTGGGATCACCAGAGGCACCTTGTATAGTGGCAGCTCTAATGAGGCGAGATAATTGGCTAAAATTTTTACTTTTGAGCTTATCTTGAGCACCCTTGCGATTCTTAATATTGTTCCACTTGCTGTGACCTGACATTTGACTAATTATAAACCATTTTTCACTAAGACCAAACATTACTTGACATTTGACTCTAAGACTTGTAACATCTCTAAGATTTTAAAGGAAGGTTAAAAATGCAGAATCAAATGCTCCTTAGACAAGAAGCTATTAATGCAGCGAAAAATTCAGATTGGTCAAAAGCCATTTCCGTTAACCAAGAAATTCTCCAAAACTATGGTAATGATTTAGAAGCGATGAATCGCTTGGGCTTGGCGTTTCTTAAAAACAAACAAGAAACTGAAGCTAGGCAAATCTTTAGACAGGTAGTTGAGATCGATGGATCAAACATTATTGCTAACAAACATTTGGCTAAAATTAAGAACAAAGAGATTAGCACAGATATCATTTTTGATCGAAATAATGACTTCATCGAAGAACCTGGCAAAAGCAAAATCGTCACTTTGCATCGTTTAGCTGGCAAAGAACAATTACAAAAACTTAAAGTTGGTCAAAGCTGTTTATTACAATTAAAAAACAGATACATCAGTGTTACTGATGAAAACAATAAACATATTGGTGCTCTTCCTGAGGACATTTCTTTTCGTCTGAGCAAATTAATTAGCAATGGCAATGAATATCGTTGTGTGATTTATAAAATTAACGACAAACAATGTTTGATTCAAGTGAAAGAAACTCTACGTTCCAAGAAAAATGAACAAATCGTTTCTTTTCCAAGTAAAATGCAAAGTAATTTGGTTATTCCTGATGACTTCATTCTCGAAGAGGATATTCCTTTTGAGGTGACTGGAGATGAGGAAGCAGAAGAAGAGTTAGAATTGGCGATGGAAAAAATTAACAAAAATGCAGTTTAGTTTACTTGTAAGTTTTTGGAAATAAACAAACTATATAGATCTGCTAGATCTCTCCCTATATAAATTACTAGAGCCGCTCGATGTTTAAGTGTTTCTTCTTCACTAATTGATAATAGACTTGGTGGAAAAATTTTATCTAATTTACCAAGTAATTGGCTGCAACTTTTTTCATTTGAACTATAAAAGATCTTGGTTTGCTCAAGATTTTCTGTATTACTGTCTTTTTTAATAATTGAAAAAGAACTTTTTTCCAGCATACTCGCTATAGAATTAGCTAAACCAGATTCCAAAGTGGTATTAATAATCGCTACTGGACAATTAAAAACTGGTTCCACCAATAAAGAATTTTTTTGGTTAAATTTTTGCTCTCGCCACAAAAGTTCTTTATCTTGAAGAAAAAAATGATAAGCTTTTTTATCTTTGAAAAACAGCATTAGACTTTCTTTGTTTAAATCATTTTGGGTATATTCGTAGCTATAATCAAAAACCGTGTCTAAAAGAAAAGCGTAAAACAAATTTTTCTTCAAATCCCCCGCCATGGAAGCTTCCTGATTCAAATCACCTAAATTAAAATTGTTTTCTCTTAAATCAGTAACGACTACTTGTTTATTGATGACATTGAACAATAAAAAAGCAACTGGTTTCTGATTTTTAAGCAATAAAACGCGCGTATTTTCTTTGAGTTTGTAGAACTTGCCTAGCTCAATTTTGATTGCTAGAGCAAGCAAAACCATTATTACAAAGACAAAAACAAAAGAGATTAAAAACCTATGATTAGATTTGGATGTGGCAGTTTTTTTAGAACCAACTGGTTTTTTTTTGTTAGGACAATAATCACGTAGCATGCATATCCATGCTACAAAAAAGCCCGCTCGTGAGCAAGCGGGCTTATTTTCTAATTTAAATAAAATTAAGACTCGATGACGAATCTTTCGAATCTGCTCAGGGTCATTCTTTCACCGATTTTACCACTCAAGGATTTGATGACTAATTCAACAGTCTTCTCTGGATCTTTGATGAAATCTTGTTGAAGTAAATCCTCAACACTTTCTGCACCCATGGCGGCTAATTGCATCGCAATGTCGCGAGCCATTTGGCGGAATTCTTCGTTAGCAGCTACGAAATCAGTTTCGCAAAGCATTTCAACCATCGAGGCAACCATGCCAGTATTGTGAGTATAAGTGGCGATGTAACCGACTTTAGTTTCACGATCTTGACTCTTCTCTGCTCTAGCTAAACCCTTGGCTTCAACAACAGCAATGGCTTTATCCAAATCACCATCAGCCTCTTGCATCGCTCTTTGGCAATCTAAAATTCTAGCCCCAGTAATTTCTCTGAGTTTTTTGATTTGGTCCATGGATATTGCCATATTTACTTTCTATCAGCGCGGCCAGCTTTATAGGCGGCGGTGATTTGATCGACAAAAAACTTAATACTTTTTACTGCGTCATCATTGCCAGGTAGCACAAACTGCACTGGTCGAGGATCACTGTCCGAATCGGTTAAAGCAATCACTGAAACATCAACATTATTGGCTTCAGCGACAGTAATTCTTTCTTTTTTAGGATCGATGACAAAAATACAATCTGGTTTGGTCTTCAAACCTCTTAGACCTCCAAAAAAGCGTTCCAATTTGATTTGTTCTTTTTCTAATTGGACACGTTCGTATTTGGTATAACCCTTATATCTGTCGGTAGCTAAACCTTCACGAATCTCTTCCATGCGTTTAATAGATTTACTGACTTGAGGCCAGTTAGTTAACATACCACCCATCCAACGAGCATTGATGTAGAAGCAGGAAGCGTCCAAAGCAGCCTCTTTAATGACTTCACGTGCTTGTTTCTTGGTACCAACTAAAAGCAAGGTTTTACCCTCTTTAGCAAGGTTGCAGACGTAAGTGTAAGCCTCTTCTAAAAGACCGGCGACCTTTGGCAAATCAAAAAGATGAATACCATCTTTTTCACCATAAATATATTCAGCCATTTTTGGATGCCATTTACTGGCTTTGTGACCAAAGTGACAACCAAGTTCAAGCATTTCTTGAAGATTAAATTCTGGATTTTTACTTGCGACTGACTTGATTTCGGTTTTAGTTGCTTCAGATTTGGTTTCTTCTGCTTTTACTTCGACTTTGACTTCTTTGGCTTCGACTTTTGGAGTCTCGACTTTAGGAGCAACAACTGGAGCTGCTTCAACTTTGGCAGCGGCTTTTTTAGGAGCAACTTTTTTAGTGACAACTTTAGCTGGAGCTTTTTTTACTACTTTTTTAACTACTTTCTTGGCGGCTGGTTTAGCAGCAACTTTAACAGCAACTTTTGCGGTAGCTTTTTTAACTGAAACTTTTTTGGCTGTCTTTTTGACTTCTGCCATAATATTTTCCTTTGTTTATTTCCGTTTTAAATTCTTTGAATTTAAGGCGAAAAATGGTGCTTAGAGCTAAATAAGGATTGACTCTAAGGCACACAAATTTGTAATGGGGAGATTATAACACAGGCTTGATCAAATCCAAAGCATTCGCCATCAAGGAAATCACTGTCATCGGTCCAACGCCATTTGGCACTGGGGTAATGAAGTCAGCCTTGTTCAAACAGCTGGGTAAATCAACATCACCTTGCGGTTCACCCACATCAATTAAAATACTATGAGGAGCAATTAAGTTACCATTGATTAAATTTTTTTGACCAGTGGCACTGATGATGACGCGAAAATCTGATAGAGATTTTTTTTGTTCAATCAGTTCTTCTAATCCCTGCTTACCAACTAATTTGACTTCGCATTTTTTGTTACTAGCCTGCGCCTCTGTCACCGCGATTTGACAAGCCTCACCAAAATTTTGCGGAATCGTGGCACCCTTTTGCATCAGATTTTGGATGTGCCAAAAAAGAGGTTTGCCCAGTAAATCCGATTGACCAATAATCAAAACTTTTTCTGTTAAATAGGAAAAATCTGGATCAACGTTAGCGCGATAATCTTTGAGAATTGATAAAACCGCACGCGCTGTGGCCGGTAAAACCATTTGCTCTTGCATCCAAGTACCGCGTTTTATTGCTGCTAAAGTATCTGGGGATAAACCATCGACATCCTTGTTCACACCGTGGGATTTCTTAGTGGCGATGTGGCTAACTAAGCTTGACCACCACTTTGCGAAATTGCCATTTGGCACGAATTCCAACCATTTTTTGGTCCACGGTTTTTGAATAATGATACCAGTGATACTTGCGTCTTTATTTAGAGACTCTAAGTATTCTTGGATTTCTGCAATAGGAGTGGCAAAAGAAAATGATTTTGCCTGATAGCTAATACCGAGATTATCTGCTGTTTCTTTTTTGAGAGAAGTATAAAGCGCACTGGCTGCATCTTCATTAAAAAAAATGGCTGCTATTTTAGGATGAATCCCCTTTTCACGATAAGCAGCCACCTTAGTTCTTAACTTGAGGGCCTTTTGCTTGGCTAGTTGTTCTCCATTAAAGATCATGGTCATATTTTTATTTTACCAGGTAAATAATGGGAAAGCGCTGGCCATCTCCTTCACTTCCACGCGAATTTGTAAAAGTGTTTCATCTTTGAGACTACGTTTTTTAAACTCTTTCAAAAAGAGGCGACGTTGCTCTTTTTGCGCTGGCAATTGTTCGGCTTTTATATGGTCTACTACCCTAGCAATCCATTGAGCAATTTTTGTCATCTCTTGCTCTTTCATGCCTCTGGTAGTAACTAGCGGCGTACCAATGCGCAGACCCGATGGATAGAAAGGTGAGCAGGGTTCGTTTGGAATAGTATTGCGGTTGGCATAAATCCCAGCCACATCCATGGCAAAAGCTACTTGTGTGCCAAAACCTTCGCCAAAAGGAGTCAAATCTATCAAGATTAAATGGTTTTCTGTGCCATCACCGACTAGTTTGAGACCGTTGGCTTGTAATGCAACTGCTAAAGCATCTGCATTCTTGCGGATTTGTTTCGCGTATTCTTTAAACTCTGGTAAGCTCGCTTCTGCCGCAGCAATAGCGATGGCAGCAGTAGTCTCATTGTGTGGACCACCCTGCAAAGCAGGAAAGACAGCTTTATCAATCTTATCCGCCAAATCAGGATCTTTTTCTAAACCTCTATTTGTAACCATAATCATCGCCCCACGCGGACCACGAAAGGTTTTGTGAGTGGTTGACATAACCACGTGAGCGTAAGGCACTGGACTTGGATGCTCGCCTGCAACTACTAAGCCAGTGATGTGAGAAATATCTGCTAAGAGATAAGCACCCACTTCGTCAGCGATTTGCGCAAATTTTTTGAAATCTAGCGTAAACGGATAAGCAGTAGTACCAGCCACAATTAATTTTGGCTTATGTTTGAGAGCTAATTGACGCACCTGTTCATAATCAATGCGGGCATTTTTATCCAAACCATATTGAACAGAATTAAAATAACGACCAGAAAAAGTGACTTGAGGATGACCATGAGTTAGATGACCACCACTAGAAAGAGCCAAACCCATCATCGTCTCCCCTGCTTCAAGAATGGCAAATTCAACAGCGCTATTAGCTGGTGAGCCAGAATAAGGTTGGACGTTGACGTGAGAAACATTAAATAATTTTTTAAGACGTTCCTGAGCTAAGATTTCAATTTCATCAATAACTTGATTACCTTCGTAATAACGACGTTTAGGATAACCTTCAGCATATTTACTAGATAAACAGGAACTAAGTACGCTACGCACATCCTTTGAGCTTTGATTTTCAGATGGAATAAGACCGATCATTTCTGTTTGGCGTTGCTCCTCTTTTTTAATTAGATCGAAAACTAAATGTTCTTTATTTTGTTGATTTTTTTGTTTCATTTTGAGTCCTTTTATTTAATTGTAACTTGTTAAGATTTTTTTAGCCAATTCACAGCTAAGTAAGTTAGTGGTGTTTCCACCATCGAAAATAAGCATTTGAGTCCCCAATATGGCAAAATCAGCGACCAAACAAATAGCCCATTACCTCCATCGAAAAAAGCCAAAAACATAAAAATGCTGGTGTCAAAAAACAAACTAACGATATTAGAAGCGTTGCTACGCAACCACAAACTGCTATTTTTCAAACGAGCGCGAATTTTGGTAAAAACATAAATATCTAAGCGCTCTGCTAAAAAGAAAGCCGCCAAACTAGCTAACGTCATTCTGAGCGATTTAGCAAAAATCGTCTGATATGCTGGTTCAAAGGCTTCAGATCTGGTACTTGGTGGCAAACTGATGGCTAAAAAATTAAATAGCGCTAAAAAAATTAAAATTACAAAAGTACTGCGCATAAAATTAAGCGCTCTCGCCTTCCCTTCTACTTCAATGACGACATCATTAATGATAAAAGTAATCGGCAGAGTAAAAATTGCCACTGAAGCATTAAGAAAAAATAAAGGGAAAGTTTTAGCTCCCATTAATTCTGCAGCCACGATCGAGGTGATATAGATGGCTAAAAGTAAATCTAATTTATGTTTGTGACTCTGAGACTCGCTTTTTTTCTTGATAAAATTGGTCATTGGTTTTTCTTTCTTTTTTAAGTTTTTAATAAAATAACACCCTTTGCGCTAGCTAAAGCGCAAAAAAATACAGCAAAAGAAAGAAAACTAAAGTGTGGCGTAGGAGAGCTGGAAGTGAAAAACAGCTTTAAACATAAGGTAATTCTATCACATTCTAACAAACATAAACCGGAGCATTAGTAACTATGGACTTCTGAATTGCGGTAATTTCTGGTTGGCTAGGAGATTGACGTAGCTGTGCAAAACAATAACCTTTCTTTAGTAAGTCATCAGGCAAACGAGAAATATATTTTATACAACCACTTTCACAGAGCATCTCAAAAAGCTCAATATGCGCATTTGATTTTAAAATAGCTCCATTGTCGAGAGCTTTATGTAAATATATTTCTAGAAGCTCAGCTGGTACTGGTTTAGCAATGACTTCAATCCAATCAGTAAATTGATGATGACTACTATTAATCGTAGTCATAGCAATTTGCCAAACCACTCTGATTAAACCAGCTTCTGGATAAACATAAGTTTTATATAGTTCTTTGCGTAAACTTTCATAAATTTCCTCTGGTATGATTGGTGTACATCGTTCATTACGTTCCAACTTATGATGTTGTACCAGTTGCTGCTCATTTTTATCATTGGAAATAAAAACATTAATATCAGCTCCTAAGAAAATAATCCCTTTAAGTAAGTCTTCAATGATTTGATTAGCTAGATCTTGTTCTATCGCTAAGTTCAATTGTCTTAGTAAAAAAGCTAATTCAGGAAACTTTGCCTCTACATGTTCATGTCTAGCAACTTCAGCTTTATATTTACTAACTTCTGCTGCATTTGTAGAAGCTGGTTCGTCTTTGGTGGAAGGAAGCTGGATAACATTGCCATTAGCAAAATCAATCTTAGGTGCAACTAAATTTTGCACAATTTTAATAGCTGCTTCAACTTTTGGATATTTACCAGTGTTAATAATAAGTTGATTAATATCTCTAAAAGCATCTCTTAGCGCTCTCCTACGCCAAGTTCTAGACCATTGTTCTGCTTGAATGACTGAAGAATTGGGGCAAGTATCAGCTGACATATGAATTAAATTTTATAAATCTAAGATTTCTTTACTAAAACCCATTTGTTTCATTCGATTGATAATTTCAAAATGACTTTTACCATTTTTTAGCCAATTACGACTCAATAGCTCAGTCATCTCTCTCTTTTCGCATGGAAAAACAATCCAAGCATCGGTACTAGCTCCATAGAAATCTGGCATAAAAGCTGACCATGGTTTAATAAATAAAGTTGCAGTTTTAACTTGTGAAGCACCATTTTCCAATAAATAGTTTTGAGTAAAACTCAATGATTCTCCCGTGTCTGCCACGTCATCAAAGACTAAAATACTTTTACCTTTAATAGTGGTAGGAATTTGCTGATAAATTTCTGGTCTATCTAATCGTTGATTAATACCACTGTAAAATCTCACTCCCAAGCTAGCTAACTCTTGAATACCCGTATAATCAAAAAAGGAACGACTCATCGGCCAAGCTCCCTTGGCTAAAGCAATAATTAAATTAAAGTGAATAGCTGAATTCTTAATTTTTTTCGCCAATTGCAAAGTCAATTTGTCTAATTGACTCCAACTCGGAGTCACATACTTGGCTTTATCATCGACAAATTTAATTTCTTTAAATGTCATATGAAGTTAATAAAAAAAAACGCTCAATTTTTCTTATTCACTTGGTGTCCCCCTGATTTTATTCAGGTTTGTTGCTTGGGAATACGAAAAACTAAACGTCTTTTCGCACTCTTACTTTTTTAATTGAAAGGATGATAACACACTAAAAACTACAAAACAAGCTTTAAAACTTCATTAAGATCTTCAGTTAAAGGAGCCTTGTAAAGGACTTTTTCTTGTGTTCTAGGATGAATAAATTCGATCGATAGAGCATGCAAGAATTGTCTCTGGCACCAGTAAACATCCAATTTACTGCGTTTCCTGCCAGCATAGAGTTGATCACCTACCAAAGGATGTTGCATAGCAGACATATGAACTCTAATTTGATGAGTGCGACCAGTTTTGGGAGCCACTTCTAGTAAAGAAAAGCCAGCTTGGTAAAGTTCTTGGACTTTTTTGGCTTTGATTTTACTTTTCTGAATTATCAGCGCGATGGTTTCCTCAGTAAGCGAAGTAAATTCTTTAATAACTTTATACTCTGTTATGGCTGGTCGACCATTGTTGTCTATGGCAAATTTTAAGCGATTTTGTGGGTTACGACCCATGGGAGCATTGATGGTGCCACTTTTTTCCGTTAACTGACCGTGAACTAAAGCTAAATAAGTTTTTTGAGTTTGGCGTTTTTTAAACTGAGCCAAAAGATTTAGGAGTGCACCTGGATTTTTAGCTAGAAGCAAGACTCCACTGGTGTCCTTATCTAAACGATGAACTATTCCTAATCTTTCCTGCCAAATTGCTAATGGATCTCCAAATTCATTGGTAAAATCACTGGGAATTAGTTTTTGATAAGATAAGTCTTTTTGCCAAAATCCAATCTCAAAAAAATTTTCTCCAAGCCTATTTTTAAACCAATCTTGAATGGTTTCAGATTTTATGGTGGTAGAACGATTGACCACTAAGCCACTTGGCTTATTAATAATCATTAAGTCTTGATCTTCGTATAAAATATCTAGGTTCATGATGTTTTCTTGAAAAAATGTAAAGAACGACCAGATCTTCTATAAAGTAAAATTAAACCAAAAAATAACATAGCCAAATAAATAAAATAGTCTAAAACTACTCCATTTAAGAAAATTCCTGGCAAACGTACTGGACCAGTCAAGAGATGAAAAAGTGCTGTAAAAATCAAAAAAGTACTAAAAAGAAAACCAGATTGAGCTGTTTTTTTGCCACTGCGATACCATTCAAAAGTACGATAAACGTACTCCACTCTGCTTAGGTAAATATAAACTAGAAAATAATACAGGAGTGAATAAAGTTGAGCAGGATGGGTTTTCTCAAAAGTACCAGAAGTAATAATTCCCCAAGGTAAATTAGTAAAAGTGCCACCATAGCTACCGTCCAAGAAAAAACCAGCATACATAAAAATCATCCCCAAACTAATAGCTGTTACATAAAAATCCAAGATTTCGAAAGCATCCCATTTGGCTTTGACAGCATAGCGATACAAAAACAAAATAGCGACTGCTAAAGCAACTAACGGTTCATTACCTGGTTTTTCGATTACATTTACAATATTAAAAATGTTAGAGCTGAAACTTGCCCAATGAAAAGCTACAAAAACCAGGCGACCTACAACAAAACCAAATAATCCAGATAGTAAAAAACCATCAAAAATATCAAAAATATTATAATGTTCTTCCCTACCCTTACGCCAAAAAATGAAAGCAGAAAAGAAGACTGCTAGAAAAGCCAAAAGCGTTAGGGATTTAAGTTTGAAGAATGGCAGTTCAAAAAGAATGGGTAACATAATGCTGTGCCGGGAGAGGGAATCGAACCCTCATGAAGTTGCCTTCATAGGTTTTTGAGACCTACGCGTCTACCAATTCCGCCATCTCGGCTAAAAGACATTCACGAAAGACTTATATATTCTACCTTAAATTCTCCACAGATCAATTAAACAAGTCGATTTAGATCCCCCACTTGTCTCTCTAATAAAAATCAGTCATATTTAACTCATGGAAATGATTCGTGATTTAGTTATTAAAGCTTTTAGCGTTGACAGTATCTGGTCTGTGATTTTAAGAGGGGTCATTTGGATAGTAATTGCTATCATTATCATCATAAGTGTAGATAGCCCAAATGCTGATTTGTCCAGCAAAAAACTAAAAGCTAATCTGGGTTTCTTCACTATGTTCTTGTTATTGTCTGGAGGCTTGGTTTATTTACTGTTTGGCATCGGAGCTAAATAGAAATAAACTCTTAATCCAAATCAGCATCCAAAATCTTATCATTTTTAATTAACTCACTATGATCTAGGTTTTGAGGTACAAAACGAAAAGCAATGATTCGGCAAGTTTTGGAGAATGGATTAGATAAAGTGTGAGGTGTATTTTCTACCCGTATTAAATCGCCTGGCACAACTTCTCTCTGTACTTTTTTCTTACCATCCAAGTAATGAAGAAGTGCTTTACCCTCTGTGACAAAAAGAGTTTCGTTAATTAAATTGTGATGATGCCAAGGTTGAACCACCCCTGGAACGAGCCAACCATCATGAACCTCGTATTCATCAAGTAAATAATAGGAAATATTAGTTCCGTCTTTTCTTCGTTTATTAATCGCTTCTTGCTTAGTAGTAATCTTCATGCTGACTAAATACTTGAATTATTATTTCCTATTTTCCATCCCAAAAAATTTGACCCGATCACCTCTGAAATAGAGCTCTATATCGCCTAAACCACCATTACGATGTTTAGCGATTTTAAGAGTCACAGACTCGCGCAAATCATCATCTTTGCGATACAAAAACATCACCACATCAGCATCTTGTTCGATAGAGCCAGACTCACGTAAATCAGAAAGTTGAGGAGATTTCTCACCACGCTGTTCTACGGCACGAGAAAGCTGAGCTAGAGCTAAAACGGGAATTTTCAATTCACGAGCAATATTCTTCAAACCCTGAGAAATTTCACCCACTTCTTGGACACGGTTCTCGCGATTTTGACCATGAGCCAACTGTAAATAATCAACCACTAAAAGATCAATGTTTTGCTCCATCATCAAACGACGAGCCTTAGTGCGCATTTCGTAAATGCTAAGACCTGGAGTATCGTCAATAAAAAGTTTGCTTTCTGCTAAAACGCCCATCGCATCGGAGATTTTGAGAAAATCTTCTTGAGACAGACGACCAGTTTTGAGTTTCCAAGCATCAATATCAGCTTGGCCAACTAGCAAACGATCAACTAGCTCTTCTCTACTCATTTCCAGAGAGAAAAAGCCAACTTTTTTCTTGGCGACAATAGTAGCGTATTGGGCAATATTAACAGCAAAAGCAGTCTTACCTGTACCAGGGCGAGC
>Ga0265297_10006942_pt1 | contig 16032 bp, 19 predicted proteins | sample Munlanlwell13791_FD_192502 | JGI IMG/M metagenome (GOLD analysis project Ga0265297, IMG submission 192502) | Leachate microbial communities from a municipal landfill in Southern Ontario, Canada - Leachate well 137-91 | ecosystem: Engineered > Solid waste > Landfill > Unclassified | place... | reverse complement strand
CTCGTGGAGATTGCCGTCAGCTGAGTCGTGACTGCGGTTGTGTTGAATCCGGTCGATGGGGCGGCGCGCATAAAAATGATCCTCCTCAGATGGTGTCTGTTGTTCGGCCTTTGCCCGGCTTTGCCCCTATAGCCCTTTGTCGTGTCGCAAGGAATCAAAAAATGATCGAAATCCCGTGACAGGAGAATCTTGCGGCCCTGAGGGGGCTGATCGGTCATTCAATTATTCATAATTATATCGGGATGTTAGCCGGAACGGGGCCAGGCCGTAGAATAAGAGTGGATTGCTCGGCCGCGGAGGTTTATCTATGTTTTTCCATGGCGCACACTCATGGGCCATTCAAAGGGGGTCGTGATGCGTAACATATGTACTGCTGTCCTGGCCGTGGCATTGCTCGTGGGCGCGGCAAGCGCGGCCCATGCGGCGGTCGTCTCTGCAAACGGCTTCAACTGCACTCAGGAGGCCGCGTCCGGCAACAGGTGGCTCGTGGAGTGCATCGGCCAGTTTCCGGGGGTGACCGGGATATTCGCGGGCACGGGCTACGATATCGTCCACGTCGAGTACAGCCCCGACAACAAGAGGCGCTACTTCTACATGTCGGAGACCGGGTGCCAGATCCTCAATGCGGCCGACAACACCGCGTTGGCCACCGACAAGTCAGGGGCGAAGAAGCAGTTTCCGGCCTTCATGGATGCGATGAGCTGGTGCTACACCAGCGTGCAGCCTGCGCCCGGGGCCGCGACAAAGTAGCGAGAGGCGAACTCACCGCTAAATCCTTTTGAAGCACGGGATCGGAATATCCACATCGACATTGACACCGCAAGCATAATGAGCATATGCTTATTACTGGGAGTGCGCCATGCCGAGGCCGTTCAAATGCAGGAGGGTGGGCTGGACCCCTCAGCACGACTACTTCAAGCCGAGGGGGATCCCTCTGTCCGAGCTGGAGGAGGTCATCCTCCGACTGGACGAGATCGAGGCGATGAGGCTTGCGGACATCGAAGGCCTCTATCACGAGGAGGCCGCGGCAAAGATGAACGTATCGCGCCAGACGTTCGACAGGATCCTTGCCAACGCCCATAAGACAGTGGCCGACGCGCTCATAAACGGCAAGGCGATCCGGGTGGAGGGCGGCAACGTAGTCAATGTCGCGGAGCAGGTGCGGCCCTGGCCCGGCGCCGGCGGTAGAGGTTGCTGCAGGCGAGGACGAGGGTGGCAGAGGAAAGGAGGATGAAACTATGAGAGGAAGGGGAACTGGAGGCAGGGGTGGCGGTGGAGGGGGGCGTGGGAGGATGGGTGGGCCGTTGGCGGCAGGTCCTGCCGGATTCTGTGTATGTCCAAAGTGTGGGCACCGCGAGGTGCATAAACCGGGCGTGCCCTGTATGGAGATGAAATGCCCGAAGTGCGGGACGAATATGGTGAGAGAGATAAACACAGAGGAAGGAGGGTAATTATATGCCAAGAGGAGATGGGACAGGGCCGATGGGTGCAGGGCCGATGACCGGACGCGGTGAGGGGTTTTGCGTTGGTTATGACATGCCCGGCTATACCAATGCCGGGCCCTTGTGTGGCTACGGCAGAGGGGTTCGCCGTGGTCGCGGAATCGGCGGAGGCGGTAGGGGCTGGCGGCACATGTACTATGCCACCGGTCAGCCGGGCTGGATGCGCTTTGGCGGATATCCGGCACCTTACGCGAAGCCGGATCCGGAAGCGGAGAAAAGCTTTCTCAAAGACCAGGCCGATGCTCTGCAGGCGGAGCTGGATTCGATAAAGAAGCGCCTCTCTGAAATCGAAACAGAGTCGACCGCGAAGCAACCGTAATTGCCGGTTGATCGGCACGGTTTTCGTGCGAATGTTTTAAGAATAGGAAGTCTTAAACTTTGAAAGATACGTTCAGCATCATAGCATGTCCCTTGGTGGCGTTGGCGATGGTGTTCACCACGTCGCTGACGTCCGGTTGCGGCAGTGCGCCGAAACGCCATGCCACACTCGACAAAGAGGTGTGCGGCAAGTTCGTGGTGTCCGGTCATGGGCAAAAAAAAGGCGATATCAAGAAGGGTGCGGTGACGTTTGAATGGCCTGTCGAGGGGATCTTCTTCTCAAAGTTCGGGCCTCGCCGAGGGCGCCATCACGACGGCATCGATGTCTCCGCTCCGGCTGGAACGCCGATCAAGGCTGCCGCCGACGGCAAAGTCGTCTTCTCCGGGAGATTCTGCGGATATGGCAACATGATCCTCTTGCGGCATGATAACGGCTATTTCACAGCTTACGCGCATAATCGCGCCAATCTGGTCGATAAAGGCGAGAAGGTGGCGCAGGGCGAGGTCATCGCCGAGGTTGGGCGCACCGGGCGCACGACGGGCAATCATTTGCACTTTGAGGTCAGGCGCGGGCGTAAAGCGATGGACCCTCTTTCATTCTTACCGGTCACAGACGGTGTCTACGTGAAGAAAGGGATGCATGTTGGCGGGGAGCAGTATGCCATATCTTCGTCGAAGCAAGGATCTCAATACGCGAATAAGGATTCCCCGCGGGCACGGAAAAGCAAGAAGAGCGGTAAAGTTGCGAAGGCCGCTGTCGTAAAGATAGCACCCAAGGCCACAGGGAGGAAAAAATGAAGATCGCTTTCACGACGTCTGGAGATGACCTCAACGCCCCGCTGGACAGCCGTTTCGGGCGTGCGCCTAAGTTCCTGGTCTATGATCTGGATAATTCGACCTTCGAGGTGATCGACAACCGGCAGAACCTCAACGCGGCGCAAGGGGCGGGGATCCAGTCGGCGGAAGCCGTGGCTAGACTGGGTGCAAATGCGCTCGTGACAGGGCATTGTGGCCCGAAGGCATTTCGTGTCCTGGTGGCGGCCGGAATCAAAATATACAACACCGATGCGCCGACCGTTGCCACGGCCCTTGATCTCTATCGCGCGGGCAAGCTGGCCGAGGCGAAATCAGCGGATGTGGAGGGCCACTGGTAATGAGCGGCGGAATGAAGGCTTCCCTCGACTGCATCCCGTGCTTTATCCGCCAATCGCTTGACGCGGCGAGGATGGTCTCCGGCGATCCTGCGGTTCACGAGAGGATTTTGCGCGAGGTTCTCGGCTGGTCGAGAGATATTGAGCTCTCCGATCCTCCGCCTGTGCTGGGGCAGCGGATCCACAAGTTCCTGAGGGAGACCTCAGGGGCGGATGACCCGTATCGCGCAGTGAAGGACCGGCTCAACCGCATGGCCATGTCGCTGCTCCCCGGGCTCAGAGATGATGTGGAGTCTTCGCCCGACCCTCTTGCAATGGCTGTGCGCCTGGCTATCGCGGGCAACGTCATAGATATGGGCGCCAGAGACAGCGTGACGGAGGAAGACGTTCGCCGCTCCATTGATGATGCGCTCGCTGGTACCCTCGCGGGCGATTACGATCGCTTCAGGCGTTCAGCCGCCGAATCAAGAAGCATACTCTATCTGGGGGACAACGCGGGCGAGATAGTGTTCGACCACCTCCTCGTCGAGCAGCTCCCGCGGGGCCGCGTGACCTTTGTCGTGCGCGGCTCTCCGGTCATAAACGACGCGACGCTGGCCGATGCGCGGGCGACAGGTCTGGATGAGATCGTGAAGGTCATTGACAACGGCTCGGACGCACCCGGCACATTGCTTGAGCATTGCAGTCCGGAGTTCCGCTGCTGCTTTGACGATGCCGACATGATCATCGCCAAGGGGCAGGGCAACTTCGAGTCGCTCAGCGAAGTGCCGCGAAACATCTTCTTCCTGTTCAAGGTGAAGTGCCCGGTGATCGGAGGGCGCGTGGGCCTTCCCGTTGGCACCAACGTGCTCTTGGCGCAGTCCGATATCCGGCTTCGCAATGACGGTGCTTCGAGGGAGATATCATGACGTCTGAGATCATCCTCCAGCTCAAAAGACATGCACCCTTCACCGCCCTGGGGACGCTGACAGGCATAGCCATCATGCTCGTCATGTCTGCGGTCAATGCGTCACGGGGTGTATCGGAGACTCTTTTCTGGGGTCTGCACCCCCTGCATGTGCTCTTGAGCGCATTCGTAACAGCTGCAATGTACCGTATTCACTCGCCCGGGAAACTCTGGCAGGCCATTTTCATCGGATACGTGGGTTCTGTGGGGATCGCTACGGTGAGCGATTCCCTGATCCCGTTTGTGGGTGAGTGGTTGCTTGGGCTGCCGAACAGGGGTTGGCACATAGGTTTCATCGAGAAGTGGTGGCTGGTCAACCCGATGTCCTTTATCGGTATAGCCATGGCGTACAAATGGTCCGAGACGCGCATCCCGCACGCCGGGCACGTCTTCCTCAGCACGTGGGCATCCCTGTTTCATATGACCATGGCACTGGGCGGCGCGCTGGACCTTTGGACCGTCGCAGTGGCGGCCATCTTCCTGTTCTTGGCCGTCTGGATTCCGTGCTGCACCAGCGACATAGTTTTTCCACTTTTATGGGTTGCAGGAGACAAAGGAGCGGCTGGATGATCCTCGCCATCGCCTCAGGCAAGGGCGGTACCGGCAAGACGACCGTCTCCGTGAACCTGGCGCGGGCGATCGGCTCTGATGTCAGCCTGCTGGACTGCGACGTGGAGGAGCCGAACTGCCACCTGTTTCTCAAAGGGCAATCCATCAGGACAGAGACGGTCGGCATCCCGGTCCCCCAGGTCGACGAATCGCTCTGCACAGGCTGTGGCGAGTGCGGCCGCATCTGCGAGTACAGCGCCATCGTGTCGTTTGGCGCAAAGCCCCTCTTATTTCCGGATATGTGCCATGGCTGCGGGGGCTGCACGAAGGTGTGCCCCACGAAGGCCATCAGCGAAGTCGACAGGCGGATAGGCGTGGTCGAGACGCTGAAGTCCGGGAATATCACCTTGATCCAGGGGCGGCTCGATGTGGGCGTACCCATGGCGCCGCCGCTGATACGCGCGGTCAAGGCGCGTCTGCAGAGAGGCTCGGCCGCGATCCTGGACGCGCCTCCAGGGACATCATGCCCTGTCATTGCAACCATCCGCGAAACTGATTTCGTGGCGTTGGTGACTGAGCCCACGCCTTTCGGCCTGCACGACCTCACTCTTGCCGTCGATATGGTCCACGAGCTCGGCATCTTGTTCGGGGTCGTCATCAACCGCGTCGGTGTGGGCGACGAACGAGTGCACGAGTTCTGCAGGAAAGAGGGTATTCCGATCCTGCTGGAAATTCCGGACGATCGGCGGATCGCCGAGGCCTACTCCCGCGGCGAGCTCGTGGTGGATGCGTTTCCTGAATATCAAGGTCTATTCCAAGAACTGTATTCAAGAGTGAGGAATCTGTCAGGCGGAGGCGATAGATGAGCGACGCCGGATTCAAGTATGTATATGGACCCGTCCCATCGCGGCGGCTGGGCCGTTCGCTTGGTATAGACCTCGTGCCGTTCAAGGTGTGCACCTACGACTGCATCTATTGCCAGCTCGGCCGCACGACCGACAAGACCGTTGTGCGCAGGGAATACGTTCCGATCGATGCCGTTCTGGTTGAGCTGGAGAGGAAGCTGGCGGCTGGCCCGGCGCCGGACTACATCAGCCTTGCGGGCTCCGGCGAGCCCACGCTAAACAGCGGAATCGGCGGGCTGATACGCAGGACCAAGGCCATGACTGATATCCCGGTGGCTGTCTTGACCAACGGTTCGCTCCTGTGGATGCGCGAGGTCCAGGATGAGCTGATGGCTGCCGACCTCGTGCTCCCCTCGCTGGACGCGGGGGATGAAAAACTGTTTCAGCACGTCAACCGTCCGCATGGCGAGATATCCTTTGGCCGGATGGTCGAGGGCATCGCCGAGTTTACGAGGAGGTTCCCGGGCGAGGTCTGGCTCGAGGTATTTCTGCTCGGGGGGATCACGGCCATCCCCGCCGAGGTGGAGAAGATAGCAGCCCTCGTCAAAAAGATAGCGCCGGCCCGCACCCAGCTCAACACCGTCACCCGTCCTCCTGCGGAGGATTTTGCCTTTGCCGTGCCGGGGGAGCAGATGGAAAAGCTCATGAAGCTCATCCCCGGGGTGGTGGAGATCATCAGCGAGTGGGAGGCGGGCGGGGCACAGACATCGCCTGTCGGCAGGGAAAGCGATGAAGAGATACTGGCGCTTCTCGGCAGGCGGCCGTGCACTATCGAGGATATCGCAGGCGGGCTTCGCCTGAACCGGCTGGAGGTTATGAAGCTCATCGACAGCCTCATGAAGGTCGGCGTTGTCGTTTCTGAACGGGTCGGTGAGAAGATCTATTACTCGCGCGCGGAGAGGTCCAAAGGATCATGAAGGAGCTAGTCGTCATCAGCGGCAAGGGGGGGACCGGCAAGACCAGCGTGGCTGCGTCCTTTGCCGTGCTCGCCGATCGTCCCGTCGTCGCGGACTGCGACGTGGATGCGGCCGATCTGCATCTCGTCCTCTCGCCCCGGGTCAAGGAGCGCCACGAGTTCATGAGCGGACGCGAGGCGATCATCAGGCAGGCGGACTGCACCGGTTGCGGCGCGTGCATGGAATGCTGCCGCTTCGATGCCGTGAAGATGAGCGGGGAGTCGTCTGGGGCGAAGAAATATGAGATAGACTCAGTCTCCTGTGAGGGCTGCGGGGTGTGCGTGAGGTTCTGCCCCGAAGGCGCCATAGATTTCCCTGAGCGCCGCTGCGGCGAATGGATGATATCCGATACCCGCTGCGGCCCCATGGTTCACGCCCGTCTGGGCGTTGCAGCCGAAAATTCCGGCAAGCTGGTCTCCACGGTCCGCCGGGAGGCACGCCGGCTTGCCGAGGAGGGGGGGCATCCTCTCATCATCGTGGACGGCCCGCCCGGGATCGGATGCCCTGTGATCGCATCGGTGACCGGTGCGACTGTTGTCCTGATCGTGACCGAGCCTACCGTCTCCGGGGAACACGATCTCGAGCGCGTTCTTTCTCTGACAAGGCATTTCGATATCCCCGCGTTCGTCTGCGTCAACAAGTGGGATATCAACGCACAGATGACGGAGAGGATCGAGCGCAAAGCTTTGCAGGCAGGGGCCCGGGTGGCCGGCCGCATCCGGTACGACCGTTCGGTGACCCTGGCGCAGATCCAGCAGAAGGCTGTGGTGGAAATCGAGGCGCCCTGTGCGGAGGACATAAGGCAGATATGGATGAGTCTGGCGTTATAGGAGGAGGATCGAGATATGGAATGTATAGATGCGGGTGGTTTTACCGATGTTGCGTGCGATCACGCGGCTAATCCGCGGAATCACGGGCCTCTCGATCGTTTCGACGGCCATGCGCGCATCACAGGGCCCTGTGGGGACACCATGGAGTTCTGGTTGACCGTGAAAGACGGCAGGGTGGATAGAGTCTCGTTTGAAACCGATGGATGCGGATCCTCGCTGGCCTGCGGGAGCATGGCTACGAGTCTCGCCGAGGGCAGGCGCATCGAGGAGGCGGCCGTGTTGAATCAGGCGGAGATACTCGAAGCGCTCGGCGGCTGTCCGCCTGAATTCGAGCACTGTGCTCTTCTTGCTGCGAACACCCTGACTGCTGCCTGCACCGATGTTTTAAACCGGGGCCGAAGGCAGGATGAGAGCGAAGAGGAGTTCGCGGAGCGCCAGAGGCTCGAGGCGCGCATGTGTCGTATCCGTCACAAGGTGATCGTACTCTCGGGCAAGGGCGGGGTCGGCAAGAGCACGGTGGCAGTCAATCTCGCCATGTCGCTTGTTCAGTCGGGAAAGCGCGTGGGCCTCCTCGACGTGGATATCCACGGACCGAGCATCCCTACCATGCTGGGCCTCGAGGGCGAGGAGATACATGGTTCCGACGAGGGGATGCTCCCGGTCGAACTCGGCGAGATGAAAGTCATGTCTCTTGGCTTTCTTCTGCAGGGCCATGATGAGGCCGTGATCTGGCGCGGGCCTCGAAAGGCGGGCGTCATCAAACAATTTCTCAAGGATGTGGCCTGGGGAGAACTGGATTACTTGATAATCGATGCACCTCCGGGGACCGGGGACGAACCGCTCTCCGTCTGCCAAATAATAGACAGATTGGACGGTGCGGTGATCGTCACAACTCCGCAGAAGGTGGCTGCGGTGGACGTGCGCAAGTCCATCACGTTTTGTCGGCACCTCAATGTGCCGGTGTTGGGGGTGGTCGAGAACATGAGCGGTTTCGCATGTCCGAAGTGCGGCGAGGTTACCCATATCCTGTGTTCGGGCGGCGGCAGAGAAATGGCCGAGGATATGGGCGTTTTGTTTCTGGGCTCCATACCGATCGACCCGAAGATCGCTGAGGCCTGCGACAACGGCCGTTCGTTCGTGCAATGTCATTCGGATTCGCCTTCCGCGGCGGTCATGCGGGAAGCGGTGAGGATGATCGAAGATGCAATTTCAACGGGCCTCTCAGAGAGGCAAAAAGGAGGATAGGGATATGAGGATTGCCGTTCCAATGGCGGAGGGAAAGCTGTCCATGCATTTCGGCCACTGCGAAAGCTTCGCCCTGCTCGAAGTGGACGCTGCAACTAAGAAGATAGTCAAGAGGGAGGACCTCGACGCGCCCCCGCATCAGCCCGGGCTCCTGCCCCCCTGGCTCGCGGAGAGAGGGGCGAACGTGATCATAGCCGGGGGTATGGGGCAGCGCGCACAGGACCTCTTCGCGGAGCAGGGGATCGAGGTGGTCGTGGGCGCGGCCTGCGAAACGCCGGAGCGGCTCGTGAATGAGTATCTTGCCGGTACGCTCAAGTCCGGCGCGAATCTGTGCGACCACTGATTGGCGCGAGATGACGCTATGCGGATAATCGCACAGCATTCCCTGGAATGCGCGAGTGATCGCGGGAAAGGAACGAATCGATGGTACCGACAAAGTTGTTTTTCACTAAGGGGGTGGGCCGACACAGGGAAAGACTGGCTTCGTTCGAGCTTGCCTTGCGGCGCGCCGGCATCTCGCATTTCAACCTCGTGCGGGTCTCCAGCATCTTTCCGCCCAACTGTCGCATCATCACGCGCGAGCAGGGTGCCCGTTCTCTCGAGAGCGGGGAGATCGTCTACTGCGTCATGGCGGACAACTCCTGCGACGAAGCCGGCAGGCTCGTCGCGGCCTCAATAGGTCTCGCTGTGCCGGCTGACCGCTCGCGATACGGTTACCTGAGCGAACATCACTCGCACGGCACGACGATGAAGAAGATAGGGGACTATGCGGAGGACCTGGCTGCATCGATGCTCGCCACTACTCTGGGGCTTGATGATGAGGAATCCCTGAGCTATGACGAGAAGAAACGGCAATGGCGGATGATGAAGATGATAGTCAGGACGAGCAATGTGACCCAGTCCGCGGTCGGCAAGAACGGCGTATGGACTACCTGCGTCTCCGCGGCGGTCTTCGTCCCCTGAATGGACGTCAGAACGTCATGCAGTCCTGCGCCGTAATTGTTGGTGAAATTTTTTGCTGGAAAAGTGAACGGCTTGTGCCCCACGATTTCGAGCGATGCCCCCCTTCATCAGGAAAGCGCTCGACGTCGGCGATAAACTCGCCTTGCTCGCGAGCGATTCGCGCTATGACCTGGCCTGCTCCTGCGGCACCCGGGAAGACGAGCATCGGCGCCGTGGGAGCGATGACAGGTGGATCTACCCGGCAGCGCTCCCCGACGGCAGGACGACCTATCTCTTCAAGACCCTCCTCTCCAACGCCTGCGTCAACGATTGCAAATACTGCCCGCTTCGGGGCGGGGCCGACGCCCGTCGCTGTTCGCTTAAGCCCGAGGAACTTGCAGATATCTTCCTCTCCTATTTCAAGGTAGGCAAGGTGGGCGGCCTCTTCCTGAGCAGCGCCGTGGAGGGGAGCCCGGACGCAACTATGGAGAAGCTCAATCGCGCAGCACTCCTGCTCCGCAGGCAGCAGTTTCGCGGCTACATCCATCTCAAAATCATCCCCGGCGCCTCCGACGAGGCCATACGTCAGAGCGTCGCGTTGGCCAGCGCGGTCTCGCTCAACATCGAGACGCCGGGCGCGCACAACTTCAAGCACATGTGCGCGACCAAGGACTATGCGCGAGACATCGTCCGGCCGATCAACCTCATCAGCCGGCTCACGGCAAAGGGCTCGCGTTTTGCGCGCGTCAAGCAGACCACGCAATTCGTGGTGGGCGCGTCGAGCGAGACCGACCGCGAGATCATTGACGCGTGCGCTACGCTCTACAAAAAACTCTCCCTCCAGCGCATCTATTTCAGCGCTTATCAGCGCGGCGCAGGCGCGGAGAGTCTACCAGGCGAGCGATCGAACGAGGACAACGCTGCCATGCTGATGCGGGAGCACCGCCTCTATCAGGTGGACTGGCTCCTGAGGAAGTACGGCTTCGAGGCCTCCGAGATTCCGGTGGGCGCTGACGGCCGCCTATCGCTCGCCTTGGACCCCAAGGAGGCCTGGGCAAGGGCGCACCCGGAGTTCTTCCCGGTGAACGTGAACTGCGACGACCGCTCGCGCCTCTTGCGCGTGCCGGGCCTGGGCCAGACTTTCATTTCGCGCATCCTCGCCTTCCGGAGGAATCGCAGCAGGATCTCCTCTCTTGCCGACGTCGCCCGGCCGACCAAGTTGCTCAGAAGGGCGGAGGGGTACGTGACGTTCTGAGGGGTAGGGCGATTACGGCGGGAACCACTCGAACCACTCGTAACGGAGCAAGCTCCATAAAACCGTTCAAATCCAATTAGCTACCCCAAAAAGAAAGGCCCCGAGAATGGGGCCTTTTTTTTGATTGAGCGATCTCTTAGCTTGTCGGTGTATTGGTCTCCGTGCAGGCCGAATTCATCAGGGCTTCGCCGCCGCCCTCTGTTTGGAACTCGAAGATGTTCAAGTCGTCGAAGTTGCACAGAGTGTTCGGGCTATCCTCAATTCCGTCGTCTATGCTCATGGAGCCCGTCATCGTGCCGTCATCGCCGATGCTGAAGTCGCCTTCCATATTGAATATACTGGGTTCGCCCATAAAGGTGGTAGTAGTGTCAAGATTCACGTCGAAGTCGAGCGAACCATCATCGTTTTCGTTCTCCTTTATATAGCCGTCCATTTCGAAGCCGGTCTCGTCGCCTAGCGTGCCGCTGAAATTATCGAAATCTATGCGCCCGCCCTGTCCCTCTCCGGTTTGAGGCGTCACAGTGATGGTGCCGTTGAATAAATACCCGTCGAAGAAGCTGCAGTTGGAGAAAGTGATGGAGTCGTCATCGTTAAACCTCATGCTTCCACCATTGGCACATGATTGGGAGACAGTTTTCACCGACTGCATTTTTTGTGTGGGGGGAGTCGGGGCGAAGCCCAGCACGAGCATCATGACGGTCTGCCCAAGCGCCTTGCTCGTAGTGAATGTCTCCGAGCTTGAACCGGAAACCGAATTGGAATCCGCGTCCGAATCTGTATCCGAGTCCGAACCCGAACCGCCGCACCCGAACAGACCTAATACCGCAATCAGCGTTAATGAAAATATTTTGTTCTTCATGCCGCCCTCTTTTTTTGGACGGATATCGCAATATCGTCAGACAGAGCAAGCAAAAAACATATATATCGAACTGTTGGAGAAAGTGGCAAATCCCACTAGCCACTCTGCTCGCCACGCGCCGTGAGGCGCGTAACCTGGCCTGGGTGTGAGAGTCCTGGAGGTCTCGGAAACAGAAACAGCCCTGCCGATCGGCAGGGCTGTTCTGTATTTACTGTGGGCCCTCCAGGACGCCGGCTCGCGGTATTTTTTGTTGGGCTCGAAGATAGGCGATTATCGATTTTCTATTTTCGAATTTCGAAAATGGCCGAGCCTGGAGGGCCGAGAATCGAATAGTCGAAAGTCGAGAATAGAGGAAAAATGGCCCCGCCTTACGGCGAGGCCATTTTTGTGGGCCCTCCAGGACTCGAACCTGGGACCACCCGGTTATGAGCCGGAGGCTCTGACCAACTGAGCTAAGGGCCCGAACTTGAGGTGGGGCATTTAGCGGAAAGTGGCATGGAAGGCAAGCCCTTACGGCCTTGATCACGCCTTTTCTCCCTGAAAAGGGGGTTTTTAGGGCAAAACCGCTAATTTATGCGATTGACAAGGGATGCCCCAGGACGTAGAGAAATAAATCCATTTTTGAGCCGGAGCGTTGATGACAGCCCCATTTGAAGCCCAGCTTTCACTCCTCAAGGAACTGCAGGAGATAGACTTAAATTCCCACAAGATCAAACAGACGCTGGCTTCTCTGCCCGGGAAGATTGCGGCTGAGCAGTCGGCCTACGATGATGTGCGCGGCAGGCTGGACGGCCTGAAGGCCGACAAGGCCGCAGTCGAGCACACACGCCGCACGGACGAGACGGAGCTGGCCGCATCGGTCGAGCATCTGAGGGAGCGCGAGACCAAGCTCTACGCCATCAAGACCAACAAGGAGTACCAGGCCGCCATCAAGGAGATCACCGAGGGCAAGCGCCAGAACAGGGAACGGGAAGACCGCGTCCTGGCTGCCATGGAGAGAATCGAGGCCCTGGGGAAAGAAATCGCGCAACTTGAGACGGAGTGCGCCGAAAAAGAAACTGCCCTCAGCAAGGGGCGCGATGTCGTGGCGGCTGAAGAGTCGCAGCTCAAATTGGAACTCGAGCGCGAATCGTCGCGAAGGCCGGAGCTGGTCGCCAGCATTGAGAGGGACACGCTGAGGAAATATGACTTCGTGCGCAGGCGTTATACGGATGCGCTGGTGGGATTGGTCGACGGAGTCTGCATCGGCTGTTCGAGAAAGGTGCCGCCGCAGCTCTACAACGAGATGCTGAGAAGGGAAGGTTTCAAGGCATGTCCGAGCTGCCAGCGCCTGATCTATGTGGATGTGAAAGCGCCGGCCGAGAAGACCGAGGGAGGGGAGAAATGAGCGAGTTCGCAACCATGTCAAAGAGGATGCAGGCGGAGATCGTTCATTTCATAGCGGAGAACGAGAAGCTCGCCTCCGTCGAGGCGCATCTCGCGGGCTCCTTCACCGTCGCCGAGATCAGGGCGGCCCTCAGGGACGTCGCATGCAGGCTGAAGAACGAGGCCGCAGCCGAGGGGGAATCCGATTCGCACGAGGTCTGCCTCGAGACCGAGATCTCCCCGCAGACGAAGCAAATCATCTCCTCGTTGCACCAATCCGACAAAGAGAAGCTGCTCGCCGCGTTCGGGCTCACATCAAAGTAGGCGGTCCTCCGTGCCCAGAATAACCATCCATTCAGACGGCGCTGCGCGCGGTAATCCCGGACCTGCCGGGGCAGGCGCAATCCTGCGCGACGAAAAAGGTTCGGTGCTGGCCGAGCTCTTCGAATATCTGGGCGAGATGACCAACAACCAGGCCGAGTACAGCGCCCTGATCATGGCGCTCTCTGAGGCGAAGAGGCTCGGGGCCACCGATCTCGCGATCTACGCGGACTCGGAGCTCATGGTGAGGCAGATCAAGGGCGAGTACAAGGTGAAGAACGAGGGGCTGAAGCCGCTCTTCGGGGAGGCTGTGAAGGCCTTGCGGACGATCAAACATTATACTATAGAGCATCTGCCGCGCGAGAAAAACAAAGAGGCGGACAAACTTGCGAACAGGGCGATAGACGAGAAATACGATCTTTGAAAAGATGGCGCAGGTCGGACGGCCGCTCCGCCTTTACGGCGGGGAGGAAAGTCCGGGCTCCGAAGGATGCCATGCTGGGCATAGCCCAGGTCCCGGCCATTTATGGAGATGACGGGGACGGAAAGTGCCACAGAAAACAAACCGCCTTGACGAAAGTTGAGGCAAGGGTGAAACGGCGGGGTAAGAGCCCACCGCGCTCCTGGCGACAGGGGCGGCACGGCAAACCCCATGGGGAGCAAGGCCAAGCAGCCATCCAGGGGCCGTATGGCCCTCGAGGGTGATCCGCCCAAGGCTTAATATATGAGGCGGGATGGCGGGTAGGTCGCTAGAGGCGGTTGGCAACAGCCGTCCCAGATGAATGGCCGTTACCCTGTAAAGGGAACAGAACCCGGCTTACAGACCTGCGCATCTCCTTAATAAAGCGCTCCCCGTTCTGATCCGATCCCGGCTTCGCAAAGGCATGGATTCGGGTCCGGGCGGGGGGCCTTGTTTTATGACGCAACTTTTCCGACGCCTCGATCGATAAGGTAATGGATGCAGATTTATCTGGACAGCATGCTCTCGGAGGAGCCCACCCAGGTGACCTCGCGCAGCTTCAGGGGACACGTCCCGGAGCGCGGCGGGGCCGATCTTGCGGCGGGCGTGGTGCGTCCGCTTCACAGCGTCCTGCCCAAGTCCAAGGAGAAACCGGCCGCGCGCATAGGCGCGATGCTCCTGTCTCTGCGCAAGGGCAGGCGCAACGACAGGATAATAGCAGCACGGGAGCTGGGCGATCTGGCGATATCCGAAAACTTGAAGATGCCGGAGGCGGTCGTGCCCCTGTGCGTCTCTCTGTCTGAAGACAAGGACCCGGTGGTGAGGCAGGAGGCCGCGTGGTCGCTCTGGAAATTGGGCGATCCCCGTGCCCACGCCTCGCTCATCAAGGCGCTCCTGCACGACAGCTCCGCCCGAGTGAGGGAGAGGGCTGCGCGCGCACTGGGGCTTCTCGGCGCAAAAGAGGCCTTGCCCGCGATGCTGGACCTTCTCACCCTGGAGAGGCATATCCCGGCGAGGCTCAGGGCCGGCATCGCCTGCGCGATGGGGTTCTTCGCCGGCGAGGGCGTGCTGAAGCACATCGAGGAGGCCTCGCGCGACGCGGAACCGTACGTGCGCTACGAGGCGGTGCGCTCGCTCGGCAGATTCCTCGTAGGTTTTTCTCAGGAGATCTCGCTCCGCGTCTTTCAAACCCTGCGCAATTATCTCAAACCCGGCAACGAGCCGTGCGCCACGATCAGGCAGGCTGCGATAAAGGCGCTGCGCTTCGCTGCCGCCGACGAGGCGGGCCAGGCGGTGGCGCGTTCGCTCGCCAAGGATCCGGACGCCGCCGTCCGCGAATCGGCCGCGGATGCGCTCCTGCTATGGAACAGCGCGCAGTCGGAGGGGGCCCTCATCGATGCGCTCTCGGACGATCACTGGCCCGTGCGAAAGGCCGCGGCTCGGACGCTCGCGCGCTTCATAAAACGCCACGGGGTCTACGACAGCGCCCGCATATCAGAATCCCTGCGCAGGATGGAGCGCATGCTGCCCTCTCATTCGTATGAGTGGAGGCTGGCTGCCGACGCATTTGCTTCCCTCTGACCCCCCCTAAATCTGTTGCCCTTCATCGTTGATTTTGCTTAGTTTGCCGGCAAGGAGGCGGTATGACGGATGCACTCATCCTATCATGCGTGCGAAGCCCGATGGCCAAGGCCGGAAAGGGCGCATTCTCCCGCACGCGCATCGACGACATAGCGAGCCAGGTCCTCTGCGCAGCACTCGCGCGCGTACCGGGGCTCGACCCCTCCGCGATCGAGGACGTGCTCATCGGCTGCGCCATGCCCGAGGGCGAGCAGGGCTACAACATCTCGCGCAACATCTCGTTCCTCGCCGGGCTGCCGGAAGGGGCGGCTGCGGTGACGATCAACCGTTTTTGCGCCAGCTCCCTTGAGGCGATAGCGCAGGCTGCGCGCGCGATCCGCTGCGGCGACGGCGAGCTCTTCGTCGCCGGCGGCGTGGAGAGCATGTCACACGTGCCGATCGGCGGGTTCAATCCGAACCTCAACGAAAGGCTCATGCGCAACGGCGTTCCCGAAGCGTACATATCCATGGGGCTCACGGCGGAGAACGTGGCGCGCACCTATGGCGTATCGCGCGAGGAGCAGGATCGCTTCGCGCTCATGAGCCATCGCAAGGCGGTGCTCGCGCAGTCGAAGGGGAAGTTCGATGCTGAGAAGACGCCGGTGTGCGCGCTGTCCGCAGACGGCCGGGAGTTCGAGGTTGCGCAGGACGAGGGGCCGAGGTCCGACACCTCGATAGAAGCGCTCGCCGCACTGCCGCCCGCGTTCCTGGAGGGAGGGAGCGTCACCGCCGGCAACTCCTCGCCCATGACCGACGGCGCGGCCATGACGGTGATCGCCTCCAAGAGGTTCGCTAAGAGGATCGGAGC
>Ga0265297_10006941_pt1 | contig 16033 bp, 7 predicted proteins | sample Munlanlwell13791_FD_192502 | JGI IMG/M metagenome (GOLD analysis project Ga0265297, IMG submission 192502) | Leachate microbial communities from a municipal landfill in Southern Ontario, Canada - Leachate well 137-91 | ecosystem: Engineered > Solid waste > Landfill > Unclassified | place... | reverse complement strand
CAGATGCCTCCATGCGCGCAAAAGCTCCGGGTCGTTTATTTCTTTTATCGGCTTTTCCAAAGAGGTAAGCTCGCTCCAGCATGAATGTTGCATCTCGTTTCCAAGCCATGCGGAAGTGTCGCGCTCGTTATCCGCCCAAGAGATTACGCTGTCTGAATCTATTTCGCCGCGGGGCTCAATTGAATTTGCAATTTCGCCGGGAGTCGCAAATTCCAGATGCTTGTAATTTTCAATCTCGCTAAAAAGATGCTTTAGAAAATTGTGTATGCCGGTATCGGCCCAATGATGCTCGCCGAATGTTTCATAATCCATGAATAAATTCACGCAGTCGCCCTGCAAATCAGAAAGCCATTTTGTATATTTTGGCGCGGTGAGCGGCCATTCATTCCAGCTTTTTTGCGAGAAGCGATACCCGATATCGTCAGAGAGTTTAAAGTGTCTAAGCAGTGCCTTGATTGATTTGCAATTTTTTACGGAATATACATAAGTGGGCGAGCGCCATCCCAGAAGATGCTCAAGCCCTTCGGTCATTATCCCCTTGTATCCGAGCCCTTCCGCCATGGACGCGATGTTGTTTGAAAACATTGCTTCCGTGTTTCTAAGAACTTGCGAGGGTTTTGCAAATTCGGAAATTGCCTGCTCGTGCAGTTTTAGCTGTGCGGCAAATTCCTCTTTTTCATTAAACAGGCTTGAGAGCGAATGATAGTAAGTTTCCGAGAGAAAATCCACCCTGCCGGTTTTTGCCAAAGCACGAAACGACTCTATTATTTCGGGATTGTAAAGACGCGCCTGCTCCAAAAATACGCCGGTTATTGAGAAGCTGATTTTCAAATTCGGATTTTTCTCAAGCGCATCAAGCAAAATCTGGTTCGTTGGAATATAGCATTTTGTTGCAACCTTGTCCAGAATTTGCTTGTTGAGATTCTCGTCAAAATAGCGGGAGAAAAAAGTGTCTGATGATTTTGAAAAAATTGAAAATTGGGCAAGCCGCATCGGCTGATGCACTTGAAAATAAAAGCAAACTTTCATTTATTTACCCCAAACTTTCCAGATTACAGAATGCATGCTATTTACTTAAAGCTTCCTTGTAAACTTCAAATGTTTTTTGCGCGGTGTTTTCCCAAGTGAGCAATTTCAAATCCTCCTCGGACATATCCACCATCGCATTGCGTAGTGGATGATATCTTAGAACGGAGATTATTTTTTGCGCCATGCCGTTTATGTCCCAAAAGTCCACGCGAAGCGCCGACTTCACTACTTCGGAAACTCCGGAAGTTTTGCTGATGATTACGGGAGTGCCGGAAGCCATTGCCTCAAGCGCGACTATTCCAAACGGCTCGGAGGTGGAGGGCATTACATATACATCACACGCAGAGTATATTTTTTTCTGCTCATCATCAGGCAAAAAGCCCAAAAATTTCACGTGCTTTTCAAGCCCGATCTGTATTGAAAGATTTATCAGAAGCGGCATAAGCTCTCCTGTGCCGGCGATAAAAAACATTGTGTTAGGCTCTTTTTCAAGAACTTTTTTCGCCGCATGCAAAAACTGCACGGGACCTTTTTGCTCGGTGAGCCGACCTAAGAAAAGAACTTTCTTCTTGTCTTTGAGAGAATTTACAAGCGAGTGGATTTTGGAGAATTTGTATTTGTTCGCGTCAACTCCGTTGTACACAACACGAATTTTTTTCTCATCCGCGCCAAGGCGCTTTATTTGCTCGGATGTTCGTTTTGAAACCGCGATTATGAGGTTTGGATTTTTCACCGCATCTTTTTCAATGTTCAAAATTACTTCCCACGGAGAGGAAGTGCGATCGTATTCTGTTGAATGAATTGTTTGCACAAAGGGCTTGTTGATTGCATTTTTTGAATAGAAACCTGCTTTTGCACACAGCCAGTCGTGCGCGTGCACTATGTCATAGGGCTGTTTGTAATGCTCTTCCGAAACAAGTTTTGCCGCCATTTTTGCATATGTGTCAACCGCATCAAGCAAATTTTGCCCGTAAGTTGCCATTCTCCCCTTTTTTGTAAATGAAAAATAGGGGCGCAAAGTGGTTGGCGCAACTTCAATGAGCCGAATTTTCTCGTGCGGACTCACAAGCTTTTGGGAACAGGAGGGCATGAAGAAATCTATGTCGTTGCCCATATTTGCAAGGCGCACGGTAAGTTCGTAGCAGTGAACACCCAATCCCCCGGAAACAAAGGGTGGGAATTCCCAGCCTAGCATTGCTATTCGCACCAAAAACCCTCAAGTGAGAAAACAGATAGGTAGCTTTTAAACTTAATCCAAAAAACGATTGCCGCAAAAAAATAAATCACAAAAAAATAGTTTGAAAAATCAACTGGGGAAAAAAACCAAATGCCAAAAAAATTAAATGCAAAATTTATTTTGTTCTATTTTGAATCCGCCATTATCACATGGTCCGCAGTATGCTTTAGTGCGGCGGAAAAACCCGGCTCTGCGCCGATTACTATTGTTTCTTTTCCAAGCTCTTTTGCCTTCACAAGCACGGGGCGAAAATCAATGTCGCGAGTCATTAGCGCGATGACTTGAATGTTTGGATTGTACACTTGGCAGATGGATTCCACCGCCATTGTGACATCCACATCGCCGGTTGTGATGACTGGCTCGTAGCCCTGATTTGTAACAGCTTCAATGAGTTTGTCGGATGCATATTGGTCCAGAAAAAGTTTTGCCACTTTGATATTTCCGAATTTTTCAACTTCTGTTTTTACTTTCATCAAATCAAGACGAACGTCCCGGCGTATGACATTTGGACCGTCCACCATTAGAGCGATGTTTTTATTCGGTCTTGGCTTGGGCTGCTTTTTCATAAGCTCCTTTATTTTTTCCAAAAGGTCGTCAGGCATGAAAATATAGTGAATTTCAAACTTAAAAAAGAAGTATTATGGATAAAATTATGAGTTGTTTTGCAAAGGCTGTACCCAATCAAATGCCAAACAGCCTTTTCGCGTTTGCAAAGGTCGCATCGGACGCTTCCTGCTCAGAAATTTGCCGATATTCTGCAATCATTTTTGCACCCAGTCTTGCACCCGCCGCACTAGTTTTCGCAATATAGGGCGCATCCGATTCCACCACCAAACTTTCAAGGGGCAAAGATTTGATTATTTTTTTTCTCTGCGAATTTTTTTGCGGTGCAATTGAAATCAGCCAGCCTGCGTCGGCGCAGATTTTTGCATCTGAAAATTTGCCGCCAAAACAGTGCATCATCACTTTTTTGCAATCGGCGGCATGAAGCTGTTGTATGCATTCCTTTTCCGCGTCGCGGGAATGAATCACAAGCGGCTTGTTTAATTTTTTTGAGATGGAAATCATTTTCTCAAACGCCTCAAACTGCCGCTCTTTGTGCTCTGTACTTTTTCCCCAATGCGAATCAAGTCCGACTTCGCCTATTGCAACAAATTTTTTTGAAAGAGAAGAATCTTTTGAGGCAAAATTCATTTGCGAAATTATTTCGTCAATGGATTTTTGCAGATCTGGATAAATATCGGAGCGCTGAATTTCCTGCGGACCCAATCCGAGCGAGAAATAGGCATTTTTCAAATTTGCAACTTTTTGCATTGCAAGCATGTTTGATTTAAAAGAATAGCCGGAAAGGACGAATGAATGCCCCTCATCCATTCCTTCATGAAAATGAGTGTGTGCATCAAACAGGTTTGAAATATCCATAAAACAGCTATCCATGAGACATATTTATATATGTACCACGAGTTTAGAGCACAAGAAAGGTAAGGGAAAAATGGGGGATAAAATGAAATTTCTAACTCTTGCGTTGGCGGCGATGTTGCTGATTTTGCCATCTTTAATGGCGCAGGCGCAAAACAACACCGCGAATACCACGATAATGCTTACAACGGGTTCGGGACAATTTGACAGTCCTTGGAGCGAAAATTCAAAGGTATGTATATTCGTTCGCGAGTGGGTGCTAAAGGGAATGTTTCTAATCGTGCTCCTTGTTTTTCTCACGGGAGTTGCGGCAATTTCGGGAGCGGCATTTCCCGAGTGGAGAAATTACGGCTCAAAGATGATTATGGGCTCGATAGCGGCAATGGTGCTCTACATTATCGGTATGCAGGCATTGAAGTTCTTTATGGGCACCACAATATGCGGGCTTTAGAGGGAAAAATCAAGGCGTGGGGTAAATAAAATGGTGGAAATTCTAACAAGCCTGATAACAAATCTGAATGCGCTCACAAACATTCTATTGGTAATTGTCATGCTTGTTTCGCTTGCGATGATTGCATATCCGGAACCATCGGTAAGGTATAATGGGACGATTGCGTTTCTTGTTACATTGCTTGCGGCCGCGCTCACGAATCTGCCAATCAGCGTGGTATAGATGCGAACAGGCCTAAAAGCCGTATTAGCATTTTCTGTTTTTCTTCTGCTTTTTACACCGGCTATAAATGCAAAACTGCCCGGGACGTACACGGATTATGTATATGCGTCCGATTATCAAGCGCCGAGGGCGCCAAACCCGGTTCCCCTGAATTGCTCGTTTTTTTATCGGGATGACAATAGCACCTGCAACATTTTGCAAAAAGTCCCGGACTCCGCACAGGATAGTATAACACTTGGAATTATCCGGCGGCTTTATCCTGATGAAAATCAGGATTGGGTGCGGTTCTGGAATTCAAAATTGCCCATTGAAAGATATTACGATAACACAACACTGATTTATTTGAACGAAACCGACGGAAAATGGGGCGAGAATGGCTCGCTTAAAAACGCGTGGGGAAGAATGATTGAAATATATCCGTCGGCGTATGATGAGCAGGGCAAATACTTTTACGTTCCCAATCAGGCGATGCTTTTGATAAATTCAAACCTTGAATTTGTCGTGCCGAATCCGCAGAATGAAAGCATTTGCGCGCAACAATACAAGATAAACGGGTACGAATACAACATTAGCACAAGAATTGGAAGCTTTGAAACCGACAGCCAGATAATACCTTTCTCAAGCATGCTTGCACCGGGGCAAAAAGAGAACATGACCATAACGTTTTATGCAAAAGGAGGCTATTTGCAAAATATATCGTTGTGGCAAAACGATACAGTATGCATCAAGGCAAACTGCACGATTACGCAGGTGTGCAGGTACAATTTCACAAAAAATGCGCAGGATAGCCTGAATATGTCAATTTCTATCCCGGTAAAAAGATATTCCGATGATTTTTCTTATGACAATAAATTGGCAGTGCCAAAAAGGGGATTTGCAAACGGGATTGCAAAACTCACATTGCCAAAAGATTTTCTTTTTTACAAGCTCACGGTTAAGGGGCAAAGTTTTATGCTCACAAAAAACGAGCTTAAAATTACCAAACGGGGAGAAATTTATCCAGTATTGCAAATCAATCTCATATCTTCCCCATCAAAAAGCGGAACGCTCCATATCACATCAATCAACGAGAGCGAGGATGATAAAAATTATTACGCAGACATAAAGTACAAATTGTATGTTGAAACTCCTGACGTGAGAGAATCGGACTGTGAATTTTTGATGTACACGCCGTTTGGAATAAGGGAGATAAAGGATGCGTGCACAACCGAGCGCTCAAATGCAAAGCTTACCCTTGCGATAACAAATATTTCCGCGGGAGAGGCGATAATTCGCGCGAATGTGACCGACCAACTCGGAACTCCGATTGAAGGAATGCTTGTTGAATTTTCAGGGGCCATTAGCCCGCAGATAAAGGCAACGGACATTAACGGCGTTGCCCAGATAAAGGTTGAACAGTTTGAATCCACGCAAACAGTTGTTGCAAAAGTAATGGAGTCGGAATCAGTCGCAAGCGCATCGGATGTTGTGTTTTTGCCCGGAAAAGGCACAAGCTCGGATGGAAAACTGCAAATATGGGATCTCGTCGGGCAGGCAGCCCCAATATTTTTAATAGTACTCATTGTTAGTTCCTTGATGATTTGGTTAAGGGGCAAGCGATCCAAAGCAGCTTGGGCTTTATTGCCGATGCTTATGATATTTGCACTTTGCGCTCATTCCTACGCGCAGGCAGATGTCGGAAGCCAGACAGATGTTCAGGCAACACTTGATGCGTGCAAAAATTACGATTTTGACAATGCAGTGCGCCATTTGGGTGAATGCTCCGAAAGTTTTAGAATGGCGACGGAGTTTAACGCGATGAGACGGACTGCATCTATTCTTGTTGCAAGCATAGCCCCGCTCATAGTTGCAAATCCTGATATTACACCATATCGGTCGGCATATGTGAATATGGTGCTTATTTCGCTCGCGCTGTTTAGGGTGGCGTGGGCCTTCAATTCGCTTTATCTTATACTCAATATTTTCAACCCGCAAAAACGCTCCGAGGCACTAAGGCAATATGTGTGGCTGATTGTATTCGTAATATTTGTGTATGCGTCGTTTTCAATAGTGCAGGATACTATTTCGGCGGTGAATTCGGTGTCCACATGGATTGCCGGAACAGACGCAGCATCAACGCTTTCACAGGCAACACTTTCAACTGAATTTGTTGTTGAAAATTATGAAATGTTAAAGCTAGTGTTGCCTTTTCTTAACATGTCGTATTTGATATTGCTCGCAAGATATATCACAGTTATCGGGATGATTCTCTTCTTCCCGTTCAGCCTTTTGCTGTTCTTTACTTCGGCGACAAAAGGTTTTGGAAAGGCGACATTGACAGTCACATTTGCAAGCTTGGGGTTGGGAGTGCTTAACGCCATTCTCCTGCTCATATACAATATTTTATTGCGGACTGCGGATCCGACGCTAACAGGAACTTTTGCATCCACATTTTTCTCCGCGTCATTCATAATTTTCTTCGGGTTTGTTAACCTGCTTGTGCTTTGCATTGCGTTCCTCTCAGGCATTGTGTTTATCGGAGGAGGCTCAAATGGCACAAAAACATAGAAGTGATTTTGTATGAGCGGATACCGGACAATTCCAACCAAGGACACATTTGACGTGGATGAAAAGCTGGGCGGAATAATCACTGTGAAACAACTTGCATTCCTTATTATCGGCTTTGTAATCACTTACGCAGTGTTCGTGATATCCAACGACATGCTTGGCGGCTCTTCGGATTCAATATTCATCTGGGGCTCGGTGCTTTTTATCGCACTGCTTTTCACTTTTGGAAATGTTGACAGATGGCTTTCACTGCGAGTGGGTTATTATTTTTCCCAAAATCATGCCAAGCTTGAAAGAAATCCGGAGCTTCTGAAAAATGTGCGCTCTGAAGAGGAGGACAAAATTATCACCCTTGACGGACGGGTTATCTCGGTGCTGAAAGTAACTCCCATAAATTTCCCACTGCTTTCGGAAGAGGCAAAAGAGGCGAAAATAGCCAGCTACGAGATGTATTTGCGCCAGCTTGTGTATCCGATTATGCACATAGTACAATCCGACGAGGTTGACGCGTCAGAATATCTTGCAAATATTTACAGAAATGCTATGGATGCGAAAAAGAACGGGGTAAAAGGCATTGACACTTACTCGCAGGCGCACGCGAAATTTCTAAAAGAGCAGTTGAAAAAAAATAAATCAAGGGCGAAAAACCATTATGTTGTGCTTCAGGTGCAGGACCCAAGGTTCAAAAGCCAGGCGCGCGGAATTGAAAGCTCCACGATTACAAAAATGGTTTTGGCAACAGAAGTTTTTTTCTCGGAGCTTAATATATCAGGAATTTTTGAAGGTGGAAAGCTTTTTGTAAAGCCCAAAAATTATGTGAAGGTTGACATTGCGGGAAACAAAATGCTTTTCCAAAGCCAGGAAATGATGCCCTCGCAGGCTCCGGCGCGAGCCCAGAAATTCGGACCCGTGCTTAAATTTGAATCCCTGACCGCGATGCTTAGATATGCAAAAGCCAACAAGGGAAGATATTATTTTGCAGACATTGACTTTGACGAGCTCTTGCGAAAAGAGTTTAGAGATATGACACTAAAACAAAGAGAGGAAGAATTTTCTGTTGATGAGAGAAGGCGCCATGTCGGCATATCCGGCGGAAAGACCAGATGGGCTTTTGATGAATGTGAAAAGCACATTTCAGTATTGTCGGACAAGTTGGATGCGGCGGGGCTCAAGGTAAAGAGAGTAAGAGGCGAGGAGCTCTACAACGGACAGCACATGAACCTGACACATGCCAACAAGATTAAGATTACGCCACAGTATTTGAAGGCGGATAATACTTATATGAAAGTCATACAAACAACTGGCTATCCGTATCAGGTGAATTTGGGATGGCTCTCAAACATCGTTGATGGGCGCGAAGACTATGATATGACGATGTACATTTATCCGGTGAACATAAACGAGGCGTTGGGCACATTCAGAAGCGCGATACTAAAGCTCTCAACGGAGAAAAAAGCCCGCGCCGACTTTTTGGACCCTGAAACGGAACAGCATCTTGATGAAGTGACAAATTTCTACACGCAAATAGTTTCCGGTAAGGAAAAATATTTCCAGGCATCGCTTTACATTACCGCCAAGGCAAACAACCTGAAGAATTTGGATACTGTGCTTGAAAAATGCAAATCAGATTTGGCGGGCGCATCAATTGATTTTGAAGTTGCAGATTATAATATGGGAAAAGCGGTTTTCTCAACAAGGCTTAGCGGATATGATTTGCTTGGCAAAAGAAGGGAATTTCCGTCTTCCTCGCTTGCGGCGACTTTCCCGCACATTTCCTCCTCGCTTGAAATAGACCCGCAGGGAATGTTCTTTGCGTTTGACTGGATGGACACGCCGATTATATTGGATTTGCAAAAATTGCCGAATCAGCACATATCAATACTTGGTGAGTCCGGCTCGGGAAAATCATATTTCACAAAAAGCATTATTCCCAAATATTTGATGCAGGGCTACAAGGTTTTCATAACGGACCCGGACGGGGAATATGTGGCGCTTGCAAAGCATTTTGGCGGAGTGGTGTCAACAGTCGGCGCAAAATACGACACTTACATCAATCCGTTTGATTTGACAGGGCGCGAGGTAAATGACAAGATAAGAAGCCTGCTGGGGCTCTTCTCAATCGTTTCTGGAAATTTAACAAAATATCAGGAAGGAATAATTGCGGATGCGCTTGCGGACTTGTTTGAGAATGCAAAAGAGAAGCAAAAACAAGTCACCATGAGCGACTTTGAACATGAGCTAAAAATCAAATTGAAGAAGGCAAAAGACGAGCAGATGCGCCATGATTTGCAGTTTATACTCATATCCATAAGACCGTTTTTGAAAGGAAATCTTTACGGATTTGTGGACAGGCAGACATCCGTTAAGATGGGCGGACAGCTTCACATTTTTGATTTGCGCGAATATCAAAATGACAAGACGCTAAAGGACTTTTTCAATTATTTGATATTTGATTATATCAGCCACCAGCTTCTCTCCGACAAGACGCCAAAGGCGCTTATAATGGATGAAGGATGGACAATGGTGAATTACCCCGGCTCCGAGGAGTATGTGAGATACATCATAAAGGATTCACGAAAATACAATGTGTCGTTTGTATTCGTAACGCAGGAGCTTGAGGATATGCTTTCCTCTGCGGCAGGAAAATCAATATTGAATAATACGTCCACGCAGTTCATATTCCATCAAAAGGAGAGCGCCATGCCGCTTATGAAGCAGACAATAAATTTGACAGACCCCGAATATGAGAAATTAATCGCGGTCGGAAAAGGAGAAGGGCTGATGATTTCAGACAAGCACAGGCTCTTTTACCGCGTGCAGACATCAACGCTTGAGCATGATTTGATAACCACGGACCCGAATGCGCTCAAGAAGCAAAAGATTTATCGTACTGCACAAAATGTTAAGAGAAAGGAATTTTTGTCCGCCCCGATTAGGGCGGCAATGAAAAGCTCGGATGAGATTGCAAAAAACATTGGAATAACGGGCAAACGGGAAGAAGTAGAAGAAAGCGGGCAAGCCCAAACAGAGGGCGGGAAGAAAGAAAAACCTCCCGCAGAGACAAAAATGCAGATGCACCTGCCGATTGCCATGACTCACGGGCTTATGAGCGATGAGGAAAAGATTGCCATGCTTAAGCCTGTTGATTTGCCAAAAGCAAAGAAGAAAAAGAAATAGATATTGGTAAAGCGATTGGCAATATCCGATTCGGGCAAACTGTTTTTTAATTTTATTACAAGCTCGTGTTTTTGTTTTCATTGAGTTTTAATTTTACTAAAGCAAGCAGTTGTATATTTACCAAAGCTGTTTTTTGTTTTTACTAAAACAGCCGACACATTTTTACTAAAACAAGCCGGGCTAATTGATTGCGATGCAATAGTAAATGGATTAGTAATGGATTATAGACTAATCCGCCTGCCCTCTATATTCCCCGTAAAATGCCACCAGAGAATTGCTTGGCGTCTTGTAAGAGGCTATTTGAACAGGTATCATTATCTCGTAATCCGAAGAGCCATACACTCCGCTTGAAGAGGAGTTTATTCTCACTGCGAACACCAAGTCCTGCACGCCATTGTAGCATACGTTTGAGCCTGCGGTTCCCTGCCAGAATATACCTGTGCTAAAGGGCGAAGAAGTTGAAATCTTTGCAACCGGAACGTTGGAAACATTTCTGCCAAACACGCTAAAGCTTTCAGTCGCGATTGCAAACCCGGAGCCGTTGTCAAAGAATCCCGAAATAGTTCTTGCGGATGCGGAGGAAAGACTAAGTGCGCTGTCTGCGGAGGTGAAATCGTTTATTCCGGTGCCGGTGTGCAATGAGCCGTTGGGGCAAACTCCGAGCGGATAGATATATGTGAAACTAACATTCACGCTCGGCTCTGCAATATACACGGTCTTGCCGTGAGTTGTTGACCAGTTGAGCATGAATCGGCTGATGCCCGAGCCGAGCTTGAGTTGCCCAAGCGTTGCGCCGTAGTATTTTTGCCATTCACGAATTACAGTAAATGTGCCATTGAGTGTCACGGATGCGTTGGATTTGTCTGTTGCCTGAACGGAGCATATCCAGTCGCCCCATACCGACAAGTTGAACGAATTGGATTTGTAATATGTCGTGTTTAGAATGGTGCCGTTAACGTTGTTCACAACTATTGTGCCGTTCGGGTTGGTAAGTGTGAAGTTTGTCCATACCAAATCGGTTTGTCCGTCCCCATCGGTTATGTTTGCAAAGCAATAAACTATTTGCATCTGGGTAAGGTTTGACATTGAGAGATTTTGTATGGAGGGCAGGCTGTTTGAAACGGTTACCGCAGAGGAATTTACCGGGCTTCCGTTTTGATAGCCGTCAAACGGAGTTAATTCACAGATGATTTCATCCGATTTGTTGTAATATGAATTCGTGATATTTCTGCTTGTTTGCGCGGAGACCACACTGCCGTTGATGAACCAGCGGTAAGTGAGATTTACATTATCGCCGTCCGCATCGGATACCGTTCCGTTTGTGCAGTTGATATACGCGGTTGATTTGTAAACTGTTGAAGGCTCAATTGACGCGTTGGTTACATTTGGCAATTGGTTTGGATATTTGTTCCAACCAAAAGTGGAAGCTTTGGATGAGTCGTTGAAGAATGTAATATTGACAGTCGCATTGGAAAGGGCAACTCCTGAGCAGTTAAACACCACGCTCAAATTCACTCCGCTTATGGAACTGGAATAGTTTATGCAGGTGCCGCTTGTGGTTGATGCATTCCAAACAAGATGTTGTCCGCCGAGACTGTAATTGGCGGTTGCATTGGCATAGAACCAATGACCTGCAGAGGCATTAGTGAAAGTTATGTTTGAGACTATTGTTGGAGCGGAACTAAGTACCGTCGTGTTGGAGGAAACCATGTCAGAATCATTATATTGATCGTTTGCCCATGCCTGCGCAGTCCAGTTTGAATTGGCACCCAACTCGGAGGACGCGATTACCTGCGAGCCGTTGAGATAAAGGGCGAGGACTTCGGATGCAGAGAGCGAGCGGTTGAATATCATTAGCTGATCCACAAAACCAGTCATGCCTTGAGTGTTGCCGTACTCCGAGCCGATGAGCACGGAAGTATTTAGTTGTGTAAGCTGATTGAACACGCCTCCGTTGAATACTTGGGTTCCGTTGATGTAGCCAGTTGCAGTTCCGTTATTTACTACGACCGCCAGATGGTTCCATGCACCAGTAACTATTGTTCCGCCGTAAAGAACGTTTGTGCCATCATAGAATTCCAATGAATTTGTGCTTGAATAGCGTTGCATGCGATAGCTTGTTGAAGAGGCACTTGATTTGTCTATGATTTGTGCATAATTCACCCAACTTGAATTCGGTTTTACCCATATTGAGAAAGTTGCATAACGGCTCAAGTTAAGGCTGGCAGAATTGGAGAGGTTGATGAACTGAGTTCCGTTCAGATAATATGCGCCTCCAGAGTATCCGGACTGCGTCCATGTCGGGGATTTTGCAGCTACGCCGCCACCAAGCGTGCCATTGTTGTATCCGGTATAATCCCTTACCGCCTTGGCGGTTGTGGAGGAGATGTTGGTATCAAACGGCATATTCACTATTGCATATTGAGTGTCATTCACCAGCCAGTTGTAAATTACGGTCGTGTTGTCGCCGTCCGGATCCGAGACCCCGTTTGCGCTGGCAGATATATTCGTTGATGTGGTTGGAGTGGATGGGCTGATAGTTACATTAGATATTGTCGGGATGTTGTTCGGATATGCATTCGTGCCCGAAGTGCTCGCGGTTGAGTTGGCGGAATCTGCGAACGTGATATTTACAGTTGCGTTCTGGAATGCGATTCCCGAGCAGTTGAATACCACAGTTAGGTTGTTGCCGCTTGTGGAATTGGAATAATTCACGCACGCGCCGATGTTTGTGCTAATATTCCAGCTCGTGATGTCCGAACCGCCATTTGCATCCGAAGCAGTCGCATTTGCGTAGAACCAGTGTCCCGCGGTTGAGTTAGTAAAGCTGACATTGCTTGCGATTGAGAGGTTTGGTCGGGAAACATTGGTGAATGGATACCAGTCCTGCCCGCTTCCGGACCAGTTGCCGCCAACAGTTGTTGCATTGAATGGTCGGGATGAGCCAGAAGTTGCCCAATTGGAAGAGCCATTGTTGAGGATGTTAAACACATTCCAGCTTGGAGTTCCATTTGCGAAATAGTAAATGTTACCGGCGCCGGTTGTGTTGAAGTAGTTGGTTTCGTTTGTGCCATTTACCCAAATTGACGCCGTGATATTGTTGTAGTAGAAATAGTTATTCGCTTCATATGAAACATTGAAACCTTGTATGCCGACGCTCGCATTGAGGATGGTATTGTTGATATAGGTGTTGTTCTGATGAAGCATGTTCGCGGCCGCCTGGGAGATGCCGATGCCATAGCCGCTCGAGTAGATGGTGTTGTTCTGGAAGGTGTTGTTGGCGCTGTTGTGGGTCTGAAGCGCGGCCCACATCGGGGCGATGCCGCTGAAGGTGTAGTTGAGGGTGTTGTTCGCCACGACTGAATTCCAAAGTTTGCCGACCGCCAGCGCGCCGCCGAGGCAGTCTATGCAGGTGAAGCGGTTGTTAGCCACCAGACAATTGGTCTCCCCATAGCTCACCGCGAGGGCGCGCGCGCTGGAGCTGAAACTGCCGTTCATCTGGGTGATGGTGTTGTTGAGGATGGCCGCCGAGTCCGTCTTGTCGAACGCGATGCCCCAATCGAAGTCGCGGATGACACAGTTCTTGGCCGTGGTGTTGGACTGGTTGGAGTAGATGCCGTATGTGGAAGTGGAGTTGCTGCCGATGATCGACCCTCCGGCGCAGTCGATTGAGACGTTCGAGCCGCTGATGATGTGCGTGCCGTTCCCGGTGGTCGAGATATTGAGTCCGACCACCCGCACCTTCTCGGATGCGGCGGCATAGCCGTCCATGCCCACCGAAAAGCCGGAGCCGTTCGTGGAGACGACGGAGAGGTTGTAGATGGTCGAATTGATCGCCTGAACGACAAACATGCCGGTGCGGGTGTTGTTGTATGCTGCATTGTTGCTCCACACGTTTTCATAGGAGTTAAGGTAGTCCAAGAATCCGGCCCGGCCATTGCCCCAAGCGGTGTTGTTCTCGAACCGGCAATCGTGTGAGCTCTGGGTCGCGAAGCCGTCATAGTTGAGCGTCAAGCTGGCGGTGTTGTTCGCCACCACGGTGTAGTTGCTGCTCACGAGGAAAATCCCCATGACGCTGTTGTTCCACACGGTGTTGTTGGTGATGGTCCCCCAACCAGAATGCAACTGGATGGCGCGACCGAAGTCGGAGATGCGGCAGTTCTTCACCGTGGTGTAGGGTGCGGTAGAATAGATGCCATAGGTGGCGGCGCCTCTGCCGCCGCTGATCGAGAAGCCGTTGCAGTCGAGGGTGACATTGGCGGCTGTGATGTTGAAGCAAGTTGCGCCATCTATTGAAACGTCCGAGCTCAAAGTCGTAACGCTATTAGCTGTTGAGAGAACACGGCAACCTAAACTGGAGGTGTATGGATGATAATCCTGCCCGACCCCAGACCAGTTGCCACCAACGGTTGTTGCATTGAATGGGCGGGATGAGCCGGAAGTTGCCCAATTGGAAGAGCCATCATTGTAAATTGAAAATACATTCCAGCTTGGTGTTCCGTTTGCAAGATAATAGATGTTGCCTGCACCAGTGGTGTTGAAGTAGTTGGTTTCGTTGGCATTGTCAATCCACACACCCGCCGTGATGTTGTTGTTATAGACCAAGATGCCGCTTGGGAGCTGCCCGATCTGGATGCCGGTGCTGACATTGGAGCCGATGAGCGTGTTGTTGCGGATGGTCCAGTTGGTCGTGGTGTAGTTCCTAAGATTGATGGATTCACCGTAAGCAGTGTAGATGGTGTTCTCATAGACCAGCACGTTGTTGGCCCCGTTATTCAGGTTGGAGATATCGCCATCTTGCGATGTGGAGCCCGCCGAGACCAGCGTGTTGTTGTGGATGATGAAATCGGTCGCTCCGGCGCTTCGGCAGATGGGCAAGGGTGTGTTGGTTATCCCGGTCAGATTGATGTAATTGCTGGTGATGTTGATGCGGGTACCGGTCAGATAGAGATACACGCCGTGCGAGGATCCGTAGTTCCCAGCCGTTGTGATGCGGTTTCCTCTCACCACGGTGTTGTCACCGCCGGGCATGATCGCGGCGCGCGAGTTCCAAGCGACAAAGGGCGTGTTTGTGATGGTGAGGTTGTTGGATTCGATCAGGGAGTCGGCGCCGGAGGCGTAGATGCCTCTCTCGAAACCGGAGATTACACAGTTCTTCACGGTGGTGTTGGGCTGGTTGGAATAGACACCGTAGGTCGAAGAGGCGTTGTTGCCGGTAATAGAACCGCCCAGACAATCAATATAGAGGTTGGGGCCACGAGTGTTGTTGATGCCATTGCCCGGCACGTTGATGTTAAGACCCGATATACGGACATTAGAGGTGTTGCCCGTCAGAGTGTAGGCGATGTTGATTCCCTCGCCCACAACAGATGATACCGTAAAGTTCTGAATGGTGGAATTGAGCAGTTGGGTGATGAGCATGCCGCTATTGGTGTTGTTGTAGGCGAAGTTGTTTTTCCACACGTTATTATAGCTGCTCACGTTGTCGCCGGCAAAGTCCAAAAAGCCTGCGCGGGTGTTGTTGAATGCCGTGTTGTTCTCAATCAGGCAGTTGTTGGCATTGGCTGCGACTACGCCGTCGATAGTTCCGGCAAAACTTGCGCTATTGTTGGCAATAGTAATGTTTGAGCCGTTTCGGACATCAATAGGGGAATATGAACAGCGGCTCACAGTGTTATTTAATACAGAGCTGTTGGAAGAGCCAGAATAATAGATGCCGCGATAGAAGTCGCGGATGACACAGTTCTTCACAGTTGTATTATGTTGATTTGAATAAACACCAAATGTGTTGGAAGTATTACTGCCTGTGATTGTGTAGCCTGCGCAGTCCAGCGTGATATTGGCGGCTGTGATGTTGAAGCAAGTTGCGCCATCTGTTGAAACGTTCGAGCTCAAAGTCGTAATGCTATTAGCAGTTGAGAGAACGCGGCAACCTAAACTGGATGTGTATG
>Ga0265297_10006940_pt1 | contig 16033 bp, 11 predicted proteins | sample Munlanlwell13791_FD_192502 | JGI IMG/M metagenome (GOLD analysis project Ga0265297, IMG submission 192502) | Leachate microbial communities from a municipal landfill in Southern Ontario, Canada - Leachate well 137-91 | ecosystem: Engineered > Solid waste > Landfill > Unclassified | place... | reverse complement strand
ACAATACTTTAAAGCCAAACCTCAGGGGCGGGCGTGGTGCGGGCACGCCCGCCCCCTAAAAGAACTATTTTCAAAAAACTGCCACAATTCTTAGTGGTGGAAATTGATTGAGTTAATCGCTTAAAAGTGCTAAAATAGGCACAATATTGGTTGTAACGAAGTATATGTAATATAGTATTGCAATCGTGGTATATTGTCAAGAAAAAATGCTAGAACAAAGACTAAAACAGTTAAGAAAGAAAGCCGGTTGGTCTCAGCAGAAGTTAGCTGAGAAAGCCAGCTTATCTTATAATGTGATAACAAAAATCGAACAGGGGGTAGCAAAGAGACCCTCAATCCAAACCATGGTTAAATTAGCAGACGCTTTAGAAATTAGCTTAGATGAATTAGTGGGTAGGAAATAATAATAACCTTCGACATAAATGGTGGGATTTTTTATTTTTTTCTCCAATTAAAGGTAAAATAAATGAGATTAACAGATAACGAAAAAAGAGATGCAATAAAGTTTCTTCAGGAAGGTAAGCCCCTGCCGGATAAATACCGGTTTCTTTTATTTGCTGATGACCGGGAAGTTGAGCTTGTATGGAATGACAAGACACAGGAAGTTTGTAATCTTGTTTTGCCTTTTCAAACTATTGAGCATATTGACGAGCCCCGAGGTGAACGAATTGCAAAGGAAAAGCAGTATGATCTCTTTGATACATCCGGCAGACAGATTAAGGGATGGACAAACAAGCTCATTTGGGGCGATAACAAACTGATCCTTTCATCTCTCAAGAATGGTCCTATGCGTAGGGAGATTGAAAAACAAGGCGGCTTGAAACTTATTTATATCGATCCGCCGTTTGATGTTGGAGCTGATTTCTCCATGAATGTTGAAATTGGGGACGAGTCTTTTACCAAAAAGCCGTCAGTTATTGAAGAAGTCGCTTACCGAGACACTTGGGGTAAGGGTGCGGATAGCTTCATTGCCATGGTTTATGAAAGATTAAAGCTCATGCATGGGCTATTGTCTGATGATGGTAGTATTTTTGTTCATTGTGATTATAGAGTTAGTGCTTTTTTAAAATTAGTCTTAGATGAAATATTTAGTAGTAATAATTTTAGAAATCAAATATCTTGGCAACGATTTGGAGCACATAATGATGCAAATCGTTTTGGGAATGTTACGGACACTATTTATTTTTATTCTAAAACAGACACATATTTATTTAATCCACAATATATACCCTATTCGGAAGAATATATCAAACAACGTTTTATTAAAGATGACTTAACTGGTAAACTTTTTTATCCTCACACTCTTACAGGGAAAGGACAAGGACCTGCTCGTAAATTTAGGACGGGAACGTTAGTTCCTCCGAAAGGACGACATTGGTCATATACGCAAGATAAAATTGATGAGTTAGATAGAAATAATCTCATCTATTATACTGCAAATGGAATACCCTATCTTAAGAGTTTTTTTGATGATTACCAGGGTCGTCCAGTGCAGGATATTTGGACAGATATTGTTATGACAAAAAGTGGTGAGGAGCTGGTTGGTTATCCTACACAAAAACCCGAGAAACTTATAGAACGAGTTATTAATGCTTCATCTAACGAAGGTGATCTTATAGCTGATTTCTTCTGTGGCTCGGGAACAACATTAGCGGTTGCAGAAAAATTAGGACGTAAATGGATCGGAGCAGATCTCGGAAGGTTTGCGATTCATACATCTCGCAAACGTCTTATTCAGGTTCAAAGAGAAATGAAACAGTCAGGTAAGGATTTTCGCGCTTTTGAAATACTTAACCTCGGCAAATATGAGCGTGAACAATATCTCAGCGTTGATGCCGATCTTAGGGAACAGGAAAAGCAAAAGATTCTTGAGAGAAAAGAAAAGCAATATGCTGAACTGATTCTTTCTGCATATAACGCTCAAGCGGTTGATTCCTACAATAATTTTGTCGGCAAGAAACGTGATCGGCTTGTTGCTGTTGGACCCATTTCAACACCGGTATCATCCGCTTTTGTTGATGAGGCGATCAAAGAAGCCCGTGAAAAAGGAATTACGAAATTCGATGTTCTCGGTTTTGACTATGAAATGGGGCTTGATTTTGCCGAGCTTAGCCGTCATGGCGTTGATGTCCAATTTAAGGTTATTCCCCGGGAAGTGTTTGACCGCAGGGCTGTTGAAAAAGGCCATGTAAAGTTTTATGACGTTGCGTATATCGAAATAAAGCCAATTATTAAAGGGCGTGGGAATAATAAGACCATAGCGGTTGAGCTGTGCGATTTTAGTGTTTTTTATAATCAGGACAGTGTTGAAGAAATTGAAGGTTCGCTTAAAGAAGGTGCGAGCAAGATCGTTATTGAAAATGGGCAGGTTATTAAGGTTTCAAAAGATAAAAAAACATCGGTTGTGACAAAAGAAGTTTTAACAAAGAAATGGACAGATTGGGTAGATTACTGGTCAGTTGATTTCAATATGGAAAACCGGAAAGAAATTGTTCGGACGATTGATCCTGATACACAAGAGGAAAAAGAAGAATGGACAGGCGGATATATCTTCGAGAATGAATGGCAGTCTTTCAGAACAAAGAAAGGTAGAAAACTTGAACTTGCATCCGCAGAAAAAGAAGTTTCAAAAGGACGGCGAAAGGTTGCCGTTAAGGTTGTTGATATATTTGGTAATGATACAACGAGAGCCATAGAAGTTAATATTTCTTAATGCTATTCGTAAAACACATGGATAAGAAAAAATATAAACCAATTTCTAAATGTCCAACATCATTAACGGAGAGCGATATAACTCATATTCAACGTATAGCGATCCGTCATCTTAAGTGTCATAAATTTTTAACAAATCGTGAATTGAGAGGAATTGTTGACATCACTTACGATCAGGCAATATGCTTTTATCGTAAAATGTTAGATAGAGGAATTATCGAGCGGATAGGTATTTCAAGCGGAACTCAATATATTCTAAAAGGTAATAAGCGAAGATAAAAAAACATGAATTCTGATGGCACTGCATAAAAAATTTCCCAAAGATAAGTTTGCGATTTTAGAGCCTGAGATTCGCTGGTTTCCGGCTGATGAGGCTTTGCGTGAACAGGGTTATGAGAAATTGCTCCCGCCCTTTGTGACGGAGCTTAGGAAACGTGTTAAGGAGTGGCGAGATAAGGGCTATGATGGGGCAAGTGCGACATCAAAGGCTCTTTTGAACTGGTGGTTCAAACAAGAGCATCTTGCTTATGGGACAGATGGTAATTCTTTTTTATTTCAGTATTATTTCGCCCAGCGTGAGGCGGTTGAAACGATTATCTGGTTGTATGATGTTGCTGGGGTAAGAAACAAATATGACCTTTTGCCATTTGATTCTCTGGGGCGTGTAAGCCCGAATATGTTTGATGAAGACTGGCTTCGACTAGTTATTAAGATGGCGACCGGAAGTGGCAAAACAAAGGTAATGAGTCTGCTGCTTGCGTGGTCGTATTTTCATAAACTCTATGAGCCAGAGTCGGGGCTTTCTCGCAATTTTCTTTTGATCACGCCAAATATTATCGTGCTTGAGCGTATCAAGACTGATTTTGACGGGCTAAAGATATTCTATCAGGACCCTATTCTGCCGGATAACGGATACGACGGCAGAAACTGGCAAGATGATTTTCAAATAACCTTGCATTTACAAGACGATTTGACCGCAATTTCCCCTACCGGGAATATATTTCTTACCAATATTCACCGTGTTTATGAAGGCGATATTAAAGAATCATCTTTCAGCGATGGGGATTTGACGGATTACTTCTTGGGGGAAAAGCCTGTTTCAAAAACAAACGAATCTTTGGTTGAGCTCAGTAATGTTGTGAGAGGTTTAGATGAGATCGTAGTTTTTAACGATGAAGCTCACCATATTCACGACCCCAAGATGGCATGGTTTAAGTCTATTCAGGATATAAATAATAAACTGAAACAAAAAGGCAAGCAGATTTCTTTACAGATTGACTGCACTGCAACGCCGAAACATGATAGCGGCTCAATATTTGTGCAGACGATTTCCGACTATCCGCTTGTTGAGGCAATTCATCAAGGTGTTGTTAAGACTCCTGTGCTTCCGGATCAGGCAAGCCGGGCAAAGTTACAAGAAAAACAAAGTGCTATATTTACCGAGAAATACGAAGATTATATCAATCTTGGTATTGAAGAATGGAAAAAGACTTCTAAGGAGCTCGAACCGACCGGGAAGAAAGCCATTTTGTTTATTATGACGGATGATACAAAAAACTGCGATGAGGTGCATGCGTATTTGGAAAAGAATTATTCTGTTTTAAGCGGTAAAGTTTTGACGATTCATACGAATAAAAACGGTGATATATCGGAAAAGGTAACTGGAAAAGCCAAAGAAGAGTTAGATCGGTTAAGAAAACAAGCCAATGATATTGATGGCCTAGAAAGTCCTTTTCAGGTAATTGTTTCAGTTTTAATGCTTAAAGAAGGGTGGGATGTTAAGAACGTAACGACGATCGTCGGACTGAGGGCGTATGTAGCGGCATCAAACATTTTACCAGAACAGACGCTTGGTCGAGGTTTGAGGAGGATGTTTTTCGGCCGGGAAGATGTGGAAGAATATGTAAGCGTTGTTGGGACACCGGCATTTATGGATTTTGTTGAGTCTATTAAAGCAGAAGGTGTTGAGTTAGAAAAGCGAAAGATGGATAGCACAACAAAAGCTGTTACACCTACGGTCATTGAGGTCGACCATGATAATCCGAAGAAAGATATTCACAAGTTAGATATTGAACTTCCAATTTTGACTCCGAGAATACAACGGGAATATAAGAATTTGTCAGATTTAAATGTACCGGGTTTTAAACATGTAAAGTTGAAAGTAAGGCAGTTCAATGAGCAAGAACAAAGAGAAATAGTATTTAGGCATGTTGTTGAAGAAAAGGTTCACCATACGACTATTCTGGAAAGCAATATTGAGCCGAATTATCAGAGCGTTGTCGGATTTTTTGCTCAAAGTATTATGCGTGAGCTTCGTCTTTTTGGATGTTATGACATTTTGTTTGGTAAGGTGAAAGAGTTTATTTATTTGCATTTGTTTGAAACAGAGGTTGACCTTAACGATAAAAATGTCTTAAGAAACCTTTCGGAAATCGAAGTCACAAAGACAATAATTCAGACTTTTAAAGATGAAATCAATACATTAACAGTGAAGGATGTGGGCGATACTGAAATTAAGAACTATATTAAGGTCAGTAGTAGTCGTCCGTTTGTCGTCAATGACCGGGCGTATTTAGTGCCTAAGAAAAGCGTATTTAATAGGATTGTCGGAGATAGCCAGTTTGAGCTTGAGTTTGCGGATTTCCTTGAACGAATAGGCGATGATGAGGTTATTTCGTTTGCAAAGAATTATTACGAAGTTCATTTTAAGATAGACTATAAGAATGTTGATGGAACGATAGCGAATTATTACCCGGATTTTTTTGTGAAAACTGACGAAAAGACGGTTTATATCGTTGAAACTAAGGGACGCGAGGATTTTGATGATCCCTTAAAGATAAAAAGGCTTTCTCGGTGGTGTGATGATGCAAATGCCCGGCAGAAGAAGATCGTCTATAAAATGCTCTATGTGAAGCAAGAGGAATGGGATAAATACAAACCGAAAAACTGGAATGATCTTATAACTGTTTGCAAATAAGATAGTAGAAACGGGATATGCCTCTTGAGTAAGAAGAGGGGGAGTATAAATATGTTTAATGGAATAGCTAAAGTTCGAGAAAAATGTGCGAAGTTTTATAAAGCGGATTTCCACGTTCATTCCCCTTTAAGTGGTTGTTGGAAAAATGAAGACCGTGACGGTTATAAGAAAGATCCTAATTTAGATCGAATCGTTGCTAATAAAATCACAGATAATTGTTTAAAAGCTTTTTGTGAAAAATGCCTGTCTTCAGGTTTGCATATAGTAGCAATAACCGATCACATGAAGTATAGTTTTGCCTTAAAATGCGTAGAGTATGCAAAGAAGAATTATCCAGAACTTATGATTCTTCCTGGTATAGAGTTAAATATAAAAATTGACCAAACTATAATCAAAGATTCAAGGATACATGTTTTGGCTATATTTCCTCCAGACATAGGTACATCAATTGACCGCATCTTTCCTTTAAGTTTCCCTGAAGAGAGCAAACGTAATGGACAGGAAGATCTGGCTTGCAATGATATCAAGGAGATTGTTGAAAAGATAAAAGAAGTTGGGGGTATTGCTATAGCGGCGCATATTTATGGTGAGAATGGAGTTAGGTATATATATACCAAAGCAACAGATCTTTTGTTAGAAAGAGATGAGGCTAATCTCCCTCCCGAAAAAGGAGATTTTTATAAAAAAATTTGCGATGGGTTGAAGGAAGAGCTTTTTAAATTTTCTTGTCTGCAAGTAAAGAAAACGACAGAACCAATTCATTTTCACGATAAAGATGGAGAATTAAGGATTCCATTAGTAATTTCTTCTGATGCTCATCATCCAACTACTATTGGACAACTGGACAAAATAACGTTCATTAAAATGGGCAACTTAAGTTACTATTCTCTGAAAGAGGCATTGAAATTTCCAGATACCAGGATTCGCTTTAAAGATAATTTACCAGAAGCAAAGCCCCCTAGATTATTGAGTGTTAGGGTAGTTGGCAAGAAAGAAAATGAAAATACATTTTTTAATAATAGCCTGGTTGGATTTTCGGATAACTTGACTTGTTTAATTGGACCAAGAGGAAGCGGTAAGTCAGCTTTAATAGACGCTATACGGTACTTAATGGGGTATAATAGGACATTAGACGAAGTTCCGAAAACCAAGGATCAAGTTATAGAAAGGCAATTGCATACTTTGTCAGAAAGTAAAATAGAGTTGTTATATGAGAAAAGTGATGGAGTTGTACATAGACTCGAGGCGATTTTTGATCCCAGAGAGCCGTATAATACCAAGGTATTTGATAAAGATAACAACGAACTGAATATTGGAGATGTTGAAAAATGCGGAGATTATCCTTTGAATCTTTATGGATGGAATGAGCTAGAGTTGTTAGCTGAGAATCCTCAGTCACAGCGAGAAAATTTAGATAAATTCATTCCAGAGTTATCTGGTTTTAAAGAGGAAAAGAGTAGTCTTTATACTAAGCTTAATGAGAGTAGAAGATTGTGCATCGAGCATTTAACAAAGATGGATCGATATTTTGACACCAAAAGAACACCGTATTCATTTTTGAGATTGAAAGAATATGAAAATGAATACCGAAAGCTCAATACGCCTGAGATTGAAAAGCATTTTAAAGATATTGATGAATTGAACAGGAAGGCCAACCTATTAAGTGAAATAAAAGCTGTTGCTAATGATTCTCTTGTGAAGATACAAGATATGCTAGCTATAGATATTAGTGATATTTTAAAAAGCTATATCGATTTAAAAGAATGGGCCGAAGAGTTGACAGAAAAGAAACTAGAGATTAACATTTTAAATGCTTCTATTTCGAAGAATAAGCTTGCACTTGAAGGAAAAATCAAAGGGGTAATGCAAGTGCTTGATCAAGAATTGAAAGAGCTGAGCGATAAGAAATTAGCTATGGCTAAGAATATGCAGCAGGCTATAGGGGTAGAAACAGCTATTACAGCTGATTTAAGAAATAACGCTAAGAAAAGATATGATGCGACTAAGCAGATTTACGATTTTTATATAAAGGATATTGCGATACTAAACAAATATCTGGAAGAAAGAGAAAAGATTTTGCTGCTCATTAAAGATGTAAACCGGATAATTTTTGCAACGCGGAATGAACAAAAAGAGAAGATTAAAACAGAAATTCAACTTGTTCAAGATCCCGAATTCATAATTGATCTGAAGTTAGAGCAAGCTGGAGATAAGTCGGATTTTGAAAATATACTAATGGAAAGCAAGATAGGAATTAAGCTGCCTGGGCAATGGAAAAGGAAAAGGCTACCAGAAATTATCGCATCTAGTTTGACACCCCCAGATTTTTTCTCCATTGTAATGAATAAACAGAAAGATGCGTTAGTAAAACTAAAGATTATCTTGCTCGAAAATGATATTCCTAACACCTATGGAATTGAAGAGAAATATGCAGATGAGCTGTTAACAGGTAATATTCCTTTTGAAGATTTAGTTGATTTAGATACGAGAAAATATGATAAAGAGAAATTAGAAAATCTCTTGTTGCTTCAAGAAGTAAGTTTCGATGATAAATTTTATATTGAACTAGGTGGTAAGCCAATTCAGTTTTGTTCTCCGGGCCAGAGGTGTAGTGCAATGCTGCCAATAGTTACTTTAACCTCTACTGCTCCTATTATTATTGATCAGCCAGAAGATAATCTTGATAATAGATTAGTCTCAAAAGCAGTTTTTAAAATCTTATCAAAGCTTAAAGAAACTAGGCAAATTATTGTAGCGACGCACAATCCTAATATTCTAGTTTCAGGCGATGCTGAACAAGTCGTGGTTTTGAAGAGTGATGGAACCATAGAAGACCATGGGTCGATTGATGAACCAACAGTAGTTCAGAAAGTCATCAATTTAATGGAAGGAGGAAAAGACGCTTTTCAGAAGAGAGAAAAGAAATATTCACAATTTCTCTAAAGATCATGGCAGTTTTTGAAAAATAGTATGAATTTCGATATCTCGAAGAGAATCTCAAAGAGAATTAATGTAGACATTCTTTTTGTAAAGAGGTAGAATATATTTAAAGCAAAAAAGCCAGGAGAAAGGAGGCACCCGTGGTATCTTCATTAAAAGTAGCAAATTTATTTTTAAGCTGGGCCAATAAAGACGGAGATTTAATAACTAATTTGAAGATACAGAAGCTTCTTTATTATGCCCAAGCTTGGCATTTAGTTTATTTTAATAGACCACTTTTTAGGGAGCCTATTGAGGCTTGGGATTTTGGTCCAGTTGTAGATAATGTATACCAAGCTTTTAAGACCTTCGGTTGTAATGCTATCAAATATAAGAATACAAGAAAGGAAAGTAAAGTTTTTACTAATAATCAGCTAGAATTTTTGAGATCTTGTTATGAAACCTTTATAAAGTTTTCAGCTAATGAACTTGTTAATATGACTCATGGCGAAGATCCTTGGCGAGAGGCTTTCAAGAAAGGACGATCGGCTGATATAGATCACAAATCGATGAAAGATTATTACTCGAAACTTCTTAAAGTTCGTAAGAATGGGAAAGCATAACAACTCTAAATATGTTTTTACTCAAAGCAATCCTTCGGTAAGTAAGAAATATCAGATTCCTACTGGAAAGGTTGCCTTCTATAGTTTTCATCCCTATTTTTCTTTCAGATACTACCACATTAATCATTCAAAATTCACACATAAGGGTTTTTCAAAAAGAGATTTCGATAATTTCTTTGAGCGCATTCATCAAATGTCTCAGCATACATGGCAGGAAATATTTGGAAACCTTAAAAAATTTTTTCGTGCACATGAAGTAAATTGGTCAGAAACTACGCAGAAACATGGTTTCTCTCATTTAGGGAGAGTCTTGAGCGATTGTCCTGTGTACCAATTTGAAATATTTGCAGAATGTCGAGTTTTTGGTTTCTTTAACCCAGATAATGTTTTCAAGATTGTCTGGATTGATAGAAATCATGAAATCTACTCTTCAAACTAATTTCCACCACTAAGAATTGTGGCAGTTTTTTGAAAATAGTTCTTTTAGGGGGCGGGCGTGCCCGCACCACGCCCGCCCCTGAGGTTTGGCTTTAAAGTATTGTTCGGGAAAGGCGCAGCATGCCGTACGGAGTAGTTTTTAAGATATTAAATGCGGCATAGCGGACGAACTCTTATAAACTTTTGTTTTTTGCTTATAGTAACGTGTCGGTGAGGACGCTGGCGCTGCAGCCGCCCCCACCCGGCTGCAGCGCCAAGCTGCGCCGCACACGCATTGCATTAGCAAGAAGGCCGCCCCCAGGCGGCCGCCCAGCGAGACTTCTGCCTACAGAAGCCGAGCGGTGAAAAGCGAGATACGGCAGCGCGCTTCCGCGCGCGGTGCCATTTGATAGATGAGTTATAAATCAGGTGTGCATAAAAATGGTTCGTACGCAACGATATGCACACCGCCAATTAGGATAGGGTGTTGTTTTAGGCAGGGATCTTTAATATGGTAGAGAGAAGAAATAGCAAAAAAGTAATACATGCCCCCGGTTTCTTGTGCGAAGCTATTCAATATAATAGTGCTTTTTCCCGCGGAGTAAGGGTGGATTCGCGGGCGATGACGATGTTGTTTATTTCAGGTACGGCTAGTATTGACAGCCAAGGTAGATCTTTACACCGAGGAGATTTTTTGGCACAGTCACAACGCGTCTTTGATAATATTAGCGCTTTGCTTGATTCTGAGGATATCAGCTGGAAGGACGTAGTCCAGACGCGTTGCTACTTAAAGAGTATGAGGTATTATAAAAAATTCAATGAGATTAGGACTAAATTTTACCAGAAACAAGGCCTTATTTTTTTCCCTGCCAGTGTATGCGTAGAAGCGCGGTTGTGCCGTCCAGAATTACTCATCGAAATTGAGGCCTTAGCTATCTCCGGGCTAAAGAGAAGGAACGGTAGCTTAAAGAAAGTGCCTAATTTCAATAAAAATCCGTAGAAGGAGGTAGTTTTGAGGATTTCCAAAAAAGGGGTTTGGTTGACAAACCCACTCTTGGATATTTTTTTTCTGACGGGCCTATTTACTTTGGCCGCCATGTTGATGATGGAATATTCTTCTCAAGGGTCGCTGCCAAAGATTATCTTAAGGGTTCTGCTGCGTTTTTCGATTCCAATATCTTCCCTGCATTTTTTCGCAACTTTTCTATTTGTTTATTTGGAAAGAAACGAACAGCGTGAAAGAATATTCCGCTATTTATGCATTAGTCTGCTTTTAGTATTTATTTATACCATTTTGAGAGTAACAGGTCGCAGTGATTTAACCGCAAGCATATTATTTTACTTTATAATAGGGCATATCATATTTCAAGCTTATTTTATTATGCAGGCATATAATTTTACTCAAATTCGATACCCCAAGATTGATACTGTGATTAATAGCGCTGCATTATTACTTGGGCCGGTATTCTGTTTCCTCTCGGCTTGCGGCATAGTTAAATTTCATTATGGCGGAAAGGTATTGGGAGGACCTTTAAATCCGTTTTTTTTGAAAGGCTTTGGTTTTTTGGCTTTTTTTTCATTGGCGGCATTTATTACCAGGCAACTATACCAATATATAAAATGGAAAAAAATCGCTTTATTCAATATTTTAATGATTTTGACCATCAATATAATATTTTATTTAGCTTTATTTGTTTTTAGAGGTGAGAAGTTTGTTATTATCGGGGTATTCAGATATTATCATGGCCTGCAGTATTTGGTATGGTTGGTCCTTTATATTCAAATTAAAGCCGCTGAATATAGGCTTAAGAAGGTTGCTCCTCCCCCGGACTTTCATTGGCCTCTGCGTACATCCCTTTTATTTGGTTTTTTTCTATTTATTTCTTTTATCGGTGTAATACCATGGTCGAGCAAAAGGATCTTTTTTGGAGCTTTTGTCGTAGATTATGCACATTATTATAGCGTCATCTTTCATAATGTCTTAGATTTTTTTCTCTGGTGCAATATGCTGAGAATAAAAAAGATGGTTACTTTAGCCAAGCAGGTGGATAGCAATTATTATCCTGTGCAGGCAGGCAGTTAAGTCCGTGCTCCATCGAGTAGATAGAAAAGCCAGGCTGGGGAAGTTAATTAAATTCTTCAGGAATCAAAAACCTTGAGTAATCCAGGCAAGAGGAGTATAATAAACCTAACTTAATAGATAATGTCCTACACAGTCTTTGCCTTAAAATGGCGGCCGAATAATTTTGACGAGATAATCGGCCAAAAAAACGTCGTTACAACCTTAAAGAGCGCCCTGCAGAAAAACCGCCTGGCGCATGCTTACCTTTTTGCCGGCCCGCGGGGAGTAGGCAAAACCTCTACAGCCAGGATTTTAGCCAAAGCCCTTAATTGTAAAAACGGCCCTACCTTAGAGCCTTGCGGTAAATGCAGCTCATGCCTGGAAATATCCCAGAGCCGCTCGCTGGATGTGCTTGAGATAGACGGGGCATCCAATACTGGCGTAGAAGACGTCCGGACGCTGCGCGAAAACGTAAAATTTTCGCCCGCCTCGGGTAAATTCAAAGTTTACATTATTGATGAAGTGCACATGCTCTCTACCGCGGCGTTCAACGCGCTCCTAAAGACATTAGAAGAGCCCCCGGATTTTGTTAAATTTATTTTTGCCACTACTCATCCGGATAAGATCCCTTCTACGGTGCTTTCGCGCTGCCAGCGCTTGGATTTCCGCCGGATTTCGGTTATAGAAGCTATCGGCCAACTGGAGAAGATTGCCAAAACAGAGAAGATTAACATAGATAAAGAAGTTTTGGCCGCTATCGCCAAAGCCGGAGACGGGTCACTGCGCGACGCCGAATCAATATTGGACCAGTTAGCCGCATTTTCCAAAGATAAAGTTTATTTGCAAGACGTTACTGCGGTGTTAGGGCTGGTTGAGCAAGACGCGTTATTTGAAATAACCGATAGAATAATCGAAAAAAATCCTAAAGCAGCGTTAGAGTTATTTAATAAGCTTAGCGAAGAAGGCAAGGATATAAGCGTTTTCTTAAATAACCTGATTGAGCATTTCCGCAACCTGATGATTGCCAAGGTTACCAGGGGCGACGCGAAATTGATTGATTTACCGCAGGATATTTGCGAGAGGTTATTGCGGCAGAGCCAGCATTTAAGCCTGGAAGAGATATTTAGCGCTTTTAATATTTTAGCCAATACCCAGGAAATGGCTAGGCGCCTGGATTCGCTGCGTATTACCCTGGAGGTAAATTTAATCCGTCTGGCTAATCCTAAGAAGGCGGTGGCTAATCCGGGGATAAGGTTGGCATCCCCGAAAGAAACGCCTTCCAAGGAAAAGCCGCCGGTAAAAGCAAGTCCGCGGGAAGAAAAGAATAATGACCTGCCGCCGGAACCAGTAGCCAGTATCTCTTTAGATAGTATTAAAAACGTCTGGCAGAATGTTATTGAGGGCTTAAGCAGGATAAAGATGTCGGTGGCTACTTATTTAAGCGCCGGCGAGCCGTTAAGCCTGAAAGGGAGCTTACTGACGATTGCTTTCCCGAAGAGCCATTCATTGCATAAAGAGTCGCTTGAAAAAAGAGAAAATAAGGAGATTATTGAGAAGAGTTTATTAGAGGCGTTGAGCACGCCTTTACGGGTAAGTTTTATCCTCTCGGCCGAAGCCCGGCCCGAAGATGCTGAACAACCGGGCGGGCATTTTATCCAATCTGTCCTGGATACGTTCCATGGCCGGCTGATCAAAGAAAATTAATGCCAAATTATACTGAATCTATAGAAAAATTAATCGACGGTTTAATCAAGCTTCCCGGCATAGGCCGGCGCAGCGCCGAACGCGTGGTCAGCTATATACTCGGGGCCCCTAAAGAGGAAATCAGGTCCTTGGCCGAAGCTATCGGTAAGGTAAAGGAAAGCGTGCGTTTTTGCAGCCTCTGCCATAATTTGAGCGAAGAAGAGCTTTGCAAGATATGCCAGGATATCCGGCGCCAGAAAGATATTATCTGTATTGTTGAAAAGCCTACGGATGTCACGGCCATAGAAAAATCCGGAAGCTTTAACGGTGTCTACCATGTCCTGCTGGGGGCGATATCACCGCTGGAAGGCAAGGGGCCGGGAGATTTAAAAATAGACACATTGATCAGCCGTATAAAACAAAACAGCATTAAAGAAATCATTATTGCTACCGACGCCGATACCGAAGGCGAAACTACAGCCTTGTATCTTACTAAGCTGATTAAACCGCTGGGTGTAAAGTTAAGCCGCATCGGCTTAGGCTTACCCGTAGGTTCAAACCTGGAATACGCGGATTCCACCACTCTTTCCAAATCTTTAGAGTCCCGTCGCGCGATTTAACCGATGATTACACTGAATAACCTATCCAAAAATTACGGCCAGAAAATCCTTTTTGAAAATATTTCTTTGAATATAAATAAAGGGGAAAAGATCGGCCTTATCGGCCCTAACGGCGCGGGTAAGACTACGTTCTTTGCGCTTATCCTGGGGGAAATAGAATCTTCATCGGGAGAGGTAAAGGTCAATAAGAATACGCATATCGGTTATCTGCCCCAGGAGGCCAGCTTTAAATCCGAGCATACTGTCCTGGCAGAATTGATTGAGGGCGATGAGCGGGTTATCAAATTAAAACGGGAAAAGGAAGAGCTGGAGAATAAAAATCTCGCCGGTTCCAGGCGCTACGGGGAAGTCTTGCATGATTTAGAGACGCTGGATTTTTTTACGCTGGAGCATAAGGCCGAAAAGATCCTGATGGGGCTGGGTTTTCCAGAGCGGGATTTCAACCGGCCGATAAACCAGTTGAGCGGAGGCTGGCAGATGCGTACTTTATTGGCCAAGCTGCTTACCTATCACTACGACCTTTTACTGTTAGATGAACCGACAAACTATTTGGATTTAAACGCCGCGCTTTGGCTTAAGGATTATCTGGCTTCTTTCCGGGGGACATTCATTATGATCTCCCATGACCGGGCATTTTTGACCGATGTTACCAATTACACTTTAGTCCTGGAGAACGGTTTGCTTACGAAAGTAGAAGGGAATTATGAGCATTACGAGCAGATAAAGAGAGAGAGGCGCACGCACCTTAAGAAGCAATTTAAAGAGCAGGAGAAGAAAAGAGAGCAGTTGGAAAAATTCGTTGCGCGTTTTCACGCCCAGCCAAACAAGGCGGCGGCAGTAAGGTCAAAACGCACGGCTTTGGAACGCCTGGAAAAAGAAGCGGTGGTTTTACCGGAAGACCCGCGCGAAAGTATAGGCAATTTCCGCTTTCCGGAGACCAGGAGAAGCGGGCACCGGATTATCTCACTGGAGAAGGCGGCTAAAAGTTACGGCGCCATAAAGGTCTATCCGGAGCTGGATTTTGAGGTTGTCCAGGGAGAGAAAGCGGTTCTGGCAGGAGAAAATGGAGCGGGAAAGTCCACGCTTTTAAAGATTTTATCCGGCGTGATTGATATTGACAGCGGCAGCCGCATTGTCGGCCATAATGTAGATATCGGTTATTTTTCACAGACGCGTACGGATGTCCTGAATGTGGAAAATACGGTTTTACAGGAGGCCTATGCTGCTGCGCCCGGCTATATGTCGGAAGAGACAATCCGGACTATACTGGGAGCGTTTTTATTTACCGGAGATGACGCCGATAAAAAAGTAAAAGTGTTATCGGGGGGCGAGAAGAGCCGTCTGATCCTGGCCAAACTTTTGATTGACCCGCCGAATTTTCTTCTGCTTGATGAGCCGACCACGCATTTAGACGTGGACGCGGTAGGGGCGTTAGTGCGGGCGCTAGACGGTTATGCAGGGACGCTGGTATTTATCAGCCACGATATTTATTTTGTGCGTTCGGTCGCGAACGTCGTCTATGAAGTTAAAGAAGGCCGGATCAGGAAATTTCCCGGAAGTTTTGATTATTATCTAGAGAAAAAAGATACGGCTGAGATGTTGATTGAAAGGCCCAGGCAGAGAATTAACCCGCAAAAGCAAAAGCTGGAGCAGGAGAGGCTCAAGGCGAAGGAAGAAGAAAGGCTAAGAAAAGAAGAAGAGAAGAAGCGTAAGAGTGTTAATACTTCCATAAGAGAAAGTATAACTAAATTAGAGAAGAAGAAAGAAAAACTTCAGCTTGAAAGCTATGCCAAGGCGCGCGCTTTGGCTGACCCCAAGATTTACCGCCGGGATGAGGCTATGGCGCGTGATTACGGCCGCCGGCTCAAAGAAATAGAAAAAGAGATTTCCGGGGTAGATATTCAAATAAAAGCACTTGAAGCTCAGATTATTTGATGTTAAAATAGCACACACTAAATAAATTATTCCCCCTTAGCTCAGTTGGTAGAGCAGGAGACTGTTAATCTCTTTGTCCGAGGTT
>Ga0265297_10006939_pt1 | contig 16035 bp, 27 predicted proteins | sample Munlanlwell13791_FD_192502 | JGI IMG/M metagenome (GOLD analysis project Ga0265297, IMG submission 192502) | Leachate microbial communities from a municipal landfill in Southern Ontario, Canada - Leachate well 137-91 | ecosystem: Engineered > Solid waste > Landfill > Unclassified | place... | reverse complement strand
GAGAGAATCAGGAAGGTATCATCATGAAGCACGATGCCCGTGATGTCTACGAGCTGATGAATGAGTGGTCGGATGGAACTGTCCCGCTATTCGATGAGGATGTTAACCCCCGAGCTTACGACTTTGTGACCTACGAGGTCTACTGCGAGGCCCTCGACCTCGTGCTGGCCGACCGGCTGACCGAGGGATACTTCGCTGAGGCTATCGCCCGCGATGCGCTCAATGAGGGTTTCTGGGGCAGCCTCAAGGACAAGACGAAGGCGGCGGTAGACTACGTCAAGGCTCTGCCTGGCAAGTTGGTCGGGTTCTTCAAAGAGGTCAAGGCCATCTTCGAGGAACTGGCTACGAGATTCAAGGCTGACATCTCCGACATGATCGAGGCGATCAAGCAGCGCGATGTGTTTGGGGCGATCAAGGCGTTCGGATTTAGCCTGGGAAAAATCGTGAAGGCGGTACACGAGGCGTTGTCGATCCTCCGCAAAGGGCTCATGAATGTTTTCGAGGAGATCGCCAACAGCGGTGTGGTTCAGAAACTTCGGTCTGGCGCGATCAAGGTCGACGAATTCTTTGATCAGCACCCGATCCTGAAGAAGGTTGGCGGCGTGGCCCTGGCTGGTTTGCTGCTCTTCATCTGGTTGCACTCGACACTCCTGGGAGACGTGGGAGACTTTGACATGGGTGTCATTGGGGCGGCGTTGGTTGGTTCGTTCAGCATCACTGACCTGTTTACGACACCGAGCGGGATTGCCATGTTGGCTCTGTTCGTCACTGGTATGACTGGTCTCAGTGGCATCGCCTGGTTTGGTACAGCCACCAACATTGTTATTGGTTTGGTCTATACCGGACTCGTCAAGCTGAAGAGCAGTCCTACAGCCCACGCCTTAGCTCAGAAGCTTAGAACAACTATCAAAGTCTAAAAAGCTCTTGACAAACTCAAAGTTCAGCCGTATTGTTTGGAACGGCGGCGATTATGCTTTGAATGGCAGGAGGTTTATATCACCCTTTCACCTGCCTATGGTCGGTTCAAATCCGACCAGTCGCTGCCAACCTTGCGGAAATAGCTCAATGGTAGAGTCTTGGTTTTCCAAACCAGGGGTTGCGGGTTCGATCCCCGTTTTCCGCTTTGTATCTCATATAATAGCAACAAACTCTGTTGCTTCTAGTCAAACGTCGTTTCAGTAGCAGCTAGCTGCGGGCATAGCTCAATGGTAGAGCGCGAGCTTCCCAAGCTCGATGTTTGCGAGTTCGATCCTCGTTGCCCGCTTTACGTCTCACAATTCACTTTTTGTGCAACACAAAACTGTTTGTGTTGCACGGATGAGACACAAGGCCAAGTGACGGAGCCGGTAGACGACTTGGTTTCAAAAGCCAAGGCCGCAAGGCGTGGGGGTTCGAGTCCCCCCTTGGCCACTTACGCGCGGATAGCTCAGTTGGTAGAGCATCGGTCCTACAAGCCGAATGCCGCCGGATCGTTCCCGGCTCCGCGTAAAAACTCTTGACAAACCTTACCAGTCTTGTTATTGTCGTGGCGAAGGTTGTGATCTGGGTTGATTTCATCGGCTCTTTTCACAACAAGACTTTTCTGATGAAGGCGAAGAGGTGATCGCATGAGCGTCAAAAAACGTCCGATGACAGAAGAAGAAAAAAGACGCCTTTCTCGTTTATGCTACGAAGGAAAAAGGCGAACGATGGATCGCCCTTCCGATCTTGAGTTTTGTCGAAAAAATGCTTGCCATTGATCCCGATGGATACTCTAAAATATATGAAGAACAATCAGCAAAGTCAGTATCGGATTGGCTTGACGGGATGGGGATAAAATGAGTGAATGGCGGGCCGAAACATCGTTCAAAGGACGTGTCGGCATTTTGGGTGGGTCTTTCGACCCAATCCACGCCGGTCACATTCAGAAAGTGATGGATGTTCGAGCGACGCTCGAACTCCGGCGCGTTCTCCTCGTCCCTGCATGGGTTGCCCCTTACAAACTTGGCGGAGCAAAAGCCTCGGCGGCCGACCGGCTTCGTATGGTCGAGCTGGCCGTGTCCGGTCAGGACGGTTTGGAGGCGTGTGATTACGAGGTTCGGCAAGAAGCGGTCAGTTACACCATCGACACCATCGAGGCACTGATGGCGGTGGTTGGACGACCGGTGCTCCTCGTGGGCGCGGACGCCTATCCGACGCTGCCGACCTGGCGCTGGTATCAAGATTTACTGCGGTTGGCCGATGTGGCTGTTATGACACGAGCGGGGTTCTCGATGCCGCCGCCCGACGATGTTTTCTCGGCTCCGACGATTTGGTCGTCCATCGGATCGAACATCTGGTCTCACGAGGGAGGATTGATTGTCTTTGTGACGACGCCTGACGTAGATGTGTCGTCCACCGAGGTGCGCAGGCGGATTGCGGCCGATGAATCTTTGGACGGGTTGGTAGCTCCTGAGGTGGTAAGCTATATTCAGAAAAAAGGTTTGTACCAGAAGGAGAAGCCATGAAAATCATCAAGACATTGGCGGAAGGTGGATTATGCCGTGAGTGCGGATCGAAGATCAAAAGGAAGCGTGAGGAGTGCGAGGTCGACGAGGTAGATGTGGTTATTCCGGCTTTCGGATCGAACGTGTATGACCAGGTTCGCGTGTTTACGATCCATCCGGATCACAATTCTCTTCGCATCGTTGTTCCTGGCGGGTACGAAGTGGTGATGAATGCCGAAGGTCTGAATAAGCTCGTTGACGGCAGTGAAATCATGATCGATGTGAGGATGCCGAGAACGCTTGCGAAGAAGGCTGGAACGCCTTCTTCTGGTGGTAGCGGGGATTGTTTGACGAAAAATGTAAGTATGGTGTAACTGTTCGGGCCAATAGCTCAGTTGGAAGAGTGCCGCCTTTGCACGGCGGAGGCCGCGAGTTCGATTCTCGCTTGGTCCAAAAGGAGGTCGATATGCGAATAAGGTCGCTTACAACCAGACAATTGGCTATCTTGGGGTTGCTATGCAAGCAAGAGCGAACCAAGGAGGAGTGCTGTGAGGCGCTGCGATTGGGGTCTTACGACATTACCAAGGTTCAGCGGACGATAGGCCAACTGAAGAAAATGGGGTTGGTCAAGAATTCCGTACACGGCAGTCTTCGGTACAGCATTACGGACGACGCTCTTCGGTTATATGGCGCTTTTTCCGGTAGGCATATCGATGTCGAACTGGCCGCTGCCGAAGTCTGGCAATGGTATGCGTAGTCAAAGATGAACCGGAGCGGCGGTCGTACGTCGACGGCTATGAACATCGGCTGCCGAAGAAGAACAAAGGAGCTTGAACGTGGATATCTATTTTTATGTGCATTCCGATACCGATCAGCAGTGGATTCTTCAGCGTCTGGCGAAACTGATCAACGGCAACGACGAGTATCGTGCCCAGGAGCAGGGTTTTCAGTACGCCCTGGGAACGGCTAACGACTGGTGGGTCAGTTTCGAGGCGGTCGAAGGCAAACCGACGAAGGTGCGTCTGTGTTATCGCTATGGTGTGAAGGCGCGGATGGACGCGCTGCGGATGGTGATCCTTTGGCTACTGGGAGTCGACCATCTCAACGAAAAGATCGATTCGGGTGAGGTCAAGGTATGAGCGTGATGGGGGTGGATGAAATCATTGACGGCGGGATCGACGATCCGGTTTTCCCGGTGTGCGTTGTACCGATAGACTCAAAAGAGGTATTGTTCGTATTTACCATTCGCGATGCGAAGAGCGCGGACGAGGCGCTGGTCAAGGCGGCAACGATTAGTGCTGAAAGCTTGATGAATATCCTGAGCGAAGTGGGCGTCGATTTGAACGGCAAGGTGGCGGACGACTTTCGCTTCTACCTTCCGCCGTTCGGTGAGACGCACGACGATCACATTCATCCAAAGGATGGTAAGGTTAATTGAAATACGGTTTGTGGCGACTGCGGTGTGGAAGGACACACAATGACGAAGTAGGCCCAGTGCAGCGGCGGCAGGCTTCTATGATCGAGACCCACGCTTGGCGGATGGTGTAGTACCTGGGAGCCGGTACTCAAGACCGGCCGGTCGTCACAAAGTTACGGAAGGAAGCGTTCGTGAGTTTTCGGAAGAAGAACAGGAGTGGATGATGTCGAATTTAGAGCCAAATGTTCAAATCACTGAGTTTCCGATCACCGGACGGGTGGTGATTACGTTGGATTTAGAGGCCTCTTGTAACTGGGCTTTTATGACGAACTCATTGATGAAACTTTTGGAACAACGACCGGGTTACGAGATCGAGGCGATGTCGCAGTCGGAGTACACCGTTGTTCATGCTTCGAGCCAAGGGACGATCACCTTGAAGGATATGACCTTGATTCTACGGAAGAGAGTCGGTAACGGAATGTAGCGCAGTCTGGTAGCGCACTGGTTTCGGGAATCAGGGGTCGCGGGTCCGAATCCCGCCATTCCGACGAAGATCACGATTTCCCGAGGTGGGTTTCTCGGGTGGTGGAGGCAGAAACCGAAAACGCCTTCAAGCGAGGTGGGTGACCCACCGCCCGCCTCGCTGAGAGATCAAGGTGAGAAGATGGCAACGGGATGTAGCACAGCTTGGTTAGCGCATCGGTCTGGGGGACCGAAGGTCGCCGGTTCGAGTCCGGCCATCCCGATCTTGTCAGAAAGGAGAGAGTCATGGACATCAAAGCCGAGATCATCACGAACTCTGGTACAGTTACGTGCGGGTCTTGCGGTAAGAAATTTCGCTTCAATCCTGCTTATTCTAACGAGGATGGTGTGGCTCATTGGGACGACCCTGCTCGTTGGATCGATAAGATGCACTGTTGTCCTGGGTGCTACGATAAGGCTCATGGCGGGGAGGGTGTGTTCGAGAGTGAGTTTGAGGTGAAGTGAGTGGAGGGTTGCGTGACGACATTATTTTTTGTTCCAAGACCCGGTCATACTCCAAACGTTAGGGCTCTGGCGGTGCATGAAAGTCGATCTTGGTCGTATGAAAGAGGATGCTGGCGCGTTGCTGATTTAAACCGAGCACGCGCAGAAGTCAGAGATGGCTTTTTCATTCCGGCGAAGATGAAAGACCTGCCACTGGATGCGGTTAGTCAGTTAGCAATGCTGCCAATTGGCTAGTGAGTTCGAGGTGAAGTGATGAAGTGCAAACGCTGTGGAAAATGCTGTCGCAATGAACCGTGTTCGGTTCCTGGTGATGTGATCCGAGCAATGAGGAAAGACGGTTTCAGGATCGGCCGCAACTTCGTTCGTGTGCCGAATTATGATTGGTACGTTTCAGTCAGGCTCGGTAAAGACCCTTGCCCGTTTATCGTTCAGGAATCTTCGAGCCGGACCTCTTGCTCGTTGGGGTCATACGCCGCCTGGCGATCCTACTGGTTTGGCAAGGGGTGCGGTGAGACGGTAGTATTTTCTTGTAGTGGTGTGCAACATCTTGTTGGTCGAAAGGAAGGCACCGATGTACGCGTTCGATAACATGATCGAGATTGGTCTGCCGGAGGGTGCGACGTGGCCATCAGACGATCACCGCGCAGTCGCCCAAAAGCTTTGCATCGGCAACCCCAAGGTGTTCACCGCCGAGCTGATGCGGGCGGTGGTTGCAGTCGTCCTGGCGATTCCTGAGAACAAGATTCGCAGCGTTACGCTTCACGATCTAGTCGAAGCGAATGAGGGGATCAAATTCCTTATTTGCAAGGAGAGAAAGCTATGAGAGATGCGGTTTCTCCGGAGCAGTTTGAAGAATTTCTGAAAGAGAAGCTCGGTGAGGCGTTTGAACGGGCAAGACTGGTCTTTGATAGTTATGGCCCGAATACCTCTCTTGATGTGACGAACGTGATCATGCACGCCGTTGACAAGGGCAAGGTTGATGAGGTGCTCACGGAGTTAGAAAAACATTACAACGAGCGCATCTCCTTTCAGCATCCTCGGATCAAGGGTCTTGTACGGGACAATCTATGCGGGGTTAACCCGACCGAGGCGATGTTCTTGCGCATTTGTACGGTTATTCTTGGTCTTTCGCCGACGTAGCTCAAACGGCAGAGTGTATTCCTGGTATGGATAAGGTAGCCGGTTCAACTCCGGCCGTCGGCTTTGGTGGTAAGCTATCTATGGCATGTCGTCTCTCTGCGTTTCATCGACGTCCTTTTTGGGCGTCTACGGAGGGATCGCCTAGCGGCTATGGCATCCGCCTCGAAAGCGGACAGGGTTAACGCCTTCGCGGGTTCGAGTCCCGCTCTCTCCGCTGTTATGGGGTCATAGCTCAGTTGGAAGAGTGCTGCTTTCGCAAGGCAGAGGTCGGCTGTGGCTTGTTTTCTGTTTTAGGTCTCAACAACAAAGGAGAGGTCGCTTAGTCTGGTCTATAGCACTCGGTTGGAAGCCGAGCAGGGGTAATACCCACGCAGGTTCAAATCCTGTCCTCTCCGAAAAGGGCGTACAAGGAGTAGTCGATGAATGAAATGACTGATCTGAAAGCGTCAATCGCGTTGCTGTCGAAGCAGCAGTTGGAGCCAGGTACCGTGGTCTTGGTCACTGTTGGCGGGATCGACCGTATTATCACTCCATCGGAACGAGAAAAGATGATGGCGCAGATTGTCGAGAACACGAAGAAGGGATTGCCTGATGGTGTTGAGGTGATCGTAATGGACGACCGAACATACATCGAGGTGGTTCCTAATTCAGCCAGCCTAATCGTCCTCAAGATGAAAGTGTTTGATTCTCTTTCGACATCGAGGGTTCAGGAAGTGGTGGAACGAATCAAGAAGGTAGCTCCCGCTGGCATGAAGGTGCTGGTAGTGGACGACCGGACGAAGGTTGAGGTTGCACCGCTGAAAGCCGGAGACACCATCTTCGTTAGCTACGACGGCAGCGTGTTCGATGAAGCTGGCGAGGAGCGGTTCGTAGGACGGCTTCGGCAAGAGCTGGGAGCCAGGCTCCCCGACGATGTCAAGGTCGTGATTGTGGATCAGCGAGCTGTCATGGAGATACAGAAGAAGGATTGAGGAGGCGGTCCGGCTGGACGAAGATATGCGTTGACAAGGACATCCTCATCAGTTAGGATAATTTATATGAAAGATGGAAGGGCAAATCGACGTGGAGACGGTAGCGGCTTTGAACACCGTGTGGCTCGAAAGAGTCTTGAGGGTTCGACTCCCTCCCCTTCCGATAGACTTTGGTCTAAAGAAAAATTGCAGGAAGTTGCGCTATTGGCGTCGAGCAGAACGGACATTCTTCGGAGGATGGGGTTGAAAAAGAATAAATATCGTTTACGTCTTCTCAAAGAGGATTTAGCCGCTCTTGGTCTTGATACAAGGGAGACCTTAGAAAAATCAGCAAGACATTTTACTGATTCTGAAATCGAACGAGCCGTTCGTGATTCCGTGACTTATTCTGATGTTTTACGGCACCTTGGCGTTCGTTTGGCCGGTGGAAGTATCCAGCACTATAAAACTCGGATCAAAAAAATGGGGATTGATACTTCACACTTTTTGAGCCGTAGGTGGTCAACTGGAAAAGTCTTTAAGAATCGTCGAAAGAGTGCTGAGGAGACATTAGTCAAAAGGCCTTCTGGCGTTTTCAGGGAGCACGCTAAGATACTTCGGAGAGTTCTTTTGGAAATTGGTGTTTTGGAGCGGTGCGCGGTTTGTGGTTTAGGTGTGGAATGGGAAAAGAAAAGAATTGTGCTTGAGGTGGATCATATTGATGGTGATTCGTTGAACAACGAGAAGGAAAATTTAAGATTTTTATGTCCAAATTGTCATTCTCAAACGAAAACATACAAGAATCAAAAGAGAACAACGTGATGATATTGAGATTGATTATTAAAGGAGGACAAAAAAATGGCTAAGGTCAAATGGTCGATCAAGCTTGCGATGAGCGGTCGCGACCGTGGCGGTGAGACCTTTCAGTGGGATATCTATCCTCCGAACAACAAGGAAGGTCGACAGGCGTTCGACGCTCTTATGGAAGGGTTCACGAAGTCTCGTCAGGCCGATCCGATGTACAAAAACTTGAACCCTCAAATCGTTGCCTTGAAGTTCTCGGATGGTCAGAGACACGCGGTCGATTTGGCCGACGTACAGACTTTGGAGTGGTCGCCGGAATACATAGGTTGCGAAGAGAGCGGAGTTTCGCGATGAAACGAACTGAATTGAACTGGGAGAGGTACGATCCCTATTCGAACTTTCCCCGAGAAGGGTGGAGGACTCGAATTGGGAAGCTCATTGTGTACGTTCATGAGAGGTTCCGGCTGCTGTCTACCGGCGATAAGATTTGGGTAGGTTACGTGGAAGGATGCTCGGCTTCAATCTCTCTGTTCAAGTTCGATAGCGTGCTAAGCGCCGATCAGGCAAGAGAGAAGGCGGCGAACGAAATTGCAGAGGTTGTTCACCTCTCTGACAAGCGGCCGATCTGCACGCCGTTGGAGAAGATGATCCCCATCCCTGGTCATGATGGTGTGTTGCTTGGTTTGACTTGTAAACCGGTGTTTTCCTACATCTATGATGGCAAGGAACATCCGTGCATGGTTTTGATGGGCCGTGTGGACATCAACGATGGATCGAGACGCAACTCTCGCGCCAAGGTCATACGATATGCAAAGATCAAATTGCCGGACGGCCGAATCGCAATATGGCTCTTCGTTCCCAACCAACTCATCGAAAACGAGCTGGTTGAGATTGGTGAGATTACTGAAGATGATCTGAAGCTGTTGAAGATGAATTTGCCGATGGTCCGCTTTGATGAGCTGCTTGCCGGTCGTTACCTTGATGAGCTTCTTCCTTCCGATGAGGCGATGTAGGAGGTTTCTTTGGACTGGTTTATTGGGCATTTGATCGGTGACTACCTTCTTCAGAACGATTGGATGGGATTCAAAAAGAAGCAACATTGGCTCCCGTGTTTCGTACACTGCTTGGTCTACACGGTAGCGATGGCGATCTGTACCTGGTGGCCGTGGTGGACGTGGCCGCTGATCTTTGTCAGCCACTATTTGCTCGACGGCACGTTATTCGTGAAGTGGTACTTGGAAACCGTCGGTCGGCCGAAGTTCATGCAACCGCCCTGGTTTCCTTGGAGCTGGGTAGCTGTTGATAACACGCTGCATCTCGTGACGCTCTGGCTGATCCAGAAGGCGGTGTTGACTATTTCTTGATTCAGGTGGGAGAATCCTCTTGTCAGTAAGGAGATTGCTACGATGCCAGATTTTATTTGACAAATACGTCTGGCATGTGGTAAGGTGAGATTGTAATTTGTAAAGGAAACGGCCTCGATGAAAAATTCGCCTGAAACATTGAAAAAACGGAATGAGCTTAAAAGGCGATGGAAGGAGCAAACTGATCCCGATTCCTTTCCGCATCAAATCTTGAAAAAATGTAAGGACTGCGGGGAAGTAAAGCTGTGTGCCTGGTTAAGTTCTTTTACACAGACTGGTCGACCAGAGTATAAAGCTAGGTGCATAGAATGTCATAATGCCTATCTCAGAAAGAGAAATAATTTAGCCAAGACGAAAAAGTTGAGAAACAAAAGAGTAAGAAGGTACTCGATCAGAAGTAAACAAAGGGCTGTGGATTTTTTCGGTGGAAAGTGTCAGAGGTGTGGCTATAGCAAATCGATTTGCGCTCTTACTTTTCATCACAGGAATCCGGAGGAAAAGGAATCTGATATAGGAGCATTAAATAGACGAACTTGGAGCAAGATTGTGAATGAATTAAATAAGTGTGATTTACTGTGTTTTAATTGCCATATGGAAGTTCATGAGGAGCTTAATAAGCAAAAGAGGGAAGAACAGGATGAGCAAACTAGATAAACTTAGTTCTATGATTCCGTTGGATGACATAGAGCAAGCGGCCTTAAAACAGATTTATGATGCTTTGGGCTTGCCTTTTCTTATCAAATTAGCCATTATGGCAGATTGTCATTGTGGCTACGATTTGCCGATAGGTGGTGTGGCTCTGCTGGATGGGATGGTGAGTCCAAGCTATTGTGGCTACGATCTTGGTTGCGGAATGTGTTTGGTTCGCACTGGCCGATCATTTCGCGATCTTTTCCACGGCGACCGGCACGACCCGCAGGTGCGCGAGCTGAATGTCCGGCCGGTGTATCGTCGGCTCTACGAGGCGATTCCGGTAGGGCTGGGTTCCAACCTGGCATCACGGCAATCGTATAAGCCGTTCAAATTCTCCTTCAACCTGTCGCTGGCCGACGGCAAGGTCGACGCGAAGCAGAAGGAGAAAGAGATCAACGACCGGCTCGGTTTCCAGATTGGTACGCTTGGTGGCGGTAACCATTTCCTGGAACTGGGTGTTAGCGAGCAGACCGGTGAGGTTTGCGTGACGATTCACTCCGGATCGCGCGGCCCAGGCTGGAAGTCGGCGGATGTGTACATGAAGCTGGGACGCTTCTTCGCTCTGGACTCGGAACTTGGCCAGGCGTACCTGAAGGACCTGGGATTCTTTCTGGAGTATGCGTTGGAGAACCGTCGCCGGATGATGGTTGAGACTTTCAAAGTTCTCGGAATCGACGAGCGTCACCAGAAGCAGATGCTTGCGACGATGATAAACGAGAACCACAATCACGCCGTGGTTCGGCCGGACGGTGTGTTGCACCGCAAGGGTGCGACTCCGGCAGACCTGGGTCAACTGGGCGTAATCCCGATCTCGATGGGCGCGGGCGTCTACGTGACGCGTGGCCTTGGCAACGAGGAGTATCTGTCCTCGGCATCTCACGGTGCTGGCCGGTTGATGGGTCGTGGGCGGGCGAAGCGCGAGCTGTCTATCGAGAGTTTCCGAGCTGACATGGGCGATATTCTCGCCCCGATCAGCGAGGCGACGTTGGACGAATCCCCGCGCGCCTACAAGGGCGAGGATTATGTCATCAGTGCCCAGAAGGGTATTGTCGTAGACATCGTCGACGTGATCCGTCCGTTCGCGGTCGTGAAGGGTGGGAAAGAAGGAGAGGACGATGAGCCTCAAAAAACCTGATGAGAAGAACAAACCGCGTCTGGTTTCGGAGGTGTGTTTGTCGTGTGAAGGGACTGGAAAATCATCTGACTATACGGAATGGTGTGCGCGTTGCGAAGGTAGCGGGTGGGTTTTTAGACCGGAGGAGAAGGGCGATGAAAAATAGACTGATGGCAATCTGGCAACGGGCTCGTTGCTGGTGGTTGTCCAAATGCGGGTATGTTCGACCTGGCGTGACGGTTCAAGAAATCGACCTGTCGGTCATGCCGCCAGTGGGAAAGTCAACTTTGATTGGTGTGATCGGAACAAGTTCATCGAACAATCCAATTCATCTCATATCGACTGAAGAGTTTTTGGTGAAATTTGGAGATCTGAGAGAAGATTGCCGCTGTGTGCCGGTTGAGCGTCGTCTGGAATCGACCTGGATCGTATCCAGCAAGCCCGATCCGGATGATCTGAAACAGCTTCCCAACGGAAGTTACGTTATGAAGGATGATCCCGACGAATGGCCGGTCGATCCAGAGACAGGCGACTTCAAACCGATGGTCGGTCAAGGAGCTTTTGATAATCTGGTCGTGATAAGCGCGACCGGCGAAAAACAAATGAATAAGGAGAACAAACCGTGAAGCGAAAGCAACGGTACAGGTCGAGGTAAGACCTGGGAAAAGAGGTAAGCCGTGATGCAAGTAATGGCAGTAGACGCGAAGGGCAAAGGTCTCGGTATCGTACCAATGGAGCGCGCCATCCACCTGATCCTGCGCAAGCTGGCGCGGGTAGTTCGGTGGTTCGACGACAAGGTTCTGTGGATGGGTCCGGTCGAGATCGTCAATGCGGTATTCCCTGAGGATGTGCGTGACGGCGTGGTGATCCGCCAGACAACGGCGGTCATCAAGGCTCCGGCCGTGATCCAGTTGATGACGTTTCTTAAGTTCGGACGGCGGGTAACACCGGCTCCGACCACAAGGAATGTTGCGGCGCGGGACAACTATCGCTGCCAGAACTCCAGGTGTGGTAAGTCGTTCAAGCACGATCCGCATCGGCTCACCAAAGACCACATTATCCCGCTGTCGCGGGGTGGTAAGAATACCTGGGAGAACATCACGACTCTGTGTGATCGTTGTAACAGCCGGAAGGGCAGCCATACGCTGGAGGAGCTGGACTGGACACTGCTATCGCAGCCGAGGGTACCGGAGACTCATCTGGAGGTGCAGATCGCGCGTGTGAAGTGTCTGCCTGATGAGTGGCAGGCTATTTTGAATAACGAGTGATAACATACGGGCGGGTCTTCGCGGGCTCGCCCGTTTTTTGTTTTCGCGTCGCCGTGCCTCGCGCGCGGCTGTGAAGGGCACTTCTCAGTAGTGGTGCCGAGGCGGTGTGGTATCGGCCCCGCAGACCGACCCATGAGAACAAAGGAGGTAGAATTTTGAATAAGGCGCAATTTGCGAAAGAGTTGTCGGCCAAATGCCCGAGCTTGACTCCCAAGCAGGCCAGCCAGGCGGCTAAGGAAGCTCTCGATATTCTCGCGAGCGATGTGCGTACGGCGCTGTGGTGGAACCAAACGACCGAGCAGTTGACGCGTACCAAGATCGACGATAAGGTCATGAAGGCGGTGCGCGGCGGGCTGAGCCAGTCCATTGTCTTCCGTGCGGCGATGTTGGAAGTTGCGTACAAAAAACCTGGTCGTCGTAAGAACCAGAAATGATGGCTGGAAAACATTGGATCAACAAGCATGGCTATCTTCTCGTAGATGGCGTACCGCGCTCGGCTGATGAGGCGCGGGCGCTACGCCGATCTGCGGATGATCAGGTGCGTAAAACAAAGGATAAGCGTGTTGCCAAGAGGCGTCGGCGTAATAAACTGGCACGTGAGCAACGACACAAACGCAGTTAGGGGTGACTGATGAAGCGATATTTGATCTATCTAAAGGTCGTACTTTGGCATAAATGGTTTGTCTTTCGTTCGTGTTTGAGGCTTGGTGTACCTTTATGGATTGCCCTAGTCCACGACTGGAGAAAATTCTTGCCTCGGGAGTTTTTTCCTTATGCCAGAAATTTCTATAACATAGACGGCACGAAGCGTAAGATTAGAGACGCGACCGGAGCTTACAACCCTGCTGTTCAAAACGTCGAGTTTCAGTTGGCGTGGCTTGATCATCAACGGGCGCGACATCATTGGCAATCATGGTGTGTTATCGGGGATAGTGGAAAACTAAGTCCGCAGCCGATGCCGGAGGTTTTCGTTCGTGAAATGATTGCCGATTGGATGGGAGCCGGACTCGCCTATGACAACTATGATCCTCATGGCTGGTATGCAGTGAATGCGAAGAATATGATCTTGGCAAACGAGACCAAAAAAATGATCGAAAATATTATGGCGTCTGTAGAGGTTCCGCGAATTTGGCTCTAGAGAACATCAAAGGTTTGTTGCTGCTCATCAATCCCCAAAAGGGTGTGTTCGTCGAGGGTGAGCTGGCTGATCCTGATGTTGGCAAGTTGTACGTGCCACGAATCGTCGGTCTTCTGAAGATGGCCACGGAAGCGGGCTGGAGCGTCGCTCCTTCGCTCCGGATGCACAACGAGACGGACGACATCGTGCAAAGCCTTACACCCCATCTGCTACGCGGCACTGACGAGCCTCGCATGATCGACGATCTACGACCAGGGCTCAAGGCTCTGGAAGGAAGCGACCGGCTGCACATTTTCGAGTCCGGACAGTTCGATCACACTATCGATGGCTGTGAGAAGGCGACCGACAGAACTCTCTGCAATTTTTTGCTTAATGGCGGCTTCGAGCAGATACACGTTGCCGGAGCCTGGTCGTCCATTGACGTGCTCTACACCGTTATGGGACTGCGGGCACGTTGCCAGGCCAAGATCAAGGTCGTCGTTTGGTCGGATGCCGTGATGGGTTACGACGAGGAGTCGCACGCCTTCGCGTTGCGGCAGATGTCGACGGTTCTGGGAGCGCAGTTGTGTGAAGAGAAGGCTCCGCTCTAACGAAAAAAGCCCTTGACAAACCATATTGGTTTCACTTATTATTGTGATAGGTGATGAGTCGTTTATTCATGAGGTGAAAAACGATGTCCGATGCTCATGTGTTTATCTACGGTAACGACATGCGTAGTATGCCTGGCCGCCGAGTACTGGAACCATTTGAAGCTCAGAGGTTTCATGCCGAGGCGAACGGCGTGCTTTACGCCAGCTCTGCCTCCTTCCCTGTTGCGGTGCTCGACGAGAGCGCTGAATCGACGGTGATCGGCGAGTTAGTACAACTGCGCCCTGGCACGCTTCAAGTGGTGCTCAGCACGCTGGCGTCTTCGCATGGTTACTTCAAAGAGGGTGACCCACGTAACCTTTTTGAGCTGAAAAGAATCAAGGTTCGTTTCTTTGGCGGCGAGGAGATCGACGACGTTTATGCCTTCGTCGCTCCCAACAGCTTTAGCACGAAGGGTGTCGAGTGTGTGCCGAGTGGCGACTGGAGGCTTTACCGCGAGACTCTCGCGGACAAATTGTACCAATCTCGGATGACCGGTTCGGCTACCAACCAGCCTGCCGCGCAGACCAACGTGGGCTGATCAAAGACGATGAGAGAACCAGCAATAGGAAGACTGGCATCAGCGCCAGCAGTAGGGTCATGCCCAATAAAAATAGCATCGTAGGTTTCTCCAGAACGTTCGAACTTATCTTCTGATCTGTGAGTGCGAGCGTCGCTCAAACAAAATAGCTCTTGACAAACTTGTGGGGTTTTGTTAGATTCTTTTTTGTGAGCAACAAAAGGAGCAAAAATGAACGTAATCCCGAATGCAACCTTGGGCGTCCTCCGCGAACTGACGGGTGATGGCGCTGCGCGCCAGGCCCTCCGCGTCGTGGGATACGTTTCCACCTCCGACCGTATCGTTCCCGAGACGGCCGACTTCCTGCTCAATACCGATGCTGGCTACCTAGATCTCGTCAAGACGAGCCTGGAGATCATCGGTCAGCTCGATCCGGCGGAGGTCGTACCTGACATCATCCGCAAGGCGTTCAAGCACGCGGATTCTCAAGAGAAGATGCTCAACGAGGTCGCCAAAGCTCGGGGTCTGAACCCCAAATCTGATGACATTCGCCTTCGTGTTTCGCGGCTGCTGACCGCCATCGGGTCGCCCGACCTCGTGATCGAGCAGGTGGCGGACGATCCGGAGCGAGCGACGGTCGCGAACTACCTGATCGAGCAGGCGAAGTTGGCGCACGGCGAGCTGATGAACTCGCTCAAGGAAACCATCGAGAAAGGGCCGGGGAACAACTCCGGCTATACCCACAGCGCCGAGCGGCGCGGCGACGAGGTAGGAACCTACGAGACTTTCGGCGACGGGATCAAGGTCCACCTGGAGACGGGCGACCTGCACCTCCAGGGGCTGGAGGTTTCGCGCCACGTCACCTCGCCCGGCGAGTACAAGGTGGTGAAGTCGGCGGCCAAGACGCTCGCGAAGAACGAACTGCGGCATCTTCTGCCGCTGTCGAAATGGCGGCAACTGGTTCTCCGGCGTGGTAAGTTCCAAGAAATCACAATCCGAGGCCGACGTTTCGGACCGGAAGACTTTGAACCACCTACGGAGTAAAACTATGCCACGGTTGAACGCTCTGGTTTTCTCTGACCTTCACATGTATCCCCATGAGGGCAAGTTCTCGCGCCTCGATGATGCCGTTGAGGCTCTTGCCTGGGTACGGCAGGTCTACAAGGAGAGAGGGTGCAACCACGTTTTCTTCCTGGGTGACTGGTCTCATAACAAATTCATGACCCACAACATCGTTCAAGCACGTACTGTGGAAGAGCTGGAACGTTGGGTCGACGACGGCATCCGTGCCACTTTTCTGGTAGGTAATCACGACGCTCCACACCGCGTGGACTCGCGCGACGCTCTGACTTATCTAAACCCATTCGGCATGGTGATTCGGCAACCGTTTGTATATCGCTACGATGACGTAGAGGTGCTGTGTGTGCCGTGGGCTGGACCTTTCGAGCGTACCGAGCGCGTGATCGAGGCGGCAAACAATGGGATGCGTGCGGAAAAGGGCCATGATTCCAATCGGCGTACGTTGTTTCTTGGTCACCTCGACCTTGT